>Ga0056114_1001653_pt1 | contig 10470 bp, 8 predicted proteins | sample WorMetHERISLAND1_FD_77005 | JGI IMG/M metagenome (GOLD analysis project Ga0056114, IMG submission 77005) | Marine gutless worms symbiont microbial communities from Max Planck institute for Marine Microbiology, Germany - Olavius loisae HERON... ... | reverse complement strand
GTTGACATTATAAAAGTGTTTATTTTATAGTTACTTGCCACAGACAACGATCAACAAAGCTATCAACGACTTACGCAAACGTCTGAACGCGCGCGTTTTGGACATTTTGCGCATATTATGTGATCTGCGTAGTCGCGCTTAATATGGCACAACTTCGTCAAAGTTGGAGATAATTGAATAAAAATTTGTAGTCTAGAGTAGATAGGAACGTACAGTAGGTGTGTAAAAAATCGATTAAAAATTCTCAACCGTTTGTGAGGAAAATGAGAAATGTCAGGACCCCTTAGGGGGGGGGGGATTTTTTTTGACTCACACTGTAGAGTAACTCTGTTGATTGAGACCAATGCACTACCACTAAGCCACTCACAATGACAGTTACTACTGCTATCACTACTAACTGAAGCAGAGCTAGTGCTACCTTCAGTTGAGGTTTAAAGTCAACTCGAGCCTTGGCACTTTTCTGTCTTCCTGTTGACGTGTTAGTAATATCCTTGACTGGTGATCCGCGACCTTTACGTGCAGTCTGCTTAACATCAGGACTCTTTCGAGCGTCTGTATCACAATACACACACATCTGCAGCTGCAGAGACTCGGAAAACTAGCCAGACTAAACAAACAATACATAGCAATAATCACAAATAAACATCTTTTCAATACGACGTCAATGGACGACGACGAACAACGATCATAGATGTAAAGCATCACGCGAAGGACGAAAAGATGCGTCTCTCTTAGAATTTGGAGCGAGGGGGACACCAATGCAAACCAAAGCATTTGGACATATTTGACACATTTCTCGATAGTCATTGAGCAAGCAATGAAATATAGTCTGCTGATAAGTGTTAACTGTTGCACGTTAAAAGTAGACAAAATGAACTGCACTTTCTACTGCTGCATGCTGCTAAAAATGGCACTGCATCAACTGCGCTGGAGAACTTCAGACCTCATGCACAGCATGTGTCCAATCAGAATTCACAGCAGGTTTACACCAAGGATGACGACAACTGAACTGGACAATGACTGACGACGACTTCAAGCAACGAACAACCTCGGTAACAAATGATCACATCTAGCAAACATCAATTTGAGAAAATATAATAAAATTAGTAAAACTTTAAAAGCCAGCAGTGCACACCAGACCTTGCAGACATTCATTCTTGTGGACAGTGGTCCAAGCTTTGTTCTGGCACGTCTTGCTACAGTAGTAGACTTGTCTGCAGCGTGAACACGCAGTCAAGTGAACATCAACGGAACGACCACATTCATAGCAGCAGCGAAACGACGACTTCCTGTGATACAGCCATGAAATACAGGAATCATTAGTAAACAGTTCTGTAAGTTTAAAAAACATATCTCACTGCATCAACAGTGGCGGATCCATCCAGAAATTTTGAATAGAGGAGCAAGCTACATCAATCAGAACGAGGAGATGGTCCCAGCTCGGGAGTCAAAACATTAACAGAGAGCTCGGACCACGTCTCCACCGCTGGCCGTGGTATAACTGACATCAGATACGTGTCTACAGGACATGTGAACATGCTGCCAGACTAAGATTATAGCTTGTATCTGAATCTGATGCAGGACAGTTGCACGTTCAATGTCTGCTAAACAGTGAACAAAACCAATGTTCTGAAAATACTACTAACAACGTCATCCACCATCACAGTAATTACTGGTAGCTGTATCTTTAGCACCCATATCTGTAAAATTATAAATGAATTTTTTTTACAATAAATGTCTACCAAAGTCGACAAACCCAGTGCTGTGTTTAGAGTATCACAGTACCTGCAACTGCAGGACACAGAGCTGGCCGAAAGGGCTGCAAACCAGCTTATGACACGGAAAAATGACGTGAAAGTGGATATGCCAATGCAAAGGAATAGTGCAGGTTAGATGCAGAGTCACTGGACAAATCATGAATCAAGTTGTGCAAAGGTCACAGAGACTGCACAGAGAGTGTTGGTCAGTGGTATGTCAAAGACGTGTATAGCTAACAATCAGCGTTCACCTGACTTCAGTATCAGACTCCGAAGACGAAGCATTTGACTGCTTCTTTCTAGCAAGCAAAGTTGACTTGTGACGAGCAATAGATAGACTCTGACCTTCAACAGTGAAACATTGACAGATTGAGTTGACTCAAGCAATGCAGCGTTTTACCAATGTTAATTGCCGCTACATCCACGACTTGGACCACAGTTCAAAATGTATAAGTCCGTGACAATAAAGATTACAGCAAGAGCTTTAAAAATCCAAACCTGCATGTGAAAATGTTCCTTTTTGCTGAGACAATAATTACTGACAAAACCCCAAAAGTTCAGCAGAAGAAACACATGACATAGGCATAAACCAAGAGCGAACAACACTGCAGTTAAACTGAGATATTGCTACTAAACAAATGCCTGAAACAAAACTAGAGTTAAACGAGACGCAAACATTTCTAAAGAATGAAGAAAGTGAACAGTGAGTATGTAACTCTCACTGAATGCTGCTGACTGTTCATCAGTCAACATGCGATGACGATCGTGTCGTGCAGCGGCAGAACGAACAAGATGTCCGAGATGCTCAAGAAGAGCTCGTCTTGCATTGAATACGTCGCGCTCGGGATCTGTCAGTGCATGGTACGGCATACGAGCAATTTGCTGATCCTGTCAGGAACACATCAGACACAAGACAATCTTTAATGGTTCAGTCGATTGGCTGGCAGGCAGAGAGTCAGCTTAGCATGAATCCCAATCTACAGTAATTTTACTAACTGGCACTTTGTCACTGTTTTGTTTCTCATGATTGGTAAGTTTTGTATTTTTTAGTCAGTTGTACACACATGCTACTACTCCATGCAGTTGTGTTGAGGCAGTGTCAAGTCTGTCATTGGTTGACAGAATAGCATGCAGTGCACTTGAAAATATCAGTGTATTAATTACGGTACACCATTTTCAATCACACAGGCAATCATCTGCCAAACTTCACTGCTGTAGCTTTCACTCTTTTTCTGGAAACAGTTCTTTACCAATTGAATACACTGAGGTAAGTACGTATAATACGATACGATGGAGTTTAATGTGAACTGAACTTACTGAAGAGCTGATTGTGTTGTCAGTTTAGTCTATCACATGTAACCAAAAATAATATCAGAAGAAACTAAAATAAACAAATGCCAGTGCCCAGTAAGTCTGGTCCAGTCGGTGGCCCCAAAGTCTTCAAGGAAACCTATGACATCTTCTGGAACAATAGCCTACCTGATGGACTAACAATGTAAAAGTACTGAAGCCAGTTTATCTAGAGAACGGTTACGTAGATCATGAACAACATATTGCAAATGATACGTACAAAGCTGTAGACATAGTATGCATAGTCAACGACGGTGCCGATTTGACGCTGTGGACCAACAGCGATCGGAGCAAGTACATTGGCACCGGCATTGACAAGCTGATTGATCTGCAAACAGATAACAGCCAATAGCATCACAGCATCTTTATCATCATTGTAACAAAAGTAGCTGCAATTCAGTGCCCAAGGCAGTGGCGTTTCACTGGACAACGAGAGCTCAATGCTGACAAGTGTAGACAAATGCAAAGATGTCACAGCAAGCCATATATGAAATCATACTGCAACAAGTTAATACAACAGGCAACAAGAAAATATTGTAGCATTGCTCCAAAAAGTCCCAATTTACAGAAGAACACATCCCAGATTTCGGACAATGGAGAAACATGAGACCAAAGAATGACATACTTAGATTTAACAAAAACAAGCTACAATCATGAAAAATATAATTCTATTTCATGCGTTACATTCTGATTCAATCCATGAGACAGATCAATGTTTGGTCAGTGACAAATTATCTCAAAGACTGCAGATTAACATTCTAACTAATAAAGAATGATCTGAAATACTGCATTAATGAGTAAGTGAGTGCCACATGAGCTGCAATCTGACCAGAGCGATGCGCTTGTCCAGGGATCGTTTAGATTCATTCTGAGTGAACGTGACTGCACAGAGGACACTGCCGATACCATAAGAGTGTTGAAGGTTTGGATCTGCCCCGGCAGACAACAGAGCTTGCACAGCCTACAAATCATTAAAAAACACTAAAATCAGAACAAAATGCCACAAGTTTATAACATGAGACACCAACATCAGTGTATAACATGAGCATCAAGCAGTCACAATCAATGTGGAATAAGGCTACCAGCATCCCATTGTTAACTTTGGTTAGAAACATACGTTTGGCAATCAACTATGGTCATTTGCATACTTAAAAACTAATGACAGGTAACAAATGTTTAAATTGTGTAAAAACAACGACAAACTGACAACTGGCAGAGTTGTCAACAAGGATATGTAATTATGTATATCAACTGATACCATTAGCAAGACAATCAGGTGAGAAGTGAGTTGCACACACCAGATCATTGCCACTGATGATGGCAAGAGAGAGTGGAGAGTGACCATTGCACAGGACTCTTGTGTTGGCACGATGACTCAGCAACAGTTTCACCACCTCGCACGACAACTGTTAACAGTACAACATAAACCAACTTTCAAACAATCATCATTCAGTTACACAGTTCCCAGCTGACTTCTGATTTGCTGAACAAATGCAAGTGTCTTTCAATGTTTTACCGAGTACTTTACGCACATAATAGTCGTCTTCTCTGAAGCACGCAATGTGCAGTGGAGTCCGACCACCGAGCAGTTGTATGTTCTCAATGGTAAGTTCATCTTTCTTCCATTCTTCTTCCTGTTGCACAAAACACAGTATATTCACTAAATTATACTGACAGTGCTTGCAGCTAACAGCTGAATTGTAAATGTAAAAAAGACAAAACGAAAGAAATTAAACACTGAATGTAATTACTAGATTACATAACAAACAATGATAACTGTGCTTAAAACGTTAAGACTGAATGCAACAAATTGTAAACAAGACACACAATCACATAGAAAATCAACTGTTATTATGTATATATTTAACAATTCACACTAAAATTCAGTAATAAACCAAAACAAAACTTAGACATGCTAATCAGTTATCTTCACTACACTTAGGTTTTCCACCGTAAACAATACAAAGTGTCTGCTATCAAGTGTGTTATTGTCAGTGGTATTAAACAGACCAAAAATCGGTTGACGTAGGAGTCGTCGTCAGCAGCTCGTACGTCTGGGTCAGCGAGAGCAGTCAACAGTAGCTGAGTGATAGCGACACTGGACTTGTGGTGTAGTCCACTGGAGTAATGCAGCGGTGCAAAGCCACCCATCTGAGCATTGCCAACAATAATATACTCTACGTCACCGACTAACACCACATTTTGCTCAAACTGCCTATTATGAACTACTGGTCACTAGTCTGAAGGTCGATTACGGTATTCTGAAGAGTCATTGCTCCGAAAACTACAGCAATACTATATATGGTATACTGCAAGAACTCTTAGTAAAACTATAGTAATGCTGTAGAAACTATAGCATGCTATAGTATAGTTGTAGTGGAGTGGTAGCATATCTTAACCTGTACTGAATTAAAGGGGCACTGTTTGTTTGTTCTAGTTTCTGGCTACGTGTGCTAGATTAAGCTGTATACTCAGCTTTCGAGTCTATGTTAAACTCTTCTATCGTATCGTATCGTATCGTATCGTAATATATAGTTTCTACCGTATATTATAGTATCACTATAGTTTTCAGAGCAGTGGCCATTCACACTAGTGACCTGTTTTGCCTAGTTTGGGTTGTACCAGGTTAAACACAGTCAACAGTGAATGAATTATCAGCGTCCAAAATGACCATAGGACTCACTTCAGCATCACAGATATAAAGTTATAAAATATATGTTTACAAATGCATGCCATAACAATAATGGAGTGGTTACATTTGTTGACAAATGCAACAATTTAAAAGTTCATAATCAAACAACAGGCACAAGCTGCCAAACAAGACTAAACAGCTCGCAAACCAACAAAACAATTGCATAATCCTCCAACTTTGTCAAGGATGACGAGAGTCTGCATGGGTGAGTGAGTGAGTAAGTGACAGTTGTTATGCCCTCTGGCACATCAGCACAATTAGGCTATACAGTGCCATTTACATTGGATGTTCTAGAAAATACAAGACAGCAGACAAATTACAAATACAGAAAATACACAAATTAAATACAACTGAGAAAAAGCAAACAACAAAAAATACAGCAAAACAAAACTACCCTGGTTGAGTCGCCTCTTATGATACTTGGCCCGTAAATGAGGTGGGTTTATTATACAACACCCCGAGCCCACAGGAGGTGCACAACAGTTTGTATACAAAACTACCAAAAAACCTCACACACATACCGAATCAGGCAGAGTGACTCCGGGGTCAGCACCTTTCAACAACAGCAGCCGGACCATTTCAACGTCGCCGTTTCTAACAGCGAAGAAGAGGACAGGCATCGGACACGATGATGCATTGGTATCAGCTCCGCGGCGTAATAACAGCAGCAGAGTTGAATGTATCAGCTGCTCCCTGACAACACAACACCATCTAGCAGCATTCGCCTCAGAATCGACTCTGACAAGTCAACCAACCTTGTGCATGTTTTATATGTTAAAAAAACTATTATATTGTATTCGTCCAGCAAGTTTACTGCCATAAATAGTACACATGAAATCAATGGAATTAAGAAGTAGTGACGGAAAGTCTAAAACAGACACAAACCTGGATTTTTCAGTAGCCACACCCTTCGACAAGATGCCATTTTCCACCAATGTTTCATGACTGAAGACTGTCTGGTTATGACTGTTATATACTACACCGTTGACTGCCTGACGTGAATCAAACCTGCCCAATTTTGGTAAATGATTAACAGAGGATTTAGACTGAACTGTCAGCTGATCAGTATCAGGCAACCTCTTCGGCTCATTTATGCTCAAACTTTCCAGCCCAGTTCTTATCAGAGCATCGTCAGCTTTGCGAACCACTTCCTGTGTCCAGCAATCAGTTTCTCCTTTAGTTTCTTCTAGTTTCTGACTACGTTTTCGTCCTTTGGCACTTCTATACTGGCTACGGAGTTCATGAGTAGTTCTGTAATCAGTCTTTGAAGGTACAGACGGAGACTTTGCTCCACTTTTTCCAGTTTTAACATTCTTACACTGCTGTGCATCAACTAGTGAAATGCTGGCTGGTTCTTGAATTGCTGCATCGACAGCATTCTTAAGGAAAGACTCTCTGGGACAATAAAGACTGAAGCAGGCAGACAGAACAGACTGCCCCACATCATTCAACTTATTAACATCAGCACCATTGTCCAGCAAGCAGTTGATCACGTCCTGGTGACAGTTAATCTGTACACAAATTACAGCTGTAGTAAATGTCAAAATTAAAACTAGTTAACAAGACTCTAATCCAAACAAAATACACTGGCAACAATGACAATAGCAAACTCAAAATGTATCATTTTATTCCCATTATATCTACATACTGCTCGTCACCAACTTGTCAATCAGTGCAAAGATACACGTATGTACTCCCAATTTCTTATGATCTATATTTATTGAGCTTGCAGTAGATCCATCAGACTCTGGCCAGTCAGCCTACAGTAATGTCAATCATCAACCTGTTGGCAGATTAGCAATACTCAACCTCATTATCTTCTCAGCTCAGAGCTGGTCATTAAATGTCACAAAATTCCTCCATCAATCAATAATATTTACACACCTCAGACAAGCTTGCTGCAAATGGCACTACATGAATCTCTTATGACTGAGTGAAAAACTGATCAGTTATCAATGGAGTTGTCCTTTAGTAAACAGTGCTATATCTTCTTGAACACAGACTTCTCAAATCACTATCAACTACCCATTAGTGTTATCACTGGTGTGCTTCATAATTTACATCTTTCAGCCCTCTAACTAAACAAAGCTAACTTCTGTAAAGTGAACGGTTAGACTAAACATTAGATAAATAAGCAAGGTTACATAAAGGCTAAAATACGAGAATGACTGAACAGTACCACAAACGGTTGTTACACAACACAGACATTAAATGTTACCGCAGCAGCAAACAGCGCAGTATGACCCGCAGAATCAGACACGTCAACGTTCACATCTCCATTGATGAGCAGCTGAGAAACTGTTGCCAGATCACCAGCATCCGCAGCAAGGATGAACCGTTCCGATGTCAGTTCAATGATTCCTCGAGCTGGCATCGTTGAGCCCCGCTCACCCGCAACAATCAAGTCGACATCGAAACCCACAGCATTCTGTGCGCCGCGATGTCGCAAGACATTCACCTGCATTGCTATGCACGATGCCGTATTGTTCCATGCCAAAACATCTTCTAATTCCTTATCTAAGACTTGAACTGACGTTGGCACAGCCATTACGCTTTTTACAAACTCACTGCGAGAAAGCGTCAGATTCGCATCAACGCCATCATCTACTGCACCTACAGGTGCCACAACAGTTCGACAATGACGTCCGCTGGAGGAACTAGCACAGCCAAAGTTTGGAACAGAATGGAACGATGACTCCGAACAGGTAAAAAACGCTTCATCGTAAGAACGAAGATCAGCTGCTAGACTAGTCACAGGCAGCAGATCACTAACAACAGCATTAGCAATGTCTTCCAGATCTGATTCAAATCCACAACTCATCAGTTCTGGTGATCTACATAGAGAAACTGCTGATCTCTTGGCAGATTCCAGACGGGAGCGAACATGAACTGCTTTGGGAATTCTTTTCCGATGTTCGTCGTGATTACAGTGTACAGAAAATGCCGCTGTGCTGACTGACGTACACAGTTTTATTAATCTTTCACGACACCACAGTCCAACGTCACAAGTACCATCCATGTATGTCACAATGCCAGGTCCAAACCGTTCACCATCTTTGTACAGACCCTACAACAGAACGATGGTTTTCCTTACTAGCATACAACATGGACACAAAAATGTGACTTCTGTAAACATGCTCATGTCTCATGATTTGAAACATTTTGTTAGGAATGTTAAGAACTTGTGAGGTCCTAACACACTATACTCAGTCAAAATGTCTGTCTCTCTTTACTGTGCAGTATAACCCATCAGCTGTCACACCAATCCCAACGTCTTTCAAACTCTTTCGACTCCAGAAATAAATAGTAGGCTGTTAACCAGCGTTGCAATGCACAATAAACTAATGTTCTCATCTCTGTCATTAACAATGCTAATTCATTTTTGAGCTTCAAAGACCAGTTTTCACTGACATAAAATAAATAATTTCTGACAAATGCTACATGCCAACCCCTTTCGTTTCACGGTGTGAAAAAAGATGCCGATAATTCAAAACCTATTTCAGCTACTTCAGATTCATGGACAGAAGCCACATAAAACATAAAATCATGAGTTACGTATGACAAATTAACATATTCATTTACTGTGACAGATTGTTCGACACTCACCTCAAATTTGTTGCCATTTGCAAAAGTAAAAATACCATAACCTTCTTTACGGTCCATGTAGAACGTCCCACAAAACTGGCTTCCATTTGGCCAAGTGTAGACACCATACCCATGTCTACGGTCTTTATAAAAATTGCCTTTGTATGTCTGCGTAGTACACAAAAGACACTTTGCACATGAGATGATCAAATACTGACATTACTGAACTTAACACAGCACAAAATAACCACAAGAATTAAATATAAAACATTTCATTTTGTTTTACATTAAAATTAGGACTAAATGTATATATTGCATCCTAATTCTGCTCATTAAGGTAAAAATGTTGACTGCTTTTTGTATGCATCAATCATCAAATTATGCAAAGACATTAAAGCCAGCTGCATATAAATTTTGATGATTTTTTGCTTACCATCAACACGTGGAAATTGATTATTTCAGAAGACAATACATGAGTCCCCAGTCCTTGGATGTCTGACCGTTGTCCCTTGACTGACTGACACATTAAGCAGTGCGTCTGTGAAGGTCAAATGAAGCTGAAATCTGTCCTATAAATTTGCTACAGAAATTGTGCAATGTTACACTAATCACAAACACACCTGATTATTTCGAAATGGGCACATGTTCCCTAACCAGGAATGGATGAATTCATTCTCAACCAACACAATACCATACACTGGATATCTGCGCCAAGGAGGTTATGTTTTCGGCAGCGTTTGTTTGTTAGCAACTTTGCACAAAAAAGTTCTGAACGAATCTTCGTGAAATTTTTGCGCTTTCTCTGTGCTCATAGTTGAATAAATTTATTGGTACTAATGGCTTGGGTTAGTGATCAGATTATCGAACTTGCAGACTATCAACACAATAATGTGCATCGAATTGTACAAAATTAACATTACCAATACTGAATACAGACTCGTAAGCAAGAGCCAAGTGAAATAGTATGAAAATGACCAATGTAATGTTCAATATAAAAAAAACTGTGCACTATGCAGGCACAATGCAGACAGCATGCTTACTTCACCAGTATGCCAGGAATGTTGACCATATCCATGCCGATAATCG
>Ga0056114_1001652_pt1 | contig 10471 bp, 5 predicted proteins | sample WorMetHERISLAND1_FD_77005 | JGI IMG/M metagenome (GOLD analysis project Ga0056114, IMG submission 77005) | Marine gutless worms symbiont microbial communities from Max Planck institute for Marine Microbiology, Germany - Olavius loisae HERON... ... | reverse complement strand
TCCAAGGCTAAGTCATGGCAGAAGCAGGGGATGGTAGCGGTCACACCCCTCTGACACCGGAGTGGACCCCTGCACCCCGTGCCTCTCATTACCCGTGGCAGGGAGACCGACCGGCCGCCGCTCTTTCAAATGACTAATAGGAAGTTGCATGTTCGCTTTCGATTGGCATCAAGATCGATGACCTTGGATGACCTTGAACAAGTTCGAATTTTCGGAGAATTTAGCGGGATTTCGTAGATTTGAGAGACAACGACTGCTAAACGAATGGAGACAGACCCGTATTGTCAGCGACAGCGTTAAACCAAGCGAACGTACTTTTCAACGTTATGTTCCTTGCGTTGATTTGCCGTAGAAGTTTTCGCTAGGGGCCTTCATACACGCACTGCTGCCGCGCGCTTACGTTAGCGTTAGTTAGGCTTTCTTGTCTAGTCTGTTACAGCGGATGGCAGATTGTGCTGGTCATTTGGTCCGCACGCGCGCCAATTATTGCGTATTACGATCATACAAATTACAGCTGCGCGACGTTTGTGTTTGTTAGTTTATTTTCTTGTAGGCCCTGAGCTAGTTTTTTTTACCGCGCGATGCACTTTAGTGCAAAGCGCGGTATTGCGATCGCATGTCGTCTGTCTGTCCGTCTGTCCGTCTGTCTGTGACGTTGGTGAAGTGATCACATAGGTTGGAATTCTTCGAAAATAATTTCACCATTAGTTAGCCTCTGATGTTCGCTCTTTGCAACCCCAACATGACGGGTCTGCTCCAAGGGAAATACCCCTAAATTTGGGCCCAAAGTGACTCACCCCCTATTGATTTGAGCGTCAGAGACATTCGATCGCAAATTGTGGCCGAATGGTTACAGATAGCGCAACGGTCACAATGGAGAGCCTATAGGAAACTACCATCGGTCTTTCTAATGGTGTTATCGCTGACCCCCTACGACCTCCCCTTCCCCCAAAATGGGGGTTCCATATGCCCCCAACATACGCGAATGGCCATACCTCTTCAACGGGTGATCCGATCCTCTTCATGTTTGGTTCTAGGGTGGGGTTTTCGGGGACAGCGGATCGAACGGCGCTATTTACGGTTCGAACAAATTCAAGATGGCGGCCGCCGCCATCTTGGATAATTTCGAATGGCCATATCTCCGCAACAACTCACGATCTACTTATATAGCGCGCATCGCGCGGTCATCTTTGCGATAGCACAGATTTCTTGTTCATGTATCACTCGTAAATAAACTGAACTCAAACCCTCGGTTAGAATATTTCGAATGACAGTGGTTTGTTGTAACAGACTGCGTGTTTCTTTGAGTGTCGCCAGATGCCAGTCGAATATCTCAGCGTTACTATAGGCCTGTCTCAGCGACAGTAGCCTACAGTATCCAGCTGATCTGTTGCTATGCTTGTAAAGGCCTGCTTTGGCCAGATTGTTTATGCCGTATACTCCTTGTTCGCTGCCCCCCTCCCACAAGGCGGGGTCGACTGTTTGAAGCTGCACTGAGTGAGACATGTCCAAGAGGGAGGGGATGGGGCCAAACGTCGCAGAATAGACGACTGTATGTACGAGCGTACTGCGACGACGTCTGCAAATGGCGTCTTTCAATTTGCGATCACAAAAGCTCTGCACCGATCTGCAGTCGACCAAAAGCCTGTCCGTGTCGGCGATCGCATGACAATATCGACTTTCAGTTCGTTCTGTTAGCGAGTCCATCTGTCAAGTCAGCGAGGAGAAAATCATTACATTACATTTGTGGTGAGCATTCTACCTCAGCACAACAGGAATTGAGTAGGAGCTTATAGTGAATATCGACTATAGTGTGAAGGCCTAATACAGATGACTGCTAATCTGCTATGTTGGCTCGCGAGCTGCAAGCCTTAATCGACCCTTATTATCAGTCGACGTATGTACAGTATGTGTGTTTGTATGTGTGTGTGTGTGTGTCTGTTTGTCCGCAACTTTGATGCTAAATATCTCAGAAACTGAGTGATTTGGGAGCCTATAGGAAATTGCCTATGGCGCGTCGATTAGATCACGGCGTTACAATTTTCAAAGTCGTCGCATTCGAAAACTAGGAACCGGAACATTGTGTCAAAAAATCACCTAATTCGGCTTAAAACTCTGGGAGACGAAGCATTAGCGTAACTTTATCTCTAAGTGAAAAGGGAAATAATTCGGTACTGTTGCAGTACGACGGGGACTAGTGGGTGGCTTAAAGCTTAGCAGTGCGCGAGCCATTCGGCTACCGACTTGTATACTCAGTTCTTAGCGCAGACAATAGAAGGTCGCACATAATAGTTTCAATTTTCGATATCGTTGTCGGCCAAGAGTCGTTTCATGAAACGACTCATGTAGACTTAGATTTTAACAGATTTTAAAAATCTGCTTTAATTCGTGAGTGTTTACGAACTTTAAAACGGTAAGTTATGAATTCCCAATCACTGGTTCAACAACCACAGTCAGTGAAGTTGATCCGAATTAACATTATAAGACATTTGCATTTAGCTGTTTAAAGTTTATAGCAATAAAAAACAATTTAGTCAGAAAAAAGTCCTCTGTTGTTAAAAGTTAGACTTTTTAAAACTTTTTAAAAACTATTTTAGTTGTGAAAATTCTTAATATCAGTTCCAATTTCAGTTGTCACTGTCACTTTCTATTACAGTTAAATTTCAGTTGTCAGTAATCAACTCCAACTATTACGATACAGTTAACTGAAATCTCTCATTTCAATGAATTTTAATTATAATAAAAAATTATAATATAATAATCAAAATATCACTGAATACATAGGTACTTTGTAATAAGTTACAAATCTGATACTTAATATCTCACGTGCAACCATCGCAAATGATATGGATTTTTCTTCTTTCTATAGTTGGTGTTTTATTCTTTAACACCGCGATAAAATCCGATAGCACAAAAATTACAGAGAGACATAAAAATGCCGGAGTGGTCACTCCTACTGCGACTGGCTGTAGTGTACAGCTGGAAACTGTCCGTCGCGCAGAAGAACGGAGTTAATTAAAACGCTGAATGATGACTGGAATGCGCTGAAACAGATAAGAACATTCACGAGTGTCTCCAGAGAGCTCAGAAAGAAATCACTGAGAAACTGAACTGCATCTGCGTTCAAGGACCTGTGTGATTACTATGGTTACCCGCCTCGCTATACAACGACAGCGAAAAGACATTGCTAGCCTATAATTATTATTATTTTACCCTCAGTACATGTAGTCCAGAGGGGTTTTTTGAAATGAGAAGAAAATACAAAATTAGGTACAATCACCAGTGTGTGCAGTCTGTGGCCAGCAAACTGTCATGCAGAAGGACAGCATTGAAGCGCTGCACCAAAATCGAGATCCTTTGGTAGGGCCTACACGAAGCTGGTCTCTCGAGCCTCGCCTGAGTTTGCAGAAATCCTCCTCCAAGTATTAGCTAATAATTTAGTCAGAGAGACTCAGCTATAGCGTCAGTTGGCCTCTGCTATGATATCAAAGCAATAAAGAATACATCAACATTTATAAATAAGCTCATTTATTGCCAAGAAAATGCGACGTAGCCTAGCTCAGCTTTCCTTCAGCTACGAATATTAGGCGAATACATTACCGTACAACGTTACGTCGAAATCTGCAGTGACGCGACGCCTGGTTATTAACTAAGTCAAATAACACTGAGTCTGTATAGGGGTTATTGCTATTCGAAGCTATTAACCAGAATCAGATAGGCATATATCTACGTGTAATCGGCTGCATTTTGTACAGCTAGCAAGGTAAGTAAGACGGTGCCATAATTACAGTTACGTCGGACACAAACATCTACAGGCAGCATGCATGGTGCCAATATCATACCGACAAATCAGAACGTGTGGAGGAAACGGCACGGAAAGAAACAAATTCTAAGTTAACGTTCGCACGCAGTTTCATGTACGAACATAAACCTAGAATTTTGTTCCTTCCCGGACCGCTGTCAGTAATGCTTCGTAGCCGTTTTAGTACAGTGACTGGCTGACATGCAATAGTTTTTGATTCTATCATTATTAATATTTTATTTTTTTATTAATACAGCAACTTGTTCAGTTGTTGCATGGTTTCTGTGCATGTTCGGAGGCAACTTTCAATTAGTTTGAGTTTGGAAAAAGAATGCTCAGCCCTATACAGTTAGTCGCCATCAAAACTAAGTACAATAATACATTCTGAATTAAGTTAGGAGGCCTAGCTAAAACAATGATCAACATGCACGACAACTAAGTCGTAGTCTCGTATAGACATCTATCATTAGCGAGAAATAAAATCTGAAGGCTTTGGTGGGAGGCTCTCTGTTGGTGGAAGGCCTGGGCAGCCAGGCCCCCCTGGACCCCTTTAAACCTAGCGCTGGTACGACTAATATAAAATTGTATGCGTTTAACAGAACAGTGTGATTTCTAATGACCTTGAATGTCCTTGAATGTCAGTCACTTCAGCCATTCGAAATCCTTCTCAATCCAGTATCTTGAAACATACAGCGTCTATTCGCTATGTACAACATCAATTAACAATGATCAACATGCAACAGTCGGGTTCTGTCGCACACGTGACCCTTTTCTTAACTTTGGAGTCTACGTTTGACGTATAATTAAACCTAGGTTGTTTTACACACCGATAAAAGCCTGTCCCATATCGGCTGTACCTGTGGACGCATGATCTGTTTGCCATCCAATTATGCCTCGCCCCAGAGAGGTGGCATTACTCCATACAGCCACTCGATCAGCTTTTACGAAGTGATGAAATTGCCAATCCTGCTCACGTTTGTTATTCAACAAAAAAGAAAACAAAATGAAAATAATTTATAAACATAAAGTGCCATGGACGAATGCTGAAGCCTGTTTGTTGTCCGACGACTAGGTTTATCGTTAACGAATATTCGTCTCTACCAGCTATTACTGTAGACGACGCTGAGTGTGGCGATGATAGCCATACACACGAAGCCCGACAGCGCCATGACGATCCACCGGTACGGAAAGCGGCGGCCGACGACGGAATTGAGGAACAGCGGCTTGCCGGCCACGTTGTCGTCACAATGGTCAGCGCACACCACCTGTTCATTGAGGTCCACAATGCTCGAGACTCGCTTGACAAAACGCGCGCTGTCGGCCAGCTGTGCGGAACTGCCCACCAGGAACAACCTAACGAGATAACATGTCAATATCACTCACACTAAAGTATTCCTCATCAAAGTAATTTTGTTCCACTTTGTTGTGAACCGATGTCCAAATACGACGGCAATACTAGGGGACTAGTTTCTTGGCACACAGAAAGATTTAGGCCGATCAGAACGATAGCTCAGCAGAACAACATCGCGACAAAACGACCGAATAGCCATCAGCACGGAAACGAAAATTTGCTAGCATACAAGGTAACATAATCGTGAAGCACACACGTTATAGCGAAACGACTTCAGTTAAATTGGATTTCCTTCTGAGGTGGCGCCGACATCCAGAGAAACAACATTACGGAAACAAAAAAAAACTAGACGTCATTGAAAACAACGTTTAACAAAGTATTGGCGTGGCCGAACGTTTATACACGTTTATTCACCATATAGACGAAACCATACTACAGGCGCTGTCGCTGTCAATAAACAGCGAGATATGAGTCAGGACAGATTAACTGTAAACAAAGTTAAGAACTAATTTACTAAAATAAGAACCAAAGCATGATGAAAACACGTCTACAAATAGCAGAAAAAAGACGTGTCAATACTGACATAAATGATTCAGTAAAAGAGAACTCACCGAATTGTAAAGAGAAACTTCAGTTCGTCTTCCATTTCCGGTATCTGATCGTCGTTGTACAACTGAACTGGGTTCATTACAGTCTCTGCGCAGATCACCTCCGCTCCTGTGGACAGAACATTTTTACACGAATGACAGAAGACGGCGTGTGTCGAGCGCTGTGGGCGTGACATTGTCGACTGCGACTAAGGTTATGGATTTAGGCCTACTTCGGTGCCAATTAACCGATTTTCATGCAAATTTCAGTTTTTAATTAGGCATTATCTCTGCAATCAAACTGTTGTTGATGTTTCGTATATCGGTCTGTGTTGCGGTGGTGGTAGATTTAAGCGGTGTTGACACTGCGCACGACATCGTACGACATCGTCCGATGTCGTGCGCAGTGTGAACACCGCTTTAGTGAGGCTGGTGTCCGCCAAAAATGGCTTGTCATTTTTTGCGTGCTCCTTGGCCAGTAGCTTACCGAAAATACGAGACGACCTGGATTTCCTCTTCCCGGGCACTTGGCGTCTTCGTGGATGCACAGGGGCGCAGAAAACGCGGGAGTGGAAAACGAGGGAGTTGAATGTGAGTTGGGCACTTATTGGTGGGGGTAGCAGAAATAACAGCAATAAACGCGACGGCAGTGAGCGTTTCCATTGGGTGCCCACATGCACGCGTCCAACTGGAGAGTATATAGACAGCAGCAGCAGCAGTGACGAGGATGAAACATATATATATGAGGCGTCACCAGCGACAACGTCAGAGTCGTCAGAATCGCCAGCGACAGATATAGATGACATTTGCGAGGTGTGTCGCGAGGGTTTCGCATTCGTACCGTGTACCATGATTATGTAATACTTAGGTCTATGTTTGTATAAAAAGGAAAATACAAAAAAAAATTCTGACGAACAAAGTCCAATCGTTGCCTGGTCTGCGCTGGACGGTAGCAATGATCTGCTGTATAAACCAGTTGTGAATTTCAGTGCAAATTCTATTTTTCTACAAATAGACCTATTCCACATTCATGTAGACCTATTCAAATTGGTATAGCTGCTTACATTTTCCAGACGCCCTTACTACGCTGTCACCTACTCCCGCGTTTTCCACCCCTGCTATGCTATCTGGTGCCATGTTTTCCACTCCTGCGTTTTCAATCTCTCCGTTTGCTCAAGTTCTCCAATATCGCGATGTCGACAAAAAGCGACGAAAGCGCAGTACAACGCTTTCAGCTAGAGCCACAGCACTCGACAATCAAATTACTGTATTTTATAGATCCATATACTGTCAGTCAGAGGCGCTAAGTACACGTGTGTGCACTCTCTGTCAGATATATTAGGCCTACTACGCTGTATTGCCTTCGGCGAGAATCAAAGCCACGACCTCTCAATCGCTGATGGAACACCTTAATCATTGCGCTCGCAGCTGACTGAAAACAATCCATAATTTATGAATTCATTTAGTGCAGCACTATTATTCGCTCACGCTAATCAGCTGCTGTTACATGCGAGATTTGAGGCGCTGAGAGTCACGTAAAGCAGTGCTATAATAACGTACTCCAGATCTTCACCTTTAAACTAATTTCTTTAAAATATAATTTTATATTTCACGCGTGTATTTTTAAGTACTAAATCACAAGTTTCATTGTAAAGCATTATAATTGCTGCTATGTGTTATTTTTACTTATTTTGGTTATGACTGCCCAGTAACTATAACACTCACTTAATTTTGTCACAACAGCTGGTTCAGTTGATGCTGCAAATACATTTCAAGTTCTTCAACTTTTATTAAAACATATAGCAAGCGTAGACTAACATTACAAAAACTGTTAAAACAAAAGTAAAAAGTAAAATAGTGAAACACAGAAACACAAAATAAACCACTTATTGTGGGAGACTGTTACTACTTGCCGGTATTTCGCAGGAAGGCTATGACTTTAGAGAAGGTCTCCTTCATCATTTCCATCCTCTCGACGACGCACGTTGGTACTGATAACGGGTCGGCGAAGTCTGCCTGTGGAGACTCGGTCAACTGCTCGAGGTCGCGGACCAGTTCCGGTGTGAACGTCTCATAACTGAGCGGTGTCGTCGATCGTCGTTGCACGGCGGGTTCACCGTTGACAGTCGACTGGAGCGGGTCGGTGTCTGTGACAGTAGGTGTACTGTCAACGATGACGGCTGACGGCGGGTGCATGTAGCAGATCCGCAGGATACGCAACATCTCGACGGGGTTAGTGCTGTTTACTCCCGGCATCGTATAGTGACACCGGCTGCCCGTCTCGGAATGCTTCTCGCCTACAACAATTCAGATATAATCTATGACGTTCGACGATTTGTTAGGTCTTCCTCGATCGACGATTTTATCAGATTCATGCTATACCACGTGATTAAGAATAAAGAACTTGAAAGACAAGCACAAAAGTAATGTACTCTTTCTCAGAACAGACCGATTATGGACAGTGATTTCAAAAATCAAAATTATTGTCTTAATAGCATAAAGCCTTACTCTTAGAAATCATCAAAAGGTTTATTTTATGACTGCAACGACGGACTAATCTTGCGGGGAAAGTGCCTAAGAATGAGAACGCATTTCCCCTCTGAAGAGCCACGTACAGCCTCTGAAACAGGAAGGTGGTTTTCCTGCTGTCCTCTTACTCCTCTGTGATGACTGGTGCGTCGACGGTTTCTTGCATCAGTTCAATGGCTTGCTGTCTCATGGTCCTGCTGTCTCGATAACAACTCGGAAAAAGACAAAAAACTAGATGTGTGTCCTTTCAAGTCCCTGATACTTTGCAGTCTTGTTGTCTGTCAGCTGCAGTGGAGCTCAGACGGGACTCAGCGAAAGTATCAGGAACAGTGACGTCCTAAGCCATCAATTGTCATAGTTATTATCTTATTTTCTTATCTTATCTTAAAGTACAAGTCCTCAGTTAAATTCAGTTTGAAGGTGTACATTAATTGTGAGTTGAAGTGACAACAAGAAAGGTTCAGTTTCACCTTCGTTCATCATTGCCATGACTGACTGCATGTTGATGACAGTGATGTTTGGCGGCTGATTCGCTAGCCAAGTATTCGTTCTCTCAACCAGAGTGTCGAAACCTTCGTAACCTTCTTCAGTTGGCTCCGGGATTACGTCCTTGACACCTGGTAATTAACACGAATAGCATGTTACACGACGCCTAGTGGTACTGCATACAGGCGCTCCAAGGACCAAGGCACGTGAGTAGCACTATTACACTGCACTGAAAATGTGCTAACATGCGCCTCTGCGAACCGTTGCAGACATGTATACAACACGAAAACTGAATTTAGGGGCGGTGCGGCCCAAGAAATAACGCCTATAATAAGAATCGCACAAGTTGGCAAGTCCGTTTATTCAGCAAGACGTGCTGGCCGGCCGTGGCCATTCGCTATAACGGAGTAGCACACTTGATGTTTGTTCCATGACAACTTTGGCAACTGTGAACCGATTTAGAAAATTATTTGACCAAAGATTCCTGAGGTAGCGTGTATATTGTACAGTGATAACTATTCCCACCTCAACCGGAATGTGTTAAAAAGCAGTGTTAACTTCTTAATGGAAATCAATCTCACAAATACGGGGTGTCGCTTGCCATACACACAATGGGATCACACAATGTCACTTGCCACCCGACACAAGCGAACACACCCCGCCTTAACCCCAGCCATTAAAGGCTGGCACTCGATTTACCTACCTCGGAGGGATGGAAGGCTGAGTTGACCTAAATGGCTGGTTACATACCGAGATGGTTTACCGGCCCACAGACGGTCATCCATCCAAGTACTAACCGGGCCCGGCGTAGTACGTTGATCGAGATCAACGCGCTACCGCTAAACCAAGCCACCACCTTAGCAGTGCTATACTACCTTCAAGTACCTTGTTGACATTGTTGACAAAGTTGACATTATTGTCATTAATACGAATAGATTTTTCAGAAAAAAGCTGATCACGACGGCACTTTATTGAACAGGTTGTCCGTGTTTAGCAACAATCGGTAATTGCAGTCTGCTGTGAGGCAGTACGGTCGGCTATCCTAGCGACAGCTTGGCTTTTTGCTGCAGTGCACAGAGTATGTGAAACAGTTCGGCTTCGCAAACGTACGATTATATATGTACCTAGCCAGATTTGTGGCTTTCTAATAGTCAAATTAAAATCCAGCTACTTCATCATAGAATATGTGACAGTGACACTTTGCAGTACAGAATACGGACGACGGTTAGTGATGATGTCAATGTCAACTACCTGAAGAAGACGGTTAACGTGATTTGCACGCGCAACGTTCTGTCAATGACGAAGCAGTAATGAATGGCGCATATTATGTTTGTGAATTGTGAGTTCGCATCTGTGATAGCGAGAGACATCTGCAGCAGTTTACTACTGATTTAACTGACAAACTGCATCAGTTGAAATCAGGGGCGGCGCCACGAGTTCCATAATGGGGGGTACAAAATAGTGAATTCGCGAGCCAAGCGAGCGGAAAAAAATTTTGTCCCCCCAATTCCAAAAAGTTGGGGGGGGGTACACGATGCTTATAATGCACAATTATGTTGTAAATCGTAAATTCTAAATGTCTGCAATATCAGTCTGCAATATTTGGTTACAGAGAACTCGACGCGCCATCTATTGAAGAGATTTTCGCCATGCCAGACGATCAGTTATTTTCGACGATAAATAGCAACAGTCTGCATATTCTACACAATTCATGCC
>Ga0056114_1001651_pt1 | contig 10472 bp, 8 predicted proteins | sample WorMetHERISLAND1_FD_77005 | JGI IMG/M metagenome (GOLD analysis project Ga0056114, IMG submission 77005) | Marine gutless worms symbiont microbial communities from Max Planck institute for Marine Microbiology, Germany - Olavius loisae HERON... ... | reverse complement strand
TGTGTCGGGCCGATCGCCTGGAACTAGACAGTCACACATACAACACACTGGCAACTTACCGGTAGCAGTAATGACCTTCACAGACCAACGTAGAATGATAGCACCATCACGTGACTTATGCTAACACTCAAACATAGAGCTGACTCAAACAGAAGGATAGATTCCGCTAAACACTTCACCGGCAGCGATGCAAGGAACTACAACCAAAAACAACAATCCTCCTCACAGGAAGATTCAAACAGTTGAAGTATGCACAAATTGATGCTAACAAAACGCCTTGAGCAGTCATTGATGCCACCAAGCCAGGAGAATGTACTCTGCCTAGTCTACAGTGCTGGGAGCTGTAACATCTTACAACAAGTTTGTTAACTGTGATGACAACATTAATGTCACTGACAGACATGTCACAAATTGCTAACTTGTGCAGCGTTCCATGACCGGATGACATTGATCGTTCCAAAGATGACTTGTCGTCTGAGTTGGCGCTGAACGGTCTGCCATAGCTGCCTCAGTGCAGACAGTTCACGCAACAGTCTGTCGTCAAACAACATTCACCAACAACACAAAATACCATGACATCTCAACAGGTCACTGACAACAGCATTCAGATACTACAGCCAGGCTTAAAAAACAATGATAAACTGATTTCAGACAGAAAGTCCCATTTGACACATCGTAGGCCATTTCAGAGACAATCTCCCAGCCAATCTCTTGACTGATGCAAAACACCCAGGACTAATACATAATCACGACCAAGAATCAACACAAAAAAACCTGAACCATCCAAGAAAACTACTGACATATGCATTAATCAAATCAAATGAAAGTATGACACTGAAGCCTGGTTTAATGGCCTTTTATGTCATCCGGCAGAAAACGGATCAGACCTATTCTTTGGTTCTTGGGGCTATAAATTAGAGCTTCACACCCCACCCAACATAATCTACAGCCAATCACTTGACTGATACTGACAAACGAAACTGTACAGGAAAATACACAAACTAAACATAGGCCTACAACTCAAAAAAGAAAACAACGCAAAATACAGCGAAACAAAACTACCCCAGTTCAGTCGCCTCTTATCACACAAGACAGGACTTACTCTACAACGATCCTGAGCCCACAACGTACTACAGCACACTCACTGCATTGCTTGGTTACCCAAGGTGTCACTCCGGATAAATCATTTACAGTCTGGTATCTCCACCGTCAGCCAGTATAATTCGCTGTCACTCAAAAAAACGTTCTAAATCTTAGACTGAGAGACTGACCATAGATTGGGCATCACACACGTCATGTCTGCAGACTCTATGGTATGTCCACCAAACTATCTGCATTGGCCGGCCATCAGATAAGCAGTAACTCTGCATTTTCGTCGTTACAAATCACTAAAAGGACCCAACAGCAGAAATATTAGACGGCTACAGAGGTTAACCAGCCTCACAAATCAACATCACAATATCACTTTTAGTTCTTCAATTAACAGTTCAGCTTGAAGCACAACGCACGTTTTGGCAAGAGACTCCGCATCTTTGTTTGGTGGTGGAATGTAAAAGCAGATTGCTGGTACAAGACCCTCAACGCCGGCGCTATTACGTACTCGCCACCTTGTCCGCCGACTGTTGTCCAGCAACACACATTCCTCGCCTTTCACTATACTCATCTGTACACATCACACACACAATCTGTTCAAGCTGTGCCACTCCAGCATCCACTGATTAGTAGTAATAATAATCATACGGGAACGCCAGTCGACTGCTGTATGAGGCATGAGGCAAAATTCTTTTGCCAAAGGTGGAACACCCTAAGATTGAAGGTCACGTGATGCTGAACAAGGGTGAATATCAAAAATCTGTCCAGTTAGAATTTAGATACTGTCTTGGTGTATCATAATTCACCTTTAGTCTTTTGATTAGATGCATACTGGCGGAGAAGATGGCCTTTGAAATCGGCCATTTTTGCACATTTCAGACCTCCGTGACCATGATCTTGACCTTGGATCAGATTACACGGCATACCGGCATGTATCACTCATCGACCTCTACTTGCATAACATCGGAGAAACTATTTACGGACGGACGGAGAGATACGTGAATGTATGGACTGGTGGACAGTGGACACTGAGACCAGTCTTATTGCGTAGATTCTTGGAAGAGTCGACCTAATAATGATAAAAAATGAAGTACATCTACTGACTCATTTTCAAGAAAAAACGGATGCGCACTTTACTTGAGTAGCACAGAGGTCGAGTATCCACGAGACTACATAGATCAAACGTATCACTGCTCTCAGGGTAATAAATTCAAAAATATTACACAGACTTTCGAGGAAACAGGAACAATGAAGTATCAATCTCAAAGAACTCAGCATGACTCAGCGTTATAAGCACAAACAAAACAGATTACAGACACCAGACGACAGACACCTGATGTATAGCTGACAGAAAAACACAGTTCTGATCCTAAAACTCTGGGATGCAGGTAAGAGTGTATATTATATGTGCAAATAATTTTTCGGAAAAATTTGCCAGCACAGAACCATGATGACGAAGCATGTAGTTAGTGGTAGTGCCAACGTGTGTCACCGTCAGTACCAACATACTGGAGACGATAGTACAGGTAAAACTGTAACAGTGCTGGCCCGCTAACTAGCTGATGACCTCACACAGAACGTTTACTTGCTATCTCCACCCAAAGGAAAGTGAAAAAGTGAAGTTACCAAAATTATAACCACAAACTGCAATGTTACTCCACACAGAAGCAACATCATGACAATGTAGTGGATGCAGTGAATGTATCGACACAGTGACATACGTTGTGGTGCTTGTATGAGCAGAGAGCGAAGACGGGGACGGCGTGCGTCTGACGCTGTGAGCGCATCGTCAGTGGCGGAACGTTACGACTCCTACTCACCAGAGACTGAATCAACTTCTCGTACTGGTCTATCGTCTGTCGTACTTCCTACACACATCAGACATATCAACCCGTCTGTCAGTCAGTCCAATGAACACATCAACGATGGACTTCTTTCTCAAGTACTGGAGCAACTTGACACAACCACCATCAGTTCTGCTTCACACACAGTAGAGTTTCTTCTGTTGAGATCTAAAATTCTCAACCAACTTCTTCATTTCTGCCTCTGTTCCTCATCTCTGACGTCAAGTCAAGGACACAGGAGTCAAGATCAAGGACATAATTGGCCGGCCTCGAGGCCAAGGTCACGGCCTTGGGGACTCCACCCCTGCTCTGCACTAGAGAGCTGCATCAAGACAACTTTTGTCACCATCCCCATCCAGTTCCCATGGTTACTGTACCCGTCCTTACCCCATTCCTGATGCACTTGTAATGAATCAGAATTTCTGTCACAAGTCTATTTCAAATCTCCATTACAAATACAAACACATAGCACACACAGGCAAACACAGTAGGAAACACAGCATTAACAGTCAAATGGTCATTGTACAGTCCAGCAGCAGTTCAGATAAAGCAGTCTGTTCAGCGAAACATGAGGACATGCAGGAAGATAGGCACATCGACAGACTCAGAATTCAGTTGAGTTCATCTCCATTATTGCAGTATTACCGTCGCGTCTTTTTCAACTACCACAGTATTACCGTGTAGTTTGTCCCCGTTACCGTCACTACCACATTAAAATATATAGTGTTGTACCCATTACCGCGGTATTACCGTTGTCCCCATCACCATGCAGCTCTCTACTCTGCACTGACAGTCAGTTATCATTACCATCAACACGAGCAACTCAATAACAGATCCATCATGTCACATTCTTTGCTTCTTCACTCTTAATTCACAACACCTTGTCTTTTATTCTACAGCTGAATGCCTTCGTAGCAGAACATACACACCACTCGTCATTATTCTAGACTGACAGTGAAGTATGTAGGACTGAGACACACCTGGAGGTCGCGGAGGACTCTCTCACCGTCCTCCAGGTTCATGTCAGACCGTCGCTGATAGTCACTCAGCTGCTGTGATTGGCTGGTCATCCAGCGACGTAGTTCACGAGTCTCGTCACTGAACTAAACGACAACAACAGAAAAACCTTCTCCACAACCCAACACGACTGCACGACATCAATGTCATGGTCTGTGAAAACGTCTTTGAGCGCCGTCGACAGTGAACTACAATACGCATCATCAAATATCACAGACACGACACTAGTTTAGTCAACACAAGTCTAGTACTGGGTACAAACCTGCTGGTGTTCTGAGACATGTTTCATATGCACGTCGACACAGTTGGTCAACTGATGTAGCCACGTCCACTGTGTCTGCATTGACGCCATCGTCGACTACACCACAATAGCACACATCTCCATGCTGAAAATACAACGTAACACAGCCGGGCACAGCTTCACATCAAGCAGCACATTTGATATATGAGTAAGTTTATATTCACAACAAATATGCTAATACAGCAGCTGTACTGTGCTGCACTACTATGTGCTACAGCTTTTCTTCCTGTTCTGCCACACTGCATAAATGCCAGATGAAATAAATGCCAAGAAAAAAACAGCTTCCCCTTTGTACACCCTTGTACTACATGGTTGAAGACTATCTAGCGTGACCTGAAATCCAACAACCTCTCCCTGAATGAAACAATTGTCATGGCTCAGAATAATCCACTTTGGAGACTCATGTCTACATTTAGTGCTACGCACTCCTAGGGTGCATGCTACAAAAAAAAGAATAAGAAGACTGTCTGATACAGCAGTGTATTCTCCGATCACCAATGACAGAACCCAACAGACCAGTTGAACAAGACTATTGACAGACAATCAACTCAGTTACAGTAGTTACTTATAAACGAGCACAAGACGACTACGTATCAGCTCAATGCTGGTCTGACACTGACCTTGATGACGTTTGAGGCTGGATGTCGCTCCATCAACAGAGCTTCTCCACAGTCCTGCACACGGCTGAACTGAGCCTCTCTCGTCTGAAGGTCGCTCGTCAGTTGCTACACAGTCAAGACTCAAACTACATCACCGCAACTCTCACATCATGGCAGACTCAACTTCTCAGCAATATCAACACAATACACAACTCATTGTCAGCATGACGTGTGGCTGTTTGGGAGTCAAGTCCTTCGCTGCTGCTGGACACCGAGTGTGGACAGACACTTCAGGCTATGTCTCAAGATGTTTTTATTAGGGCAGTAAGGCCACGGTGCACTGTACAGCTCTGACTGCACAACATAGAAATACTCTGTCATCACCCACATTCACACAGTAAGTAAATTTAAGTAAATAGCGCAATCAATTAAAGCGTCCATTAATGACCAAGTCACTTCACGTGCACTACAAAAGTCAAGGGAATACACATCAGAAGAGACGGGTCTTTAGACGGCTACAGAAAACTAGGGACGGGATGTGACGTGTTACCGATACAACACTTGCTGGCAGACAAATAATGAGAACTTGAGAAACATGTACATTTATCACTGTCCTCCATGACATCTAGTATACACTGAAGTATGTCTTCAGTGTTATAACATCACTGTCATTACCTCAAAGTGGTCTTCAAGTTCCTGGAGCTGAATGTTGGGTGAGCTCCAATCCCGTGAGATCTCTACATCTTCCTTCTCGTTCAGCCATGCCAGCTCCTCTGCTGATTGCTCCATGAACACCAGCAGTGACTGGAGACTGCGCAGGCGCTGCTGTGACAAGTGCTACATGACACATAGACCAGTCACTGTATCAGTCTGCACGTCACAGCCAACACACTCAGCTACCTTCATTAACACATCAACCAGAAACAGATACAACTGCCATCCATGTGCCGCTAAATGTGTTGTGTAGCTGCCAGCTATAGGTGTGGTGTGTGTATGTACCAGCTGACTGTCATGCTTTACCTGGCGTTTAGTCACAAGATACAGTAATGTTCAGTTTTGCATCAATACTCAACAAAAACAAACCTCCAGCTCTGTGAAGGCAGTTTCCAGTTTCATCAGGCTCTGATTGTAGGTAACTGCTTCATGTCCTGTTAGCATCCTCTGAACATTGCACCAGCAACACCACAGATCAACACCATGACAATCTCTGGATGCACAGCGGGGGCACCACTCTCAGTGAGTGGGAACGTTTGGCAATGGATGTCAAACTGGGAGTGAGTACGTCAGTAACTGGGACTGGGTAAACATGAATTTGTGTAGAACATTATTGTTGAGTGATCTCCATGAGAAACTGACATTACTTAGGACCGTCATAGCCACGCAATATGAGGATGTTGAGGTGATGTCTTCCAATCCTCCAGTAGAGTGCAGTTGTATCAACATGGCATCATCCAGTCCTACATTCTATCTGAACAGAACAGTAACTATTGAAGTGAGAAGCGGTTGATCAGTTATGGTAAGCATCACAGTTCAGCATCTGCTGTCATTTGTTGATGAGAACAGACTTCTCATGCACGACTGGTCACACAGAGAGGTACCGGTACTCCGGTGAACTGTACCAGCAAGACTGGCAGTGTATCAGTGTCATACAGTCATACAGGTTCATAGATGTTCAGACTCGTCATCTACAGAAATGTTTATCAAGACTTCACGAGTCTTCGTAACTGTGTCAGTGACAGTACTTTGCACGATGGTATCTGCACTGCGGTGAACTGCAGCACCACAGACCCTGACAGACAGACACAGCTAACTGTGCCATTGATCATGATAAAACACGCACTGTACAGTGGGCGTGGCTAACCTTGGCGTGGGTAAAGTCTTCTAGTTTTCCGTTAAAGTCGGCAATTTCTTGGTTGGTCTGCTGCTGCAACTGAACGATGTGTCTCAGTGAGTCGACGTCTTTACCGTAGCCGACCGACTCCATCTCCCTCTGACAGCATCAACACACGACACACGTTCAGCTTCCGTATCAGTGTATGTGTGTACGTGTTTTCGTTTTGTTTTTGCTTGTTTGTGACAGACTTCAGCATCATTTGAAACGTGAGCTACTACACTGTACAAAACCATCCAACATGGTCTAAATCAAAGAGTAACCACCAGCTGCCACCAAATACAGCAGTAGAGTGTGATGCTATGATTGGCTGACTAACCAACCACAGAATGCTGCTTTCTTGTCATTGGTCGTCGATGCATCCCACAATCCTTTGCTGCTTGCAGATAAACATATAGATCACATCATCTGCCACATTAACCCTTTGACGTCCACTGTTGTCAGTGTTATCAAGCATCCTATGCCAGACGGGTTAAGCCGTCATTTGTAATTTTTGACATCCGGGCACTCTGATGCTCAGCCATATGGCAACAGTGGACATCAAAGGGTTACGTAGCAGCTATCAGAGGCCACAGCCTTTCGTCATTGCAGGACAGGTCAGTACGATATCCTGGAGAATATTTGTATACATCTGGGGTTCAAATTTTTCTAAAATTCACGAACACAGTCCCAGAACTTGTCATTTCCAATGTAATTGCTACACGAGGTCTTTCTTTTGAGATTCCTTTGGCAGACGGTCTCACAAGGTGGCATGTATTTTGAAATACACAACAAATTTATTTCAAAGTTTTTTTTGCAAGGTGGCGCTACAACAGTAGCAGTCAAGTCCAAGGCAATCTATGCAGAATGTCAGTTGATGACAAACGAAATGGCAGATGTAACTGTGAAACTGTAATTCTAAGAATCAATATGTTCTTGAGTATGAGTTATTGTACAGTCATGGAATGCAACATACTTTTTCTAGCATTTACAATTACGTTCACACTCTGTGATGACGGTGACAATGACAGTCAGTCAAGACTGTAATTATGATGACGATGATGACGAATGACTGAGATATGGCAGCTGATGACGCTATCAACAGACCTGCTTGCTCAGCACCCAGTCCAGCGACGTCTGAACGTTGCGCATCATCTGCATCGCCTGTGGTAGTGTAGTGACTGGTGTTCCACCGAGCCCAGGCCGTGATGTCATCAATGTCTCGGTCACCGTCGTCGTCGTCGTAACACCAACGTGTGGTCGGATGTTTGTCTGTAGCATGGTTGATAACCGCGATTGTCTGTCTCTTATCACGTCAACCCTGAAACATCGCGTCGAACGACGACACCGTACACATCACGTCATGTAACTAACGCCACAAGACACCATGATATCGGATGTGTCACGTGATATCATCATCACATGATATTAGTGGTGATGCCATCTGTGTCATATAACATGACACACAACACAGGCTGTGTCACAAAACACTGTCTAATGTGTGGCTGTGTGCTCCAATATGTGAATGAAGTTATAATATTACACCTCTAATGTAGACATATCTAGTACCACAAGTGTCCATTCATGACTAGCTCAACGCCACATCAATCATGCATTCCATATGTCAAGCGTCGTGCATTCTAGAAACTAACGCTGTAGCTGTACAGTTGAGCTGAGGTCGGTTGAGTAAGGTTTCACGACCAACTCAACACATTTCACACTTCAGTGCATTAGAGGTTTTCTAACGAAATGTGCTATATATAAATCTATATTCTACTTACTTACTTACTGCAGAGATTTCACAGATGATATTTCACACTATTCTACAACTCTGCAAGCAGAACACTCTGTCTGTCGGGTGGAAGAGAGACACCTTCGCTGCAGTGTGTCGGCGTGGTCATGGCGACCAGTTGTCAACATCTCAACGTCTGACTGAAGTATACTTGTGTTGCTGTCGACAACACGTAGAGAGTGCTGTACGGCGTCACACAAGCGCTTAGCGTCGGCTGGATGTAGCTGGCCGAGTCTCTCTCCGTCCTGTGCATCATATCAACAAATTCACATGATATGACTCATACAGACACCAATGAAAACCGTATGTTTAATCTCTTTTGTACTGTCAATAAACTCAATTGAAATAGGACGTCATGCCGGATTGTCAACCAAGTGATGGCTAAGTGACAGCAAAGGCTACAGGCAGCAGCAACGAAGCTCAGAGCTGTTGTGTAGTAAGAACGAAGCCTTATACCAGCGACATATGCTCAAGACACTTGTACAGAAACTTGTGCAAGAAACTTGTGCAAGAAACTTGCATGAAAAAATTGACACAAGTTCATCAGTTTTTTGGATAACAACAACTGGCCGGCCAATCACATTGCACGGTTCGTGTCATGTGCCGGACACTTTCTGTCCTGGAATAGAGCTGTGCTCAATTGCGTGCAAGAAACTTGTACCAGAAAAAAACATGTATAAGACAGTGGACACACGTGCAAGTTTCAAGTACAAGACGACTTGCACAAGTTTCTGGTACGAGTTTATTGAGCGTGTGTCGCCGGCATTATACGATATTACAGTTTATCACAGACCTATGGTACACCAAGCAACAGCAGGCACGATAGTATTGTCAACAAAAGAGGACAATGACAAGGTTAATGACGACCTCTCGAAGTCTTTGTTCGACATCGTCAAGAAGGTCCTCAGATGTTCTGCAGTCACGCTGAACTTTATCAGCAAGACGGTGTAGTCGGTCTAGTCTGTTTCAACACACACACACTGCCGTCATAACTAGGACTGTCACAGTATCACAATACATTCCAAGCACTAGACATGTACTCAGTTGGTCAATCCCTTCATTCAAAACACTCGCCTGACACCACTGCCAGTTTACAACAATTGCTTCAAATATTTTCATTTTCACTCTACCAGTGTTCTCTCTCTTCAGAGAACATGATTACGAGCTTACACAATTGTCACCGTACAAACTGAGTTAACTGCTGACCATCATAATTCTATGATAATGTCAGTTCTACACAGCTCTACATTTGCCAAAGTCAAATAATTCTCAGCTGTTGGTCTGAATACAGCGGGCAAGTGAAGACAAATGAAGAACATACAACCTTGACATTGCGTCGTTAATGGTGGCACTTTTCTCATGCAAGGCACGATTGAAGTCGTCCCACAACCGACTGATGTTTTCCATTCGTAGCTCGTCGTCGACGATAAGACCCATGATACGTGGATTACCTCGGAGATCCTTGCACAGACACACAGACAGACAGACAGTCAGTGACACAAACACAGACAGACAAGGACAGACACAGTTGCACACAAATACACTCTTACTGATTGTTAACCCTTTGACGCACACTGCTGTCACACGGGCACAGCTATATAGCATCCTGTGCCGGACCGGGTTAAGTTGTCATTTGTAATTTTTGACACCCAGGCACTCTGGCGCTCAGACTTAAGTGTCAGAGTGCCCGGATATCAAAAATTACAAATGACAGCTTAACCCAGTCTGGCACAGGATGCTTTATACCCACATGGCAACAGTGGGCGTCAAAGGGTTACATCAATCTCCAAAGAGACTAAGACTCATGACAAGTGAATTGATACCTCCTACCAGCACAAAGCTGAGACTGTACGAAGCATTAATCCTGTCGACACTTCTATACAGTGCAGAGCTATGGCCTCTTACCGTTACATTGAGCAAGAAATTGGAAGCAGCCCACCACAGGTGGATGAGAGGC
>Ga0056114_1001650_pt1 | contig 10473 bp, 4 predicted proteins | sample WorMetHERISLAND1_FD_77005 | JGI IMG/M metagenome (GOLD analysis project Ga0056114, IMG submission 77005) | Marine gutless worms symbiont microbial communities from Max Planck institute for Marine Microbiology, Germany - Olavius loisae HERON... ... | reverse complement strand
TCTCTAACGGTTTCCGAGATATTCAACGTCAAATGTAACGCAACGGTTGACGTGACCTTGATACGACCTCTAAACAAAGGTCAAGGTCATTCATTTTGGTACCAATCGATTTCTAATATACAATAGGCTCTCAATAGTAACTTTTGCTCTAGGACGCACCGTTTAGCCACAATACATAACGTTACAGACGAGGACGACAGACGACAGACGCAACACTGTACCAATAGCGTGACCGTAAGTACGGTCGGCTAAAAATGCTTCTCTCAGCCAGGTACTTCATCTACATAGCTGCTACATGGGGAACGCATAAAAACCGAGGCATGAAATCAACTAAAGACAAAAACAAAACTGGATCTAAAGTTGTCAATCTTACCCCCAATGATTCCCTTTGGTGGTTCTTTTCAGGAGGTTTTTCTGAAACTCTCGACCGCCGCAGCCGAACTGTGTGATTGCAAAGATCTGGAGAAGAGTCAGAGCTTGCCGCATCATAGAATACGTCTGCGAGTGGAAATTCTGTCAATCAACGCACACGCATGACTCAACGGCTGCCAGAAGAATAACTAAAACTACAAGAAAATATCATCAATTATTTTAGTCGTGCAGTTTGTAAACTCCGTAATGCCAACTTCAAAAAATCATAAATCAATAAAAAGTGATAATGATTAGAGGCCAATATCTACCTTGTTCTCGCCCAATTCTGTTGCTTTCTCTGCTTGCACACCTGATCTACCAGTTGAAGACGACTACACAAAGACACATCAATGATCAGTATCAGCTACAACATGGCCAGACTAGACTTCTTGACACAACGAGACACGCTGCTCAACTCTACTAAAGAATAATTTTTGACTGCTGGAAGATGTAACAGTTCACCTCTGTTCAGTCGACTGACTGTTATTCAGAATTCAATTCTGTGCGAGTGTGCAGTTTTAAGGCTTGTATTCTGTAGTAAAATGGGCATAACAATGAATTATCCACATTTCAGTTTTTAACTGAAACTAAAACATTTAAGCGCAATTAACAGATAATTTGTTAGCATATGAACCCATGCCGCCGTATAAGACCAGGCCTAACAGTGTTCCCCATGCATTACTGACTGTCATTAAGCAATATATCTTGTATCATTGATTTTGATAATTTAACATTTAAGGAAATGTAGCCGATATTAAAAGTTACCTTTGACCTGCAAAATCATCTGTAATATTTTGAGTGGAGTCGATTCATCAGAGACCATTTACGATTAAACTGTTGAAAGAGAGAATGCAAACAACAGTTCATCAAGAATATGAGCTAAAAAATGAATGATACTGCGTGCAGCACTACCTGGCCATGCAGTGGGCAAGTACAGCCAGCACTGGGTCCACCTTGGCTTTCATCTGTTCACAACATTCACTCCATCGGCATTAAATGTGTTCAATGTTACGTGCAAATTATTCAATGAATGAAAATTAAAGTTACTATTATACTCGGTTTTGTCTCTATATTTCAGTCAACATAACCATTGTTCAGTTGTGCACAGATGTTAGTGGTATCATATCCATCAAAGACCGAATATATGCCATTTACAGTCCTGTGCTGTCTTGTTTGATGGCTCTGATGGGCCCACACTGAAAAGCGGACTACATCTGCTACAACGTAGATGCTCTTTTCGACACTGTCAACGCCGCTATGGGAATTAAAGAAATGAGTCGTCTAGGTCAGAGCGCACTAGTGTATTCACTCAGTCATAGACACTGCTTGAACGGAGGATAAAAAATGACGACAACTTTCTCCACTTTTCACCGTCCACAGACACACTCTGTAGCACATTACAGCTCTTTGACGATATTCTAGCAGTCACCTGCCAGCAATAATAAAGTTCTAAGCTGATATTTTTGTACAGCAGAAGATGATGAATATCACTGCAACTGCAACTGACCTTGAAGAAATTCAATGAATCTCTCAAGGTCGACGATCTGTGTCTTCAACTGATCTATGATCTTCTCCTTCACCTTGGCTGGCTTCACGATCTGACCAATGGCTCGATCAACGGCTTGTCTCAACTCATCAGTACTACACAACATAACCGACACATAGCGATATCAGTCTCCCATCGACTCAGTCAAGTAATCACACGCCTTGTTGCCGCAATGTTCTGACCTATAGTTCTTTCAGCGACATAACCTTCGCCTAACTGGCAAAGCAAATCTGCAACAGTCAGTCACCTAATTTAAAAGAAACCAATACTGTTATACAGACAGTTGAGGCGTTCACTTAAGATGCTTGTATTTGGTAGTGTGAGGCCACAGTGTAGTGTGACCTGTGTTAACTGGGCTTCAGAAGTAGTAATCTTACTTACTGACTTACTCACAAAGCTATTTATTTACTTACTAGTTAGTTACTTACAATCAGCACACCAGTATGGCACACCACTACCGCCACAAGTGATATCCACCGACAGGTGCCAATGAATATGGCCGACGTACGCCGTGATTGGCTGACTAACCAAAACACGGACTGCTGCTTTGTCGTGATTGGTTTAGTAGGAAGACAATCCCACAGTCCTTTGTTGCAGCTGAAAATAGATCCAGTTCGCCAAATGGGTCTGCCATATTGGGTGGCACCTAGCGGATGCCAGAAAATATTTATTAACATCCGTGGCCAGTACGGTATCAGAAGAATATTTATATACATCTGTGGTCCTTCCAGACCTACTGTGGCTGAAACAGATGCAAGTTCCTCATATCACATCTGGTTTTTACAACATCCGCCATTCTCATCTGTTGGTGCCATATACTCAAACATATACTATCCATCTATATGGCCTACACAACAAATTAAGTGTATCAGTCATGTCTAAAATTTCTGGACAAAATCACACTTTTGACATCAAAACTAATGCAGTCATCTCAAAACTGTGAACAATGTATGTTTTCATCGTGTCATTTTGCTGAACATTACAACAGCAAACTATCTCAAACATGTATTTTCTCTTTAATAAATATACAAGCAATTTCATTCCATTTTAGTAAGCTAAAATACAACAGAAAATATGACTGGAACAATCACTCGATCTCGGTTAATCCAGATGACAATTCACCAAAAAGGATCTAACTAAAATCACTGGAAATTAGCAGCAAGGGCAGCCTACTGTGGACAGCGTGAGCAGTAGACCAACTTACTGTAAAAAATCTAGTTTAGTTTCAGTGATATCATATGAACAAATAGAGCCGACCTGAGTTTATCTAGGTGTTCAAAGTCCTCAACTTGAAGTTTGTTCTTCAACTGATCAATCACAACTTTCTGCTTCTCCATCACTTTGCTTGTTGGAATGTCGGCACTGCCAGTCTACCGACACACACACACGATGAAACATCCGACAAAACTTTCACACCAACAGTACAGAAGAAGGTTCATACATCTACCAGGAGAAGCCATAAATCCAGGGTGTCTGTGCTGTGGTCCAGTGCTACATGAAACTGGCTAATACAAACAGCAGATTATTGCCCTTCAGCCAACACTAACTTAAAATGCATTGTGGCAGGGTCACAAAAAACTTTGCCGGAGTTGATAAATGGTATCAAAATGGCTGGAAAGTGTACATGAAACTATAGTTCTATGCCTAAGCCACCATGCGAGACCAAACACTTGGAACTGACACAGAATATCTAGAAAAAGAACTCCACAACTGCTGCATACTTCGTAAGCATAAGTTTCCAGATCTTCAAGTTGGCACTTCAACTGGTCGATCAACTCGAGCTGTTTCTCTCGCTGCTGTTTAATCTTCTCATCGTGATCTTTTTCACTCTGAACGCAGCATCATCACAAGTATCAGACCGACCACAAACTCTCATTTCTACTGAACTCAACAATATACAGATCAGTACACAGCCGTTGGTCTCTGCAATGAATAAGATGTATGTATTCTTCTTTGTTTGGTGTTTAATTTTGAACATGACTGTTTATAAGGTTGCAGATAAAGTTTCATGGAATATTTGGAAGGGTTGACTTTGGGAAAGATGTATGTAATGTGCAGAGCACTATGCAAGCAGCATCTTGGCCCAAATTGTTCCAAAATGAAGAAACTGTACCCTCTTCCACTGTTACAACATCATCCACAGTGGTACAAGATTCAGCAAAAGCAGCTACCAACAGCAAGCAAACAATGAAATTTTACCTAATGCCATTACCAAAATGAAAGATATGGCTTCCTCATTCTGTTACTTAAGTTTTCAACATTTGATGCACTGTAGTACAATTTAATTACCGATGTCAATCATATGTCGGTAATTCATTAGCTACTATAACACATAGTTCTCAAATTCCTGGCTACAACTATGCACACTTGAAAACCATATCTTGTGCACTGAGAAGGATGTGTATACAAATCAGTCCACTGCAGTTGTATGACAGTAAAGTATTTTCCAGATGGAGAAATTTTTGCAGCCATTGCAATGAGATCTGCTGTTGATATTCTTAGCATCAGCAACAAGTCAATTGCAAGAAACAGACATTCCACTACCCAGGAAAACAAAGTTGCTGAGACACACTTACCATGCCTTCACAGGCAACTGAGTCCTTGCTCGAGTAGTACCTCATGTCTGGAATTCCTCTAAATGCAAACTCCTCCAACTCTTTCAGCAGATCCTGCATCACACAAGAGCACAAAGATGCTTCCAGTTTTACCAACAGCAGCAACCATCAGAGCTTTAAATGACAATCGAGTTTCAACTTCAATGCAGAAATGTACACAATCTGGCAAAGACTTTCATGCAAGGTCAGAGCCAACCTCTTTGAGATTTGGTTCAGCGGAAACGATCTGCTTCAGCCGGAACTGGACCTGGGCAAAGTGTGTCGTCAGCGCAAGCAGCGAGGAGTTGAGCTGCTCTTGCTCGGCCTCGAGGCACGCCAAGCGCTCCGTGTGATCACCCTCATCCAGACGCCTACACGGCACAGACTCACCACACTTACCTCATGCCAATCAGAATGGCCAAAGGTGAACCAGTACTACACACCAGACCTCGTTTCAATCAGGCATTGCTTCAGATCATCCACATCTTGAATCAGCAGCTGACACCCTGTACGTTGTTCCTACTTGACTGAAGTTCACACTGGATGGTGAACAAACATTACAAACAATTAAACTGACGTTACACATAAGTGAGTGAGTAGATTCTTAATGGCATATCAGCATAATGGGCTATACAGTGATGTTACACAGGCAAGAACAGTCACTATTTCACGAGCATGATGCAATGCCTTGCTAAAAGACAAGCTTAGTCTGCAACACAGCAACAGTGAAGATGGTTCTGAAGTTAGTGATTTGTGTTCACTGCACGACATCTCAATAATCAACACGAAGAGCCGTGTAAGAAGCACAACACACAACGACATGCTACTAATGTGGCCAAATTAAAACATGTTTGCAAATTTGCTGAGAATGACTTACGCAGGTTCAGATTCGCTCATTAAAGGACTTGCGTTAGCAGCTCCGAGCGGAGCCCAGCGCTCCAGCGGTCTTTCCAGGTCGTCATCTAAACTATCGTCGGTCAGTTCTTCCATCATCTTGCCAACTACAGCAACAACCAGTCCTCTTCGCACTCACAGACTAAATCTTTGTTATTTTGTATATTTATACAAATATTGAAATATAAGTAAGTAATGGTTTGGTTCCAGCCATATTTCACACACTTCAGAAACAGTTTTACACATAACAACTCTGTTACTCACAACACACTGAACTGCTCTACTAAAATAATAATAATAATACCTGCATCAGACAAGGTCTGACTAATATTACCATACTTCATTACTTTGTCCTGATGTTTGCACATTTGCAGATGATACTGGCAAAATCATTAACTGACTTTTAATATCTGTTTTCTTCCACAATAAACTAAACAGTTATACTTTAAATTTAGCTATACAGATAACATACAGATACACATGACTAACACTAGGGTGGCGTTAAATGGTACAGTCGCAGTGACCAGTAAGTATAAATAATGCACTGATGAATGTTTTACATTTACAGACAGTGACAGACTAATAAACTAAAGTTTTCAGTTCCAATAACATCTTGAAAACAACTGCGTTTTAGGGTTAGACAATTAATCAATGTGAGCATGTACAAGACTACGAGAAAATTGCAAACTAGATATTTTACCGGTAATACATTGACGTTACACAGGCAAGAACAGCCACTGTAATACATTGCATGCTATATAACTAGATCACACAGAGGATGCAGACATACACGTTAGTGTGTGGTCTGGATCAATATATGTGAAATTTCCATCAGCTTCGCTTACATCTGCAACAAAACGACATAACAAACAGCATAAAGTTGATGTGCCAATCAACTCCATGCATCAATCAAGTGAACGTGTGACAAGTCTCCAGTGTTCTTCATTAGCTGTAATGCTACATCAACCACTGTCCTCTGTCAAAATGACAGCCTCTGATTGTTTCAGCAACCTCTGATACACTGTCATATCACAGCAATGCAATCCCATTCTTTTGTTTCTCATTTTACCGGTGTGATCACCAGGCTTAATTACAGACGACTTTATCACATTCATCTAACAACATATAATCGCTTTCCTTATTTTTGGTTTAAAATGTTACACTGAAAATCATTTTGTAGTACAAATTTTTTTTAAAATCATCAACTTTATGTAGGTGCAATGGCATGCTAGAAAAGTTGCTAGGTAACTACAGTATCTGCTGACAGTCACATGAGTGCCAGCAAGAAATTAATAAACAACTACAGGCATTACAAGATATTTAACTGCTGCAAATAGATCACGCGTCTTCTGTACTAATATAGTTTCTCAGTAACAGCTGCTGAAATGATTTTGAAAGCCAATCAAAGCTACATATCCATTTTAATGGTCTATCCCAATCACTGCTCTATCGCACAGCATTTCTGAGACATTACCACTTAAACACAATGGCCCAAGTCCAATCACGACATCTCTCCATTTTCTCCCCTTAGCTTTACACTGTCTGCTTCCCTCGGCTGTGTTTGCAGCATAGACAGGTAAACACACTAATAAAGAAAGCGACACTGCAGTACTAGACACAAGCATGCAGGGCTACAGGATTGGCTACATGCTAGCAAGTATCACAGGCCATAGCTAACTGAACAGATCTATGCATTGCACAGCCGCCCTGCCCTTGGACTAACCGCACAGGCAAGAGAATGACACCACAGACAACGACCAGCAACCAGTAATGTTTGGCCAATCTGATACACGTGATGGACGGATGGACAGAAGTAAAGACAAATTTTATAATAAACATCATGTTCTGCACAGATTTGTAGACCCACAGCAGAAAATAAATATTCAACAGCATGACATACCTACGTCATAAGCACATCGACAAAACAACAAAGAAATGTACCAAAACAATCAACAACAAACATGCTTTGTTTCACTGAGGATGAAAAATTCGAAACGTGGAAATAACTTCTTATCTTTAGCTTTGTGCAGTCAAAACTCGGAAACTTGAAAAGTTATGTTCTCTATTATCTCTGCGACAAGTTGCATTCTTGTTACTAGCTGATCTGCGACGAAGGGGATTTAATGATGTTAAATGTTGCCATCTGCTGTAATGCCATCTTTTGTTGTGATGTGAAAAATGTATTACGGCTGCTGATAGATCATAAATGACAAACCCTAAAGACTAATAAAGTTTTGGAACACCTCAAATCAACTATGCATTATCATGCCAAATTTGACAGTTTCTGACAGAACTTATCACCCAGGCAAACAACACGGATCAGGAAAAAAATTAACACATAAAATTAAAAATTTCAAAAATTATATACAGAAAGACAGTCTATGCAAATTGAATGGCAAACACATGCTCTGAGAACCATTTAAGAGCAAACTGAAGTGAACTGAACTGAACATACGAGGTATCATATCAGTTTCAACAACAGAAATTGCAACAATAAATGAAATCAATGGGTGACTTTAACTTTTGACTTAGCCTGTCGCTGAGCTAAAGTTCGGTCTAAGTCCAGACTTAAGTCAAAAGTAAAGTGATTTCGCTGAGTGAAAGACTTAGGCCAAATTTACGGGGTCTAAGTACAGACTTAGACCGAAGTTAAGTTGAACTTTGGTCTAAGTCCGGACTTTAGCGTTCAGCTTAAGGTTTCGCTCAGCGAAAGTAAAAGTGACCCAATGTTGTGTGATGACAACACATTCAACAACAATATACCTAACACAAAAAACAATATCAATACAGTATGAATCACCTGCATACATCTCAGCCATTATCACCAGCTGTCGTCACATACACGTGTCATTCTTCAGTCTCGACAATTTTTTTAACAAATATCCCGCTTATAGCCTATACAGTTCGCTATAAATTTGACAGCTGGTAACTTTTTCACAGGGATGAAATGCGGTTATAATTATCAATCACACAAATATAAGCTGCTTTAATACCGGCAATTATCGGCAATCACCGGTAATTAATGTTTTAATTTTATAACCCGTTTTGATTTAAATATAAGCTGTTTTAATGACATCATCAGTGCTACTAATAGTGTAAATAATGATGGAAAGGGAGGAATGATGGTAGTTGCTCTCACACAGAAGGTTGAGATACGGTCACACAGATTTATTAACGAGTGTAGGCCTAGTATTTATTTTCAGTAAGCCTGAGTGCAAGTGAACTAGTCTCGTCAGTAATTTATCCAGATCACACGTTGGGAGGGAAGGGGAACACTACACTTATTATGCCTGTTATCATTAGATGCTGGGCCTAATGTGTTATTGTGCTAAATTTGGTAGACTGTTAACCTGGGATGAATTTTTTATGGAAAACTTTGCATCTTTGGGACACCACTTTCCATGTGGGTTGCCTAAGAGTTAATCTCATCTAGCAAGAAACAAAGAAACGATATCTACCACCATGTGAAGTTTCATCCACAGCCTAATGGAACTTTTTAAAGATATTGAGCAGAAAGACAGACAGACAGACATACCGGTACAAACGAAAAACATAATCCTCTACAATGAAGTTGTCGGGGATAAAACAACATCTGTAATGGTGTATTCTGGATCTAGTAATGCAATGGAAACCCATTATTACATTTCATAATAAACAAGCAGATATTAATGTAAAACTTTTCAATTTATAACTCAGCACAAATTCAAAAAGCGTAAAGACGTAAAAAATATGCCTCGCATGGGGCTGCCAGTTGTAAGAGGCAAAATTAGTTTGCTGAAGGTGGAACACCCTAGGACTGAAGGTCACGTTATGCCGACTGAGGACGAATATCCAAAAAATACGTGCAAATTTAAAAATCAGAAATAATGACTGGATGTCTTCAGACTATACATATGAGTGTTACACAACAGTACAACTGGCAAAAGAAATACTACCAAAACACTGGATAGTCCATCTTTATTATACAATATGTAGGGGTCCAAACACTAGATATCTGATACGGTTCTTGCCCGATCCAATCTTATTGTAAAACTGAACAAACTAAACTAAAAACACAAAACTCGCCAACTTAATCTCAATCCCAGCATGTCAAGTTTCATTGATGGCCATCTAGAAGAAGAGTTACTCTGTAGTTTGTACACAAAAACAAATAAACACAAAGGCTAGATATTTGGATGGAAAGATATGGGCATTAAAAGCTGACAGCTTAACTAGCCCATTAATTGTGACTGTAACTGAAAGACAGAGAGCCAAAAACAATCCCTGGAACGCAGCTGTGGGGGATATGCAGTGTCCAACCAAGGAAGGTAGGCGTGGCCAAGTGAACTGCGGCAAACAGATGGAATGCAATTTACAGTAAGTATTCGGAGTAAACATATATCTGGCACCTACAACAAATCTCTGACAACAGCATCAAATCGCATAAATATTATACCTGTTGATACCCACGATGTAAAATTTTACACAAGATTAAACCTCACACATTACTCCTACGCAACTGTAAATGTAAACAGAATGACGTCATCCAGGTCATCCGACGGTCAACTGAAAGCACAAAGTAAGTAATAGCAACTGCATGAACGAAGCGGAAACAGTAAACACAGTACAGTGCCAGTGGACACGTACTGCAGACTGCGCAGGTAGGGAGGCAGAGTACCGGTAAGTAAGTTTGCTTCTATGATGCATAGACCAACAAGAAGCCAAGCTGTCGCTAGGATAGCCGACCAATACTGCCTCACAGCACCTTCGGGCGTCACGTGACGTCATCGGTCACGTGACTATTTGATAGCCCATATGCCATTTCCTATTGGTGGTCCTTTGGAGTTTGGAACACCTCTAAATCCAGCCGTTTTCGAGATAATGCGCTCTAACCGTATTGTGGCGGTCTGCCTAAAAAGCGAAATTCACGAAATCCACGAAATCCAGTCACTGTCACGAAATCCACTGTCTAATTAGCGAAATCCACTGCCTAAAAAGCGAAATCCACGAAATCCACCCACCTACTACGAAATCCACCTCTATATAGCC
>Ga0056114_1001649_pt1 | contig 10475 bp, 8 predicted proteins | sample WorMetHERISLAND1_FD_77005 | JGI IMG/M metagenome (GOLD analysis project Ga0056114, IMG submission 77005) | Marine gutless worms symbiont microbial communities from Max Planck institute for Marine Microbiology, Germany - Olavius loisae HERON... ... | reverse complement strand
GAAGCAACACTAAAACAAAAACGTTTTGAGTTCACGCCTGAAACTGTTGTATGTAATGTCCTCGTCGCGCAAGTGGGCCGGAAGACTGTTCCAAACACGTGGCCTGGCGACAGCAAAACTCGTGTCGCCGAATGTGTTGTGTGTGCGTGGAACCGCACATGATCTGTCGGTGGAAGAGCGTAGCCACCGTCGAGGACCTTCGGAGACCAGATGTATGTCAGCGGCAAGGTACTGAGGTGCGTGGCCAGATGAAACGAGAAGATAAAACATGCTAGTTTGTAGTCAACGCGTCTCAGTGTAGCTATGTTGCTTGCAAATAACTGTATACAAACAGAAGAACTTTACCGAACAATACTTAAAACATCCAACTGACCACACATATTTAGCAAAACAGTTGACAATTCACCCAGGTACTAAATATAGTCTGGTGGACCATAGAGATGACCATAGTGTTTGAGACTGCTGCCGTAATCGGCTAAACTGTGATGTGTGTAGCTGACGGCAGCATCCTGTCAGTCGATATCGCAGCATGACGGTCGGCCTCCGGGGTGTGACGGTCGGCCTGCAGGGTGGGAAGGTGGTTGGGGTCATCAGGCCGTGCCACCCGTGGACGGTGAAAACCGAGCTTTTGTCATGCAGAGGTATCAGCTGTTACTGTGACTAGTCGGTGACGAGTGATTGTAGAATGAATGAACGTGTGAAACCAGGGTGTCTACAACTCCTAGAAATCCTGGAAATCTCCTTGAATTTGTATGGTCCTCCTGGAAATTTTTGTGTAACATGTCGATGATCGACTGCATTGGTTTCCAATCATGACAAAACTGGGTACCGGATCACTTATTTAGGAAACTGGTTGCCCTATTTTATCTTTGCCACAGCCCCATGTTGTGCATATCATGTTTTTGTTCTATATTTAGGCAAACTAGTAGATTCGGTTCATTGCATAGCATGTCGAAGCAACGCAAACATGTCCTGGATTTTTCTTGAAATCCTTCCTGAAATCTCCTGGAAATTTGTTCAGTTAAATTTGTAGACACCGTAGAAACAGAATACAACACAGCTGAGATATCACTGATAAACGACGCCTGACTGCAACAAGCGTCTACCAGTTTGTTGGATACTGCTTCTTTTATTTCTGACTAATAGCTTACCACGTGCTGTATCTTATCATCGTACCCCACCAGAAGATGATATTCTTACATTGGTCCCAGAACTTGCAGCGTAATTGCGCCATGCAAGTATGCATAGCATCATGAACAAACAAGTGATAATGCTAGAGGATTCAGGACTATCATTAGTTGATAATATTTTAGGATTTTCTGGTTATTTGCCAAAGTGAATCATGTTTGATTCATTCATTGATTTTTGTTTAGCTGGTTTATGCAAGTAAGTAATTAATAAAATAATTTAATGCAGATTTGTAATGCTTTTATGACTGTCACACACAACCTTTTAATTTGCTGGTAATATTTCAACTGTGGTTTTTACCACTCACTGCTACGCAGAACGCGTTATTGCTATGGCAAGTTGTCAGTCCGTCTGTCCGTCTATGACATTAAAGTATTGTGATCACATAGGCTGCCAAAATTTTTGGAAAATATTTTCATGGTTAGTTAGCCTGGGGTGTTTGCTCTCCAAGACTCCAACATCACGGATCTACTCCAAGGGGAACACCCCGAAATTTTGGCCGGAATGCGTCGGGAGGGGTATCGAAAAAAGCGGCTTTTGACGTACAAAAGCTCTAATTCTCTTAAATGTGGCAAGCTAAGACCAACGTTACTATTGAGGTCTAATAGGAAGTCATATACGCGCTTTTGATTGGTGCGAAAATCAGCGACCTTAGATGACCTCTTAGTGAGATTAAGGTCATTTACACCGTATGTGCCACAAAATTGTCAAAGTGTGTCCATGACGTTGAAGTATCGTGGTCAAGTAAGTCGTAATACATCGAAAATAATTCCACGGCTGATTAGCCTAGTATTTTTAGTATGTAGGGACCACAACATATGGATCTATTCCAAAGGGAACACCACAAAATTTTGGCTGAGACAGGGATACGGCAGATATTACGTGTTACATACTTAAAATAGTTTCGCATTCGAATCTGCTTTTAAAAGCAATCTGTTTTGTTTGCACAACCGTACGCGTGTTTGGTATTGGCAAGTGACGTCATCATAGGGCCTACGTCCATGAGAATAGTGACATGGAACCCCGTACATCCCGGTTGTACTAAACACCGCATCGAACTACTACAAAGTGCGCCAATAATATGTTTGGAGCTCTGAAGCCTCGCTTTATCGCAGCTTGGCTACACCACGACTTGTAGTGAATGTCGTTGGCGAACTTTAAACTGAAACGAATATCTTCGGCATCTCGTTGTTTCCTTGTGGCAGCACGGCTCTCTTGTTATGATTCTGCTAAGATTGTGGCGGGCAGTTGACAATCTACTGTTTCATGTCAGGAGCCAGAAAGAACCAGCGATGATCCAGTCGCAGGTTTCATTGGTACAGAAACACGCCCACGTCATGACCCCGGACGTGAGGTGTACATCGGCTAAACGCTGGAGCGTCGGTAATGGTACTGCTGGACAACTGGACAGGGACGACAATCGATCTCCCGCTGACATTTTACTCACCGGAAGCTTGTCTTGCGTGGCCGATGGATGTCATACTGCGCCCGGTTATCAAGGTACGTATCACTTTGTGTCATTAATTTTGTATGTAATTTGTTCTACTAGAGGCTGTTTTCGTTGTCTGTTCTGTATGTGCAGTAATCATTTGTCGTTAAGTCATCACGGTCGATAGAATAGTTGATGTGCAACAGGTGATGGAGGCGTAATGGCAGCAGTTGTCAGAAATGATTTAGGACGACGTGGTATCTCTTTCATGTTGATGTAAACTATTGTGATAATCACTCACTCACTAGTCGACCATCGTCGATGATGGTTGGCGACATGATGACCACTCTATTGTCTTTCTTCTCCACTGCTCCCTGTCTTCTGACATCTTCAGCTGAATGTAGCTACAACCACTCCACTCTTCTATGTCATCCATCCATTGTCTTTTGGGTCTTCCTTGGTGACGTAAACCATCTACACTGCCCTCCAAGACTGACAGTGCCAAATTTCCTACACTTCCCCTGGTAACATATGTCCGAAGTACTGTAGTTTTATCCGAGCCACCTTCCCCATTTTGATAATAGTATACTTGGCGATCAGCTCGGCGATCGGAGCTTCGCAGCCGCTGGACCACGACTCGGAACAGTCTGCCAGCCAGGATTCGCCAGCCCGACAATGACATCGGGGAATTTCGTCGGCAGCTGAAGTGTTTTTGTTTAATTGACACCGCGGCGCATATTGACTACTGCTCTTATGCGCCTGTTAAATACTCTCACTCACTCACAATAACTATTCTATGACTGTCAAAGTGGACGTGACGAACTCAGACTGGTGGCTTCATAGAGATGGAAAGTATTTAGTTGTACCTGTCATAAAAACATGATTCCACTGACACAAGTTAACTGTCAGCATAATGAAGTTATCTGGCTAAACTGCATTCGCGGAGCCGTTAAAAGAAGAAAATATTTATTTAACTCAAAAACTACAGTAATCCATGGCAGTTCAGAACATAAAATAGAGCCAGGTTGCCAGAAAAACGCCGAGGTCAACAATGCTGGCCACCCAAACACAAACTACTGAAAGCTAACTAAACAGGTGTATGTGTTTTGGAACGTTAAGTGATGTTCAGCTAGAATTGTCATTGATCTAGTAACTGTTGATGGTGTTTTTATCAGTTTCGGAGACGGCAGGCAGCGGCACGAGGTGCACAAGTCGATCTCATGCTTTATCATCGTCCAACGTCGCATCAGTTCATGTGGTTTCGCCGCGTGCCGGCAGTGGGGAAATCCCGTGCATCAGCGGGGAAGTCCCGCATGTCACAGCCGTGACGATGACGACATCTGTCGGCAGACTGTCAATGCTGCCGCCGCCGACACCTCACCGCACGACAGTGACACGCAGCCACAGCCTGCGTTCCACCGACCGTCGCTGTGGAGTATCAAATGTCGTCAAGAGGCACTCGACGTCGTCAGTGACTACCTCGCCCTCGTCTACCTGTGACAGTGGTCGACCTCAGCCTCAACGACGCTCGGCCGTGTTACTGCCGCCGCCGGCGTGGAATGTCACCTGCGCCGATTCATCCAGGTGAGTTCTACTTCACTCACAGCTGTCGGTTGTCTGTGGTGACCTTTAGTTCGGCTCGGCCCCACCAGGTGGCAACTGAGCGGGGGGGAATGTCTGGAAGTCGCTGCATCCAGATTTGGATGTTTAATGCCTGTTGCACTGTGTCTTCATGTAGCCAAATTGTTGTGTCTTGTGTCATGATGTTGTACTTTCTATAATGTTTGGTCTTTTATGGTTTTTATGTAGTGACACCAATTCAAGGGGCTTAGCGCCTGATCTCAAAATTTGTTCATAATTTTCACCCATCCGTCACCCCACCCTTCCTCGTCATCCAACCAGTTGATGGACATAATACCAAATGTATTCAGATGATAGGACCCCATGTGAAAAAAACTGTTGATTCCCGGGGGTACCGCAGCGGCAGCCCCACCGTCGTTCAGGCCTACCGACCCTGCCCTCTGTGGGAGCCGTCCCCTAGTCACCCCATATTATTGTAGACTAGGGGACTTGTTGTGCTTATTTTGTGTATATCGTTTTGTGTGGTCTGTATATATGTGTACTTAGTTGTTTTCGTTTTTTTCTTTCTCTTTTGTAGCATCTCCTTCAGTACTTTGATACTGTTGGTTGGGTCTTTTGACCTGTAAAAACCGTCTCCCATATAACCTATACTGTGTTGGCGGGGACGTGAAACACTGCTCACTCACTCACTGATTCCTGGGCCACACTCTACTTAAACCTTAAGGTGGCTGCTCTCCTACCTCAGAACAATTCTTACACCCGTTATTACCATACACAAATTTTTCTCTGACCTAGAGCTACTAGATTTGGCAAAGATTTCTACAGTGTGGCATTTGTCTATTGTTCGGGCAGAGTTAACAGGCTGCTGTCATGGATTTGCACTATACCTTTCTGTTAATCTGACTGGGTTATTTGTCTGTATGTAGGGAATCAAATTATGTCGGCAGCAGTCCAGCGAGAGTTGATCATGGTTCATACAGTAATGCTACATCTCCGCAACGATTACCTCTGTTTTTCCCGATGACGGCGCTCGGTGCATCTCCGCACGCCGATGTGGTGCGTGTTGCCGACGTGTCCAGCTATTCCGGCTCATCATGTAGTGCGACTGCGCGAGCTTACAGTGCACATCGACACCGACAGCGATATCCTCCATCTCTTTCTTCACCTTCCCTCGCGGTTCCTACATCATATCGTCCGTGCATCGCTGTTGGTGGGTTTCCTGGTACTTACCCGTCCAGTCCTGCCAAGGTCAACCGATCCTCTCGTTTCTTCTAGCCCTGATACTCAGCACGTGGTGGCCGCTAACAAGCTGCACTCTACAGTCAGTGCACAGTCTTACTTGAAAAGTCGTCGTCTTTTGTCCAGATGTTATCACCGACCCTGTTGCGTGCATTTGCTTGTTGGATGGACGTCGGGATACCGCCGACGTATCGCGGTGAAATTTGTAACATCTTGGATTTTTTGCATCCCTCAAAAATATATTATGAGCGTTGTGCCAGAATGCGGCAGGGTATTGGATTGTCGCGGCGTTTTTGAAGTCACGTTTTATCCCGCGAGCGTGTCGTCACTTGATTCTGCCGTTGTAACGTGCTGACGTCTGTGCCGAGTGTCGGCGTATCTTTGTGGTACGTGGATGACGTATGGCATCAGTTTGTTCCGGTTATTAGTGGTAGCAGGCAAATATTTCCGGCTTCGATTTATCCGTTTGACCAGCGTTGGCTTAATTCGCCGCTGATTAGTTAAAATGTTGGTGTTTTTCGTTTCTTAGCGGATCAGTTTTGTCCACAGAGTTTGCTGTGTTTTGCTTTAAGTTGCTTTTGGTAGACGGCGTTATTGTCTTAACTGGTTATGCCTGTGTTGTGCTTTGGCTATGACTTGTAACATCTTCTGTACTGCGTTTCAGCTATCCGTTGTCTTGATAGTCTAGTTAATTGAAGTAGTAATGCGGCACGGATTAGCAGTATATCTTTTCGGCTTTCGTTTCAAGTTAAACTTTCCGTTTTTGAATATAACGGCTGCGATGTAGTAGCTTTTGGTTGGAGATCTTCGTCCGTTGCGTTGCACTGAAGACGTAGATATTGAACGACGAGTATTGTCGCCGTTGCTTTGTTTCAATATTGGCAGCATCTTGGCTCAGAATGTGCATCTTTGAATGTTGTTAAAAACAAGTAATTTAATCCATTCTGTTGCATGTTGTGGTGTATTTGCTTACATTCAACCAACTAACGTTGTACATAATCTAGTAAGTCGTATAATTATATTGATGTTTATTTTTGACGGTTCCAGCGAGCGAGCGCGTGTTCGTTGCCTGAGTGATGTCGTGTCGTATTCGTTGACATATCAAAAGCCGTCTTGAGCTGATATTGTGCTAATACCGGCCGCGTCGTTGATGTATCCCAGTAGTTGTTGCTGAACGCTATGATACAGTGCCTTTGTGTCCGGCCGCGTTGGATGTATTCGCCGTGTGACAATATTTTTTGCACATAATTGCTTAAAGACACGTCGCGTGTATATTGATAGTTATGGTATTAATTAGCAAACATATTCGTGAAACTGTCTAATTTTAACTAGCTGTTTACGGTCTATCACAAGCATGTTTCTACTTCAGTTTGACAAACAACCCAATCTGCTGCAGGCTGTTTTTATTCCCGGTATGTAAACGTGGCTGCATCAGTATGTAACTGGGTACATTTTGTAACATGAATTTGTGCATGACTTTCTTTTTGTGCGGCGTTCTGCAAACTGTGCACACGTATTAATACTTATTGGATACTAATTCATGGGATAGGTCTGCTGCTGTGTCGTATCATATAAATATTATGATTTGATTGCCACCAAGATAATTGCAAACCTAGCAAATAGGAAACAACCTGAACCAAAATTGCTTGCTGAGTAAAAGCCCGTTTTATAAGTGTCATATGCTGTGGGTATGTTAACCCTTTGACACCCAGTCTTGCCACATGGGTACAGCTATAAAGCTCAGGGCTGAGCGTCAGAGTGCCCGGATGTCAAAAATTACAAATGATGGCTTAACCCGGCCTGGCATACAATGCTTTATAGCTGTACCCATGTGGCACCACTGAGCGTCAAAGGGTTAAAAGGCTGTTTTGATTTAACTTTGCGTTGCTAGAAGCTACATTGGTAACAGTAATAGTGATGCCATTGCTCTACACTATGATGTTCTTTACTAGCTGATAGTCTTGTGCAGTGTTATTTTAGTGTCCAGTAGTCGCTTGATGAATAGTGAATTGATGGTCGGGTCATCAGAGCTGTAGAAATATTGTCTCCGACATTACTAATATTGTGTCAAGTGGGACATCAAACCTTTCTCATCTCAACTAATCCAGTAAACTGTTTAATTGTTCATCTAATGATGGTAAACATGGAGAAATTATCTACTAAACTCATTCAACATCACTGCCTATCCACTGCCCTGTTCTGATATCATATCTTCATTTATCTGTCAGGTGGCAACACTTTTGGATTATTTGAGTAGTAATAAACTTAATAACATCTATTCTAGTCCACCTGTAAGTATTAATCGTTCCGAAACTCAGGTTAGAACGGACATAATAGTCTTAGAATAAGTCATGCATATTTAATCAACTCGTACCTCTTAAAGGATGAACATCCCCATTGTGTATACTTTGTAATTTTTAGTTTACTGTAGAACATATACTGACAAATTGAAGTAGATTTTGAAATCATTTGCTAAAATTTCTGTGCAGATTTTAATCTCAAAGATCTCATTCATAATATTCATCCTAAACAAATTATTTCTTTTATACATGCAATTGGGTCTTATTAATAAACTTTAAACTATTTCAGCCTGCTATTTGCATGCTTAAAATGCCGTAAAGCCCCGACCCTTGGTTTTCCTTTGTAGCTTTTTTCCTTCAGTACTTTGATACGGTTGGTTGGGTCTTTAGACCTGTAAAAACCGTCTCCCATATAACCTATACTGTGTTGGCGGGGATGTAAAACACTGCTCAATCCAATCCGACTCGGAAATGTTGCCATCAAAATTGACGTCTTCGTCTTCTGATAGTAAAAGCAAAGGTAACATCAGCGATGAATATCACCTGCTGAACTATGCGCCTCAGATTTAAGTTTATTCTTAACGCTAGTGCATTAACAAATTCAATACATTATATTACAGTGTTAACATGCTACTGAACATTTAGATCGATATAGATAGCAAACTGGTGTATGTCAGTTGTGTGACGCCTGGAATTCATTGCTGTTGTCTGCACATAGTCGATTGTTGTGTGATCACACTCGTGTTATAGTAGTATATTTCTTAGCACGGACCTCTGCAGTATTGGCGTCACGATAATTCTACCAATAGTTCAGAGAAATTGTCAAGTTTGATATCTGTTTTGATGGCTGTAAAAAGTCACACAGAACAGCTGATTACCTGTGCTGCCAATTGGCTGTTGTTGAATAGGCGGAGTTAGATAATGCCACACCCACCCATACCGGGTACGCTTATTTCCATCGGTGAAAGTCACATAATTACATTGCTATGCCGTATCACTTTTTGTGGTCGACAAAAAGTAAGATCACTCGGGCTTGCCACATACCTGATATGTTCAGGGATTTATCTGAACGTGGAAAACTCCGGGAATCATCAGGGAATTCTGTGCATCATCAGGGGAAAATTGTAGCAAACAAAATACTTTTCCATCATTAAAATATTTGTGTGAAACAGCTGTTGACTGTGTAAAGACTATTTTGGGCTTCAAATAAACAGTCTACCATGCACTTTTGACGTGGTTAGAGTGCGGGGTGACCTGTATGGAATGACCCTTGATGAACGTCATTATTACAATTACTTTTTGTTGGTTGGGTCTTAACCTGTAAAAACCGTCTCCCATATAACCTATACTGTGTTGGAGGGGACGTAAAACACTGCTCACTCACTTGTGATAACGTATGGAAAAGAAAGTTTATGGCTCTGGAAAAGTCTGGAAACTCCGGGAAATTTTTCTGCTACATTGTGGCGACCCTGTCACTGCATCTGGAAGGAAGAAGGAAGGTAGGAAGAGTAGGAATTGCGTCGTGTTAATCATTTTCAATGGCTGTCTTTGTGATTCAGAATTTGTGAATATCGTACGATGTTATGCTTGTTAACGTGTGAAAGTGCTAACCAGTTTTGTGCTTTGCCAGAGTTTCAGAGTTAAAGCAAATTCGGCAGTTCGTCTTCGGTGTTTTTGTTATGCTACTGATTAAGATTAAGCTGATTACACTCAGCTTTTTAGTCCACGTTAAACTCTTGTATCGTATCGTATAGTGTGAACTTTGTCCCTTTGAAAGGGTAACATGTTAATAATTAGTCTGTGTGTACTGTGTAGAAATTGTCTTTTGTACGGTAGTAGTCATGTGTTTGTCACTGTGACAGTACACAGTCTTGTAAACGACGACAGTTGTCATCACTGGATTCTGTGGTTGTTCAGCTGTTATTCAAGAAACCGCTACTGTTGCACAACTAACGGCATGTTTGGCTATTCACCGGTCGGCTTTGCTTTTACTCAGCTTGCTTGTGGTAAAGTAGTACTAATCTGCCTCTGAACTTTCAATTTCATTTGTGATTGTACAGTCTCATCCGCAGGCAGAACTGTCAGACGTGCTGCTATTTGAGCCTGTTATCTCTTCCAAAGAGTATTTGTTTTTGCCTCCTTTTTCTGCTTGTCAGTTGTGGCATAACTCCGAAAAGTCTCGGTTGAATTCTCGTTTTAAGAATTTGAGATTGGGACAAATTGAGACCTTGCGGGTAGTATGGATTGTGGAATATTGTCCACGAAGTAATTGATGCCTTTCAAATATAAATGAGAAAAAATCATAACCAGTTTGTGCATTGTATGGATGGAGGTTTGATGTCATGATTGATGTTTGCTCTCTAGTAGTGATAACATAGCCAATAACCACCCTCCTTCGACACTGTTGGTTGGGTTATCAGACCTGTAACAAAACTATCGACTTTGAAATGATCAGTAACACGCTGAGTGAGCTGTTTACTAACACTAAGAACTACATACTTAATGAGCATGTTGGCAATACATTTAGCTGTTAACACTGCATACTGACGCTTTCTGCAACTTGGACATGTCATAGACTCCGAGGTGGCCCGTTGCTGTATTGACTTTGATATCAGTCGCCAGAATTTCTATACAGCTTCTAATCTCAAAGATCTCTTCCATAACATTCATCCTAAACGTATAATCTCTTTTGTACACGCCATTGGCCTTACTAACAAACTTTAAACTTCCTCAGGCAT
>Ga0056114_1001648_pt1 | contig 10480 bp, 7 predicted proteins | sample WorMetHERISLAND1_FD_77005 | JGI IMG/M metagenome (GOLD analysis project Ga0056114, IMG submission 77005) | Marine gutless worms symbiont microbial communities from Max Planck institute for Marine Microbiology, Germany - Olavius loisae HERON... ... | reverse complement strand
CAATTAAATGCATCTAGTTAATTTTAATACAACAGTGTCGTCACTTTAAACCACATATCACTACAACTACTTCATTGTTTAAATTAATTTGTTAACAGAGCAACAAAACTGTGAACTTGACTGCCTGTGCTCGCAAAACTGCTTTTATTGTCACCAACCAGAGATGTACCGATCCCAACATTTTGTGTCCATCTAAGTCCGCATACTTTGATAAGTCATTCACTTTCGCCGACATAGTAAAGCTATTATGCGATTTACTGACAGTCACTGTTAAATGTATCTGCGCATCTACTTTCAAAGCAGAAATACGTAATTTATGACGTTTGAGACACACGCATTGCCGCATTGGCCACTCCACTTGGGAAGGTAGAATGAATAAGCGTACTCACTGTTAGCGATTTACTATTGATATACTATGAGTTGTGACTGCTTCATGAATATATTAGTTTTTAAGCAAAATACCGACTAGATGGTGGGAAATAAAACTAGACGACAAATACAAACTTTTTTTCAAACAGGCCCAGTCGTTATGTTTAAGAATCAACGACTAGATCTTTCTGTCTAACTGTTTTGTTAACCTGTTTACTTATCAATCACAATTTAGCATACAAAGCATTTCTATTTCTCTTCACCCATAAGCTCCAAGATGTGAATAAGCAAATATATAGGCCTACAGCAAAAGGTTCACACCATTCGACAATTATAAAACACAATCATGCAGACAGAACAAAGCCACAAGCACTGACAACATGCACACTGAAGTCACATAAAAATGAGGGACGATCAAATGTTTTGAGCTCGAGTGAAACTACAATATTTGACAGAAAATGTACAATACATACTGCTTAGTTATAGTCTTGATAATTGTGCAACAAAAATTCTATGTCACCTGATTTGTTTACTGTTCTGTTGGATGATCAATCAGGCTGCCAGCACTGTACGTCAGATTTCAGAAAAATCCGTTTTTCATGCAATGACTGTGTGTACAATCTGCAACAATTTAGCTGGGAGACATCTACGGAAAGACATCCCCTAGGTGCGTTGTCACGATGATACCAGTAGACAGGACTATCAACTGAGTACTGGAATGTGGGTATGATCAAATGTATGCATCCAGTGATTATAATTTTGTTTCTAAGTTTGAAACAAAACCCGTATAATGACAAGATTTTCACCAAACAGCTGAACAGCACAGTGGTTATGATGGAGTAGATATATGAAGTATGTTATGGGATGCAAACGTGGTGGACAGGTGATGACTGTCACAAAGTAAATGTGATGTCACTATTAGGCCGACTATGGAGTAGATCAGGTACAAAACTTTTTCTCCACTTCTCAATCATGTAGATGAGAGTACAGCAGCAAATTACAGACAGTTTTGTGAAACAGAAAGATCTGCATTAAGTTCATATTCATATTCACAAACGGTTCTACACTAGTTGAATTTATCACCGGACCTGTTTTGGGAGATCGCTAACCTGCCCATGCTGGTGTGTAAATTGCCAATTATAGCCTTGTAGTTTCATGAGCCAATTGGCTGCAAAGTTTCTTTCTTTGGAATATACTGGCATAAAAGTACTGGCAAACCTGTGTTCTTCAAGTCATAAAACAGACAACCACTGTATCCACAGCAACATGGTAAATGCTGTTTACATTGCTCAAAAACAGATACTGAATAGTGCAACAGGAAATAACGAAAAATACCTTAAATAAAAATTAAATAAATATTCGTAGAAAATCAAAGTACGTCAGCTAAACAATTTACATACAAATTTTTTTTAAAAACTTTTCTAACAATCTTCACACTTTAATGCACAATTACAAATAAAATAAACGAAAGCATAATAAGTCTATTACAATCACTGCTCTCAAATCACAATGGAAATGACAAATAATTTCTGACAAAAATATACTCAGCTATTACATGTTACAGCTTTCGAAAGATATATTTCAGATGTTTGCTACTCTTACGTTACGTTATCTTGGTTATAAAAATTTGGCATGGGTATGTAGTATGTAGTATATCCCACAAACTAAGAAAGTGACGTTAGAATAACACAAAAACTGAATGGAATATGATTTAATATCCATAACTCTTTCTAATTTTAAACAAAGAAAAACTAACAGTTTGATAAATGTTTAATAAAACCAGAATTTTCAAAATAAAATCAAAATTTATATTACAAGACTTCAGCATATTAAGAAATCACAAACTTCCATTCAATACTGGCACAACATACATTCTGCAGAGCAACATATATTTAAAACACATTTACTACAACAGTGTCGTCACTATTGAAATTTTTTCTTTGTTGACGTGTATCGCTCCATGTACTGCAGCATTAGCACAAAAACAAATACCACATGATGAATGAAGTACTATATTGGCTAACACATATTTTCAAATGCTTTAAAGGTCCAATGAAAAAATTTAAAATGTGCTATAACTTACCTTCGACACATAATCCCAAGTATACCACACCACAAACTGCACGGACTGGAGAATGCAGGGTTTTGATTTTCTATATGTGCCAGTGCAGAAACAAATAAGTTTGTCATAAACAAAGGAAATCCAGTTAAAAGAATACAATGGACATGATCTAGCTACTAAGTAAGTCGAGAATTTATATAGCACACAAAGTGTGATACGTCTAATGCATTTTAATTTTGTGTACTAGTACTCTGAAAACAACTGAGTTTTAAGCAAATGTCTTCAGTGAACCCTTCAGCAGTACATTACAGTAGTCAATGCGAGAACTAACAAAGGCATGGACCAGCGTCACCGCTGACTCTGGATCCAGTGATCGCCGGACACATCACAGTTGCCGGAGCCAATAAAAACCTGCCGAGCAGACCTTAGAGACGTGCTTATCCATGGTCAGATCTGATGACAATGTCACCCTGAGCACTCGAACTCCAAATTGAAAAGAAAGGATGCAGTCACCTAATAAAGGATGACTACGCCTAGATCCAGCCCAGAGCAGCTCGGATTTGTCAGCATTCAACTTGAGTTGGTTGGAAGCACAGAGATGTTAACAGGACTCGTTTTTCTCGGGTCCCGAAAAAATTTTCCATAAAAATTCCCAAACGGGAGAATTTCGGGAAATTTCGCACAATCCACCGCAGCAAAATTCCGTGGAACTGAAAAGTAGCAACACCAACAGTGTGCAAGTCGACGGGCATCGAGCGTGGCGGGCGGCGTCTTCAAAAGCGACTCATCACCTTCACAATACCGGCCGACGTTTGCCTATTAATGTGACCTCGCGCGGTAGGTACGCCTATCAGCAGACAACTCACTGCCACGAACGCCGACGTAGTGACGATTACCTGACACCGTCGTTACGTTCTCTGACCCAATTATATGCCCATCTTCTGTGCCCACACCCTGTGAATTGAGCATCAAACGCTCAGCGCAGCGGGTGTAGTCGCTATTCATTAGGGCCTGTTTGATTAGAGCAGATCTATCCGGGTAGAGGGCGTTGCCTGCGGAGTGCTTTTTGATTCTCGCGATCTGTCCCGGAGTAAACGAACGCAACCAATCGATGATGGGACAAAACAGACTCCTCTGAGTGCTCGGATACCTCCGAAAGTCCGAACTACTTTTCAACGGGCCCTGTAATGACTGGCGACCGTGTGAAATTACTTCTGCATCAACACGAGATCTTTGCTCACATAGGTCGTCGGCCCTTGACCTGGTGACCACTGACCAGTCCCCCAGGCATCTCGCATGTGCAGACGCCATCCACGCCTGGTCGCGGATATACACGTCGTGCATGGCAGCGGCGACCGCTATGCGGATCGGCGATCACAGCCGGACTCAGATTTTATGCATCCCGAACGGCTCCCAGAAAATTTACGGAACACATCCAGTGGCTGACTTCCGAGAGGCAACGTTCAAGACGTAAAGCAGATGATGCCTGACAACGAACTACTGGCTGATAATGGTGTACCGGTATGCTTTGTTTCTCAAGCTGCAGTAAATTAATGTTGTTGCCCACAGCAGGTTACAGCAGAAAGACAGTCTTTTTATACTGGCACATTCACTTGATTCAGATGAAAATCAAATGAAATCTGGCACGATAACCTGCTGTCTGAAAGAAAATCTGTAAGGAGGTTCAATGAATTTCAAAAGATTCCACATAATTGCAGCAAGTATTCTGTTTCTAAGCCATTCCACACACGGTGACAAAAGGGGCCTGTATATAGACATGCCAGACACAATGATGTTTTTGAAATTTATTCAAAGACACCAAAGTAGGCGTGCACGGGATGGAAACGCATCAACAGAAGTTTTAAGCCCCTCGTAAGCAACAATGGGGTGACTGGCTGGTATAATGTAACAGTCAAATATGATACGATACAACAGAAGAGTTTAACATGGACTAAAAGAAAAAGCTGAGTGTGATCAGCTTAATCTAGCACACGAAACTAAAACGAACAAATGCCAGTGCCCACTTAGTTCAGTACAGGTTCGAGATCCGTGAAAGCAGTCCGGAAGATGTGTTAAATGTGCTCTGACAATGGCATGTAATGATCTTTACACGCATACGACTTATACAGAAAACTGAAAAATATCCAAACAACCTAACAATTTAGACATGCTAGACAATTAAAACTTAGAAACTGTACACTTACATGCACAGCATAACAGTGTCAAGAATACCTGATCATAGCCTTCGAGAGCCTGGAAGGATTTCATGTCGAAAACATTTCCGTCGACAGCAAGCAATGCAACTTGTGAGTCACGGAGAATTCGTGGTGTAAATGCAGCCAGTGGCAGGCAGTTTTCCTCAATACGTAGCACCTTTAGTCTTGGACAAGCAGCAAGTGACTCGCTGAGATGGCTTATCTAGAACCACAAAAGATACACAGTTGACTATCATCTGTTATGTTCAACTGTTGTCAATAACACAGACTGTTAGTGGATAAACTTCACAGTTATAGCACTTGCATAGAGTCCCAAAAACGTTACACCTACACAACACTGTCAAATAACATCTTAACTGTTTTAAAATCAAAACTAAATGATAAATACTGGCAATCTAAGGATTAAAAACATAATTTTAAACTTGAAGCAAACATCACTGGAACATGAAAACCTAAGTGAAACGTAGCTAGCAATCAGTATGGATTGATAGTCACTGACGTTTGTATACCTTACTACAGAGGTAAGCAGAGAAGGATTAAACCTGCGCTCTATGTCCATGTTCCAATTACAGTCCATTGACAGATTAGCCGTAACCTAATGGAGTACCTGACAATGTGCCATACTGTTACACTATGCACAGTATGGTAAATGATTGTCTATGCATCGGATTGGATTGAGCAGTGTTTTACGTCCCCACCAACATAGTATAGGTTATATGGGAGACGGTTTTTTACAGGTCAAAAGACCCAACCAACAGTATCAGAGTACTGAAGGAACACATAATACACAGATAACAGAAAAGCACAATAATCGCACACACATAACAAAAACACAGCAAATCTCCTAGTCTACACTAATATGGGGTGACTAGGGGATGGCTCCCACAGAGGGCATGTTCGTCATGCCTGAACGGCGATGGGACTTCCGCCGCGGTACCCCCGTGATTGTCTGTGCAAACAAAGAAGACGATGTTCTGTCTAACTGAAACCATGAATGCATGTCTGATACCAATAACATAAATTGGTCATAAAGCAATGTCTTAATCACAACCACTGCATACCAGAATGAATCAGGCTTGGCTACATAAACTGTACCATGTATAACATCATGACGGAGATCTGTGTTTTATTTCTTGTGTGTGTTGAAATTTGTTGAAAAATACACTAAACTTTGATCATGTTCGTTTAATCTCTCCAAACGCAGCAAATCATTAACACTTCACCTGGTTCTGATTAACGTTGAGTTCAATGGCATTAAGGTCCTGCACAGCATCAGGAATACCAGTCAGCTTGTTGTGAGACAAGTCGATGACATTGAGGGTCCTGATGGCACACAGTTGGCCAGGAAATGCAGTTATGTCATTGTAAGCCAGCGAAATGTGCCGCAGTGACTTCAGACCTTCAACTGTTGGTGGCAGAGACGTAATGCGATTGTGCTCAATGAGCAAAGTTTCCAGCCGCTGCAGCGAGCCGATCTGTGGAGGCAAACTTGCTGTAGTAAACACAAATTTCAGCTTTATTAACCCATTGAATCCCACTAAAATAGTCCGGTTTTCCAAAGTTTCTTTTTGAGTCCAGACCACATGATATCTCACACTCCAAGTCTCAAATTGTGGTGAAGTGCAGGATATCCCGCAGTTCGGACTAAAAGGGTTAACAGGTACAAGATACTCTTGCAATACACTAGTAAAACAACTCCATACAACTACACATGTTCAGAAAAGGAAACTGTATGTTATATTTTCATATGTTACAAACCACTCAAAAATAATTTCTTGCCTTAATTAAATCTTCATTGCTAATTTTCTTTATAAAATTTGAAAATGTCAATAAATGTGAAACATTTCAGTTACAACTATAATACTGTATCTAACAGAAAAGTTAACAAATCATATTCTATATTACTCAGCCTGTTGTTGTTGACATTCAAACTTTTCAGCTGTGCAAATCCACCAACATAAGTGGGAAGCGCTGGTAACTTGTTGTCAGACACATCCAGTGTCCGCAGGTTTTTGGACAGTGACTGAACACCTTCAGGCAGCTACAAAACACATTAGGGTCACATGTTAGACGTGCATAAAAATGGTGCATAATTTAAGAGCTGCAGAATTCCTAACAAGAAACAAAGGTACCTGTGATATTAGGCAACAAAAAGGTAGAAAGCTTTCATTGTTCATTGTTCATGCAGACTCCCTCACCAGGGGAACCATGGGCTCTCCCATGAATCCCACTTGGGGATCTCTCCCAATACATCATTATAGTGTAGCACTCTGCAGTCGCATCTTCCCAGTGTGTCATGACCAAATGATTACCACTACAACACTATTTATGCAAGCATGTAATTTGATGTAAACTATGCACAATGGGAATTCACATTATTTCCTAACTCAAAAGAGCGAAGTTTACTGGTCATACTTTATTCATTGGAGAGATTAGTATTTTTTATTTCTCCAGTAATGTAGGGTCTGGTCAGGGCTATTTTTGTAACATTGTTGTGAAGCGTTCAAGCTATCCACACAGTATTGTGACTAGTGAACTAAACTCATCTCACTAAGATTAAACAAGACGACTGTAGATTACTGAGTGGAATACAGTGTATAACAACTACAATTGTAACTTTAAATTAATTTTTATAATGCTGGTGAAGGTCAGAGCTCCCTAAAGAAGCAACTCCATTGTAATACCAAGAAAGCCTAGCCGACAAAGGTAAGCGCCTGACGGCCATTTGTGTATGCAGGCCCCTAGTGAAGAAATCTATAGCAAATAAATAACATACAATTTTCTATTGATGGTTATGGTAACTGTGGCTATATTACTTGGTGCATGCAAGATACTTTTGCATATAGAGGTTGAAAATCGCCACTTTCATCCACTGTATTCTGATTGTAAACCCCTAGCGGAGGAACTCCCAGCAATCTCAAGGTAAGTAAGTAAGTAAGTAAGGGTAGTTATATCGCGCAATTAACACAACTCCCATTGCGCCCCGGAAGCAACATTAAAACAAAAACGTCGTGAGTTCACGCCTGAAACTGTTGTATGTAATGTCCTCGTCGCGCAAGTGGGCCGGAAGACTGTTCCAAACACGTGGCCCGGCGACAGCGAAGCTCCTGTCGACGAATGTGTTGTGTGTGCGTGGAACGGCACACAATCTGTCGGTGGAAGAGCGTAGCCGCCGTTGAGGACCATCGGAGACCAGATATATGCCGTCGGCAAGGTACGGAGGTACGTGGCCAGACAGACGAGAAAACAAACATGCTAGTTTGTAGTAGTTTGTAGTCAACACGTCTCTGGACAGGAAGCCAGTGCAACTGCCACAAAACCAGCAAGATATGATCGCATCGTCCGGCTCCAGTGAGAAGCCAAGCAGCGGCGTTGGACGGACTGAACTCTTCAGATAAGATTGTTGGACACACCATAGAGCAGCGAGTTGCAATAATCCAGCGACTAGATATGAACGCCTGAATCAGTGTTCTAGCTGCTTGATCTGAGCACTGGGCAGAGTTGGCGTAGACGGTAGAAACCAGTATGGCAAAGAGCCGCCACATGCCTCAACAGCGACAACTTGGAGTCAATAATAACACCAAGGTCGCGTGCAAACTCTCCGACTCTAATCGTTATTGACTGGAGTGGGAGGGATATCAATAATGCTGATTTGGCTTAGTTGTTGACTGGCTGGATCCAAGCCACAGGACGTCTGTTTTCGTTGGATTCAGTCACAGCCTACTAGATGACATCCAGTCATTAATGGCCTTGACACATGTGGTAAATCTCTGAACAGCTGCTGCTTCCTCACTAACCGTGGTACTGATATATCATGTAATCTATATGGGTCTAAATTCATTCGTTTAGCCACTTCTGCATCCCAAATGTATGAAAATGTGAAATTCCAAGAAAATTTGACCTTATATAGCAATTAAAGGTCATCGATCTATTCTCGGTGCCACTCAAAAGTAACATATTCAACTTTCTGTTAGTCATTACTGGTAACTTTGGGCGTATATCGCATCATTTTAGAGATATTTACACAAAGCTAGAAATAGCTTGTTTTTCCAACCCCACCCTTTTTGATATTCCTGTTCAGAGGAACCCGTAAAATTTCTGGATGAAACTTATCCTGCAAAAACTAGAGCGATGGGGCTACTGTGTGGTAAAAATTCCATAATAGTAAGTTCAACTGTTTTTGACTGATAAACCCATAAAAAGTTTTAAAAAGTTAAAGCAGTGATAAGTTTTTAACAGAAATCCATCTAGGAACTACGGGGTGTCGCTTGCCATGGGATCACACCTGCCACCAGAGTGACCACTGACCAGACACGAGTGACGAGTAAATACACCCCGCCTTAACCCAGTCAGTGAAGGCTGGTACTCAATTTACCTACCCCGGAGAGATGGAAGGCTGAGTTGACCTAGGTGGTTTGTTACATACGGTACCGAGATGGTTTACCCACACACAGATGGTCACCCATCCAAGTATTAACCTGGCCTGGTGTAGAGTAACTATGTTGATCGAGACCAATGCGCTACTGCTAAGCCAGGCCACCACAGCGATGTGATAGATGGACAGATAGACAAATGGACAATAGCATATAGTGCACTCCGCACAATATCTTAAGAGCAGGTATCAGTCAATATCAGTCAGGTATCTACAGTAGTTTTTTATATATATTTTACTGTATAACTGTTTGTGTCATGGGCCTTGAGCCTGCTACTAAAATAAATTGAATTGAATTGAATAAGCACTGATGCTTTTGCTAGCAACTTGTAGCTGTGTGGTAGTGTGCCAGTGTGGACCATGCTGACAATAGCCTCTGTCCTCCACTTGTCAGTGCAGCCCTTACTGACCAGAACATTTACACTAATGCTAAAAGTGGGTGGAAAGGAATACACTGCGACCAGTTAATTCCAGTCTAATGCCAGCAACACACACAAGAAACTTATACCAGAAACTGGCACCAGAAACCTGCACAAAAATTTGATAGAAGTTTGTCACAGTTTCTCGCACCAAAACAACTCTCCGGCCAATCACGTTGCACGGTTCGTGACATGTGCTGGAGGGTGTCACGAAACACCGCACCGCGAACCTGACGCACCGCATCGAAATACATGGTTGGGTTTTAACTGAATAAGCAGAAAAGGTTGAATACGTCCAATGAGGCAAACTGACGAAGAGGCGAAACGTCGTTACCAGCAGTTCGCTCGCATCTACTAGTAGTGTGGTGCGCGCGGTGCGGTGTTTCGTCACACCGCGTGCCGGACAGTCTGTGTTCTATTTCGTGCAAGAAACTAGTAGGCTTACCAGAAAAAAAACTGGTACCAGATTGACCGACACACGTGCAAGTTTCTGGTACAAGTTTTTTGAGCGTGTGTGGCCGGCATAACGCTATTTTAAAACTGCAAATCATGAGTAACCTCAGTCAGATTCTGTTTGCTGAGGTTACATACGCCCGTTTTCTGTGCATGCTCTAGATGGGTTTTATCGAATTTCCCATTTTATGAATCCACAATGTCAGTTAACATATTCCGATATGAATAAAAATTAAAATCAAGTCAGCCAAATACTTCACAAAATAAGAATTTACACTGCATGAAACAAAACAAAAATAAACATAAACAAACTCACGACGTCACTGACTGCATTGCAACATACCGCGCAGGACCCAATGTTGTTGTTTTCTTCGGACCCTCTATATTGCACCATATTCCATCTCTCGGAGACTTCCAATACGACGTATCATACACAGTAAGTTGTTAAACAACTCTCGTTATATGTCATTTCCTCAGATGAGTGACGTTAGATTCACAACTTTTAGAAGCAAAATTGAATTTTGAGTTT
>Ga0056114_1001647_pt1 | contig 10481 bp, 4 predicted proteins | sample WorMetHERISLAND1_FD_77005 | JGI IMG/M metagenome (GOLD analysis project Ga0056114, IMG submission 77005) | Marine gutless worms symbiont microbial communities from Max Planck institute for Marine Microbiology, Germany - Olavius loisae HERON... ... | reverse complement strand
CACAGGTAGAGTATATTTGTTAGGATGTGCGCAGTTCACTCGTTCGAGGCAAGTTCACAAGGACTGCTGTAAATGGCGGTACACCAAGGGAGACGATATCCAAAGGACATTGAAACGAGCTAGAAAACCGTCACCCAGAATGAAGACAAGTTTGTGCGTCAGCATAGGGCCTTACAACTGCAGAACAGATTGTTTGTTCTGCGGCCGTACTGTTGTTCCAGATTCCCATTGGACGCCATACTGACGTGGGGGAGGTGAAAACCGACGCATTTTACGACGCAGAGTATTTTGGCCTGCTGTGAAAATAGAGCAGATGACTGGCCCTTTACTGTCAAAGGACGAAGAGAGTAGTTTGGTACAGATTTGCCTGCAGACGAATGCATTGTCATCAACAGTGCAGTGTAAACTTTCACTCAGGTCTTGACATAGCCATGGATTTTATGGTAAACCTTCTCACAAGCACAGGACTGTGGGCAGACCAGTAAATGAAGACCAACAGTAGGCCTTCATCAGGGTATGTGCTTACTTAGAGCTAAACAAGCAGCGGATCATATCTAATCTGGCATGTTCGGTGAGGTTTCTGAACCTTATGGTAATCATTACACAATATATAAATTTTGGTAGACAGGTAAGCACCCTTTAAGGGAAGCTGGTAGAGTTGACTGGTATAACTCCCTGTTACCTTGCGGAACAACTTATTAAGGTTTTCAATGAGTGAAATCCTGCAATCTACAGTAAAAACTTGTGCAATTTCAGGGTAAAGAGTAGCCAGCTGCCAGCTGATAGACTTCATTTTGTCTTATCGCATTATTGTTTGTGTATACGGTTTGTGTCTTTAGTTGTTTTCATTGTTTTCTTTCTATTTTGTAGCATCTCCTTCAGTACTTTGATACTGTTGGTTGGGTCTTTTGACCTGTAAAAACCGTCTCCAATATATAACCTATAATTAAGTATTGTGCCACTGACGGCAAGCAACTTGTAGCTTTTCATAAAAAACCAGCAAAATAAGCTACCAGAACAGACGAATGAAAGAGAAAAAGGATCTGGTGCAAGCTGCCACCAAGAAGAACCTTCGCAGGATACGGCGTACTGCGTTCAGAACATGGCACTTCCACCACTGTACCACCATGACGATTCTGATAATGTACAAATTAGGTACTCATTGTGGCTGAGAACGTAATTATGATGTTATATATGTAAACGTTTGTAAATAAGGACCTCCAGACACAACTCAGCCATATTTCACACCATAATTCAACGACGACTGATAATTAATAATAATAAAGATATTTAACATACGTCAACAAGAATATTACTGTGTCACTGATGAATTAACTGGTGCTAAAAATATCCGCCTGTCTCTTTAACACAAGTGTGGATACGCATGAGTCACCCATGACATTCAGTTGCTGTAACGTTATCTCGCATCAATGGCAATCAAACTGAACCTGGTTTATGAACAAAACGTTGTTTATTCATCGTCTTTAATTTTTATAACTCTTAATTAATACATGATGCCAGCGACTGGACGTGTTTCATGAAAGAATTGTATCTTCCAGCAGGACAGTGCACCTGCACATTGTGCTCATGAAACTGCCGAGCTTCTGCATCGAGAAACACCGGACTTCATTTCTCCAGACTTGTGGCAGCCGAACAGTCCAGATCTCGATCCAGCTAATTGGGGATAATGGGCTAGGTTAAGCTGGACATCTCATATTCCCATACTCCCCATAATGTGCTGTGCTGTGCTAACCACAGTCAATTGTGTTGCCACGGTGCTGATAGTGCTGAGTTCGAAATCTGTCTGAGATTGGCGATAGTTTCATCCAACTTTGCCCTGTTAATACTTGGATGGGTGACCGTCTGTGAGCCGGTAAATCATCTCGGTATACAATCTGATGAGCACTTGCAGCACCCATTAGTTGCAGATAACATGACAGTTAATGAATTCGTCTGTGCTAAAACTGTGTCGGACGCAGTGTCGCCAGTAAGCGGTATGGCATCGCAATTTGCGACGCAATTATAACGTCTTGCGATGCAATGTACAAGGGGTGATCGCCCCTCGTAAATTTTGTATCGAAAAAACTATGACGCAATAATTGTAGCAACTTTTATACGAAACCGTAACAAAATCAACTTGGAAAACGTCAAAATTTGCCGATGCGAATAGATTAGAGATCAAATAGATTAGAGATCATTATCGCACCTCACTAGTAACGTAAACACTCAATTTCGCATACATCGTTAAATAGTCTATGGTAACCGCACGTGACCGGTAACGTAAATATAAACAAGAAAGCCTGGCTAATGCCAGGTAAGCGCGCAACAGCCGTGTGTGTATGAAGACTTGTTTTTGCCATCTCACCGTTGTTTGACGCCCCCTAGCTGAGGAATGCCTTGCAATATCATCGCAATCTATACATCTCTGAAATTTTATTGGGCTACAATTCAGTCGCTGACAATACGGGTCTATCTTCATTCGTTTAGCTATTATTGCCTCCGAAACACTAGACATGTCGCGAAATTCCAAGAAAATTTGACCTTACAGTGTTGTGACTGATCGGTGACTGCTGTGTACAGACAGATAGAGTTTCCGAACTGGAGACGTCAAGAATTGCAGTGCGAACAGTTGGTAGGCACATTTCCCGTCTGCTTACCGGGGTACCGCGGCGGCAGCCCCACCGCCGTTCAGGCCTAACGACCCTGACCTCTGTGGGAGCTGTCCCCTAGTCACCCCACATTAGTGTAGACTAGGGGACTTGCTGTGCTTATTTTGTGTATATCCTTTTGTGTCTGCATTATTGTTTGTGTATACAGTATGTGTCTTTAGTTGTTTTCGTTGTTTTCTTTCTATTTGCAATAACCCTTCAGTACTTTGATACTGTTGGTTGGGTCTTTTTACCCGTAAAAACCGTCTCCCATATAACCTATACTGTGTTGGCGGGGACGTAAAACACTGCTCACTCACTCGGGAGTTAATAAACACCTTCTGTGAAACTTGTAGGCAATGCACTTGTACATACAAGTGATGAGGAAATGAAGCGCGTTGTTCATCTACTTGACTTGGCCTACACACTTGCCAAGGAAGAAATTGCTTTCCTCAAGTTTCCTTCACTCGCTGAAGAACAGAAACGTGCTGGTGCTAAGCACACATCACCAAGCATGATGCAAAGAGTTCACCATTGCCTTGTAGTACACAAGAAACATATAAACAGTGACTGTGTCACATCATTGCTTCACTTTAGGTGCTACTTTGGAGTTGACATTTTGTCTGTGAAATGTTCATACTACTGCTTCATTAAAACTGGTCATATGACCTAATGCTGTATTCTGCAATAACATTCACTGTTTTGTTGAGATTTCTATCAACTATCATGACACTGTGAACACAGAAAATGAACACAGAGCAAAGGACACAGAAATCCATTACCTAAAGTTGATTTTGCTATAGAAAAACTGGTCATTTTCATTATTTTTTTCTTCACACATTAAACTGCCGGGTGACTGTAAGTGCAATGACAAATGCAGAATTGCTAATCAATTGAGAGGCATTGATTTCAAAATTGTGTAGCAGTCACCGCGCATTATTGCTAATCAACTTTATCTGGTTGGCGGCAACGCTGTCTGGTCATACAACATGAACGTCCTGTTGGTTTCAGAACACAAGACAGCATCACAGAGCCTGCACAGCTGGCGCTGGAAGCAAAGCGAATCATTATAACCTGTTCAGCTTATTTGCCAAGAGGTAAATAGCGATGAAGTTTTTGTCAGGGACTCTGGAATTAAACTACTCTGCTTCCACTATTATAATCGATGCCACGACAAATCAAATAAATTGCTTTTTCCAATATATTCCAGCATAGTGTGGTTGATTTGTTACTCACAATAGCGTACAGATTTACAATAGCGTGCAGATCGCAGACCACTGCGATGGCGAACTGATATCAGTCAGTCAGCTACAGGTACATGCACCAACTAGTACCAACAACCAGCACTGGCAAGATACGGAGACACGGGTACAGTAGGGGAAAGGCGAGTAATATGGACCTGGAAACAACAGAGACGTCTGGCACAAGAAAGAGGTGATGACAGCAAGTCATCGTCCCATCGGCCAGATTCTAGCCAGACGGTCACGTCGTCTAGGATGAAACAGAAAGACGACGGCATTCTGCACCTAGCCATGACAGCCAACCTCAGCAAGGAAGACTGACAACAGCCAACGATCAACTGACACATTTCAGTGACATCTGTATCATGTTTCTAGCACAGCTTCCTAACTACTGTTCACCTGATGATGAACAACTTGTAGCTTTTCACAGCAGATGTGACTTCAAACAGTATATTCCCTTCAAACCAGCAAAATATGCTAACAAATATGGCAGTACTGCAAAAGTGAAACTTTGTACCCGCTGTCATTTGAACTAATTTATCTGTGCAAACAGCCTGGGAGTGGGTCAGTGCACAGTTTAGTGGCTCCTTGGTGCTGGTGTGCAAAAACGGACTCACAGATAGTAACTCATTTTATCAGCTGAATTGAGTGACTACAGCGCAGAACTGCATTTCAGTGCATTAAATGGCAGATTTATTAAACATTTAACGATGCTGAAAATAATCTCAAATCAAGCTGTTCATCTAATACACTCGAGTCAGAAAAATTGTGCCCCTGTTGTTTGTACTGTAACTTTGGCAAATGTTGACTGATTTTTAAACTTCTTTCACTGTCACAATCAGGAATCATTTGTGGACAAGCAACGTGTAAAATATTTCACTGCACTTCTGTTTTATCTCGGCATTACCTTGTACAACTTACACTAGTATGAATACGAACGTTACAACAGCGTTGTTTTCTTCAGCGATGCAACATTCAAACAAAACATAACACAAATCTTAGCTGTACATTGTTTTTCGTTGATCCAGGCACGAAAATAAACAGTGCATACTATCGCAATGTTCCTCCTCAAAACACTGCTGCCAGCAATTTGACGTGTTTCAGGAAAGAACTGTATCTTCCAGCAGGACTGCACATGACGCGCTTGTTGGACTGTGGAGCTTTGGTGTCAATAAACACCGGACTTGTGGCCGCCAAACAGTCCAGATCTCAATCCAGAAAATCTACACCATTGACGAACTGAAGCGTGAGTGAGTGAGTAGTTTCTTAACGGCACATCAGCACAATTAGGCTATACAGTGCCATTCAAGTTGGATGTTGTAAAAAAGATATAACTGAAGCAGCGGCTGATTGAAGTCTGGTGCAGCATTGATCAGTCGACAGTTGATACAGCTGTTGATCAACGGCGTAGAGGACTTAGATCTTGTGTGCATGCAAAGGATGACACTTTGAACACAACCTTTGAACTTACTGATTGCGTTGATTTTGTTAACCATTTGCCACATTTGTGCTAAGTTTTGTTTAAATGTTGCATCGCTGAGTAAAACAACGTTCATATTCAGACTAGTGTTAGTTTTACACGGTAATACAGCAATAAATTTAAAGTGCAGTGGAAAATTTTACACGTAGCTTATCCATAAATCACTCCCAAAAGAATGTACGCTTGTGAAACAGAAGAAATGCCCATGCAGCATGCAGCTGCTCTGTCAGCATTCATCACTAATGGCCTCTGTTTTCCGTGGAATTTCATGCCATGCCACCGAATTTCAATAAACTCCACGGAATTCCATGGCACAACAGAAATCAACGCCAGCCACAGAATTCCACGGAAATTAGCCAATTACTTCGCAACGTTACGAAAGCATACAGATCAGCCAGCTGTGGTGCATAGTGCGTGTCTGTTGAGTAACTCTGGGCCTCGACAGTGAATTTGACATCAGTGCAGTGTGTTCAGCATCTCCAGCGTCAATGACAACAGAGAGATAAGACAGTGGGTGGCCAGCATCCAGCAGCCCAGTAGCCTAACTGTGGAATGAGTACTGGACTCTTATAAATACGAGTTTATTTTACATACTATATAGTGTTCATTCTGTATTAAGAGTACGTTTATTGGTTATTACAACACCGCAGAAAAAAAGATTACGTAATAAAAAACAAAAAGTGCAACAAAACCGCTGTCAACATTATGCCTGCACACTGTGCTCTGTAGTTAGGAAAGGAACAGTTTTGTGTTGAAGGCAGACTTCTGTAGTGGATTACGAACGTTAACAAACCATATTTGACCATGTGAAATCAACATGCCATGGAACGTCAGAGCAAAGCCAACCCACGCTACAGAAATTACCATCTTTGCTGCGGAAGAAATGCCAGCGTGTCGTCTACAGTACACGTAGCTGTTTCATAAACCAGTAAAATGTACATACTTATTAGTTCTGCGCCAATTCAAGCATCATACTGCGTCATGGAGTGCTATCACAGTAAAGCATTAAACATCGAAGATGCAAATTCCACTCAGCTTTTCAGACCAGCTTGTGAAAATACACTGTGAAGCATAAAAAACACACCAACATTTTTTTTTATATATCATAAGTTCTACAATACTTGACCGATTTTGATAGAAACTGACACTCAGTGTCTTGGGGACATTAGCCAAAAAGTACGATGAGATCTTCCAACTTCACCTAAAACGCCACTGATAATAGCCTTGTCGAAGATGCTCTGCTTGAACTCTGCCCAAACAGAAATTAACCGCTGCTTCAGATTGTCGACGTAGCAGTACATCAAGAGACCCTTTTTTCCTACGCTTCTGTGGAAATTTGTCTAGCAATCGACGGCTACTGAAACCTTTTAAAAGTACCAGGTTCTTAATCAACATCTTATCTTCTGTGCTAAAAACCATTCTGAGTATGCTTAAAATCTATTGAGCAAATGCCTGTTTATACAAATTATCAATCATCATCTGCGACAGCTCATATCCATTAGTAACTATTCTATTCCACGTTAAACTCTTCTATCGTATCGTACTGTAAATAAATTAAGCGGGTAAATTCAACCGTACTGTGTGGCTAATTTATACATTGCACACTAATTTCTATCAAAATCGGTCAGCATTTGCAGAAGTTATGCACAAAAGTTTGGTGTTTTTTTATGGCTCACAGTGTAGAAGAATCACCACCCCAGCATATAGCTCCCTGTCAGTGGTCATCATGCACTAATACAGCATGGCATATCACTCAAGCTACAAGAATGATTGCTTGCTTGACAAAACAGACGAATTGCTAGCGCAGGATGCAGCTCCAGCAGTCAATATTCAGCCACTGACACAGCGTGCTGTATCACAACTAATTTGTGACAATAGAAGAATTGCTAGCACAACATGTAGCTCCTCTAACAAGCACTGATCCAGCACCAGTATGATATGCAGCGTTCTTAAAACTCGCAACTTCAGCAAAGTAACAACGACTCTACCATGATGATGATGTACCATGGCAACTCATTTGACGCCGACAATCTGACAGTATTCACTTAGCAGCCTACAATAGCGTCGCTGTGTGGACGAGTGACACATAAGTACGGCATATGTCACAGGCTACAAGCAATCAAACAGCAGTAACATGACACATATATGCTACAAATCTACACTGTGTCTAAAAATGCACCAACGTTGAAACGGTATAGCTCAAAATTTATAAGGATCGATTTGATGACATTAGGCAGAAATATTTACAATATAAAAATCTATGAGTTTGTTAGCTTCAGTTTTTATGCACGACAGCATATATATGCTATTGCGCGTATATGTTCTCGGCCGTCCGTCCGTCTGCCGTCCGTCCGTCTGTCAGATGGTGGTATCATGGAAAAACGGTTGAAGTTAGGATCATGCAATTTTCAACATACAGTAGCCCCATCCCTCCAGTTTTTGCAGGGTAAGTTTTATCCAGAAATTCTAAGGGGTTCCCCCGAGCGGGGGCATCAAGCAAGGGAGGAGTGGGTTAGATCAGCAGTTTTCTATCTTTAAGCGTGAATATCTCGAAAAAGGTAGCAGGTTACAATTAATGACTAATAGGAAGTCACATATGGGCTTTCCATTGACACCAAGATTGATGACCTTGGATGACCCTGAACTGCTGTAAGGTCAAATTCTCTTGGAATTTCGCAACATTTCTCGTGTTTCGAAGGCAATAACAGCTAAACGAATAAAGATAGACCCGTATTGTCAGCGACGGAGTTGTAGCCCACTAAATGTACTTTTCAGCGATGTATAGATTGCGTTGATATCGCAGGCGTTCCTCAGCTAGGGGGTGTCAAACAATGGTAAGATGGCAAAAACAAATCTTCATACACACATGGTTGTCGCGCGATTACCTGGCGTTAGCTAGGCTTTCTTGTCATGTAGTTTGCTTGTTATCACGTTATCGTCTCTCAAACTGCATATCAAAAATGACGCATGCATGTTTCTTCTGGACATCATGGATGGCTCTTAAAACAGCCGGTTTTAATGCAGAAGATGCTCAAAGTGGCGTCCCTTGTCCTTTACACACGCTCAGAGTCGCACTTGTCATTGTTGTCAACTGTGTCGCCGATGACGTCCTGAGACAGACTTGACCAGGAGTCGATGAGACGCTGATTTCAGCTGACTGACGTCTCCAACAAGAGTCTTGTAAACACGCTCCCGCATCAAACCTCAGATTCTGTAGTTGACTGGGTTCAGATCAGGACTGTTCGAGATGGCCACAGATCTGTCGAGATGAACTCCGGTGTCTGCTGCTGCAGGAGCTGAGCAGTCTCACGTGCCTAGTGTGCAGGTGCACTGTCTTGCTGGAACAGCAAACACGTCGCCTGCAATGCGACGCATGACTGGCAGCATCTGTTGCTTCAGCAGGACTTGACGGTAATATCGGCCGTCCACTTTCACGCCAGGTTCAACAAAGAACAGCTCCGAACAGCCCAGCTTTGAGACGGCAATTGAAAACCATCAGCATCGTGGAAAAAGTTGACGCATTTGCTTCATACAGCATCAAAAATTCGCGTCATTTCGCGATATTTCGATGTCTGGTTTGAAAGACGAAAAGGTGATTAAAAAAGCAAATCTATGCGAAAACACGCAAACCCTATTCTAGAGTATTTTCAATATTTCTGCCAAATGTCATCAAAATCAATCCTTATTATTTCAAAGTTGGTGCATTTTCAGACACAATGTATTCACTAATGTAAAAGTGCGACTTACCTCATGACATATAGTGATCTTCTGGCAAGAAAAACATCAGCATAATGAGACTTGTCTGTGTGATGAATTAACCTCATGACAGAGGGTGAGAGAAGACTCAATGCAGCAATAACTGATCCACAGTACTACATCAACACAACAGATCACAGTGTAGCACGTTAGTGCGTAACACTGTTGTAAGAGCAACATTCAAAGTCAATGGAAAACCCCCGATTTGGGGAGCCGTAGCCCCCTAACCCCTTGACCAATCGACTTAATATTTGACATGGGTGATTACGTCGGCGATATGACCCCACAAGCCAAAAATGGTAAAAATAGGCAACACAGGGCAGGCCCGGCAAAGGGGTGAAGGTCAAATGTGGTTATTTTTTATTTTTCTATAGAATTTCTTGCCCGCCTCTGGAGACCTCAATTTTGCACGGATCGACACCGTTTTTGCGTCAGATAACGTTTCGGTGGGGGTTGATTTCCTAGGGGGTCTTAGTGTTAGGGTTAAAAAAATTTCCCCTCTAAACCCCCCAAAACCTCATTTTTTGGCCCGTTTTCGGACTTATCGCCCAAAAATGCTTTACAGTGGGGATGCTACAGAGTAAAGTTAGTAAACTACCCTTAATCATCATCGTAGCCCCCTGAAAGTTGTATAGTGAAAAGGCAAATCGGGGTCAAGGTTTCCAAATGTTTGGTTGTTAGTGACATGACCCCTAAAACAGCTTCGTTACTGGCCCCCTACCTACAGGTCACGTGACAAAGCGCATGCGCAATGGCCATATTCGTGTGTATAACGAGGCTTAACAATATAATGGCGGTAACACAAGAAATATTGAACGTAGACACTTCGTATTTGTCACACTGCTAGATCTTGGCAAACTTGAATAGAAATATGCAAAATTTTCCCCAAAGGGGTCGTGACCTAGGACACATGAGTGACATGACCCCTAAAATTCTTGGCATACAATCGAACATATCTTCAAAACTACTTGTGCTAGAGACTTCAAATTTGGTACACAGCTTCGTCTGCTGAAAGCCGAGCGGGCGCTCAAATAATTTTCCCCAAAAGGGGCGTGGCCTAGGTCACGTGACCCCTAAAATTTTTGGCTTACGATGGAACATGTCTTCAAATCAACCTGAACTAAAGACTCTGAATTTGGCACACAGCTTCGTCTTGGAAAAACTGAGCGAGCATAAGGGGCGTGGCCTTGGTCACGTGATCCCTATATTTTTTGACTAGATATGGGCCAAAGTTTGGCAAAACCGAACTTCGGCCGAATTATTCGGCTCGATTCGGCTCGGCAGCGTTGTGCTATTCGGCCGAACTTCGGTACTATTCGGCGTCGTTATTCTGTCACGTAGTGGCACGTACAACGT
>Ga0056114_1001646_pt1 | contig 10481 bp, 7 predicted proteins | sample WorMetHERISLAND1_FD_77005 | JGI IMG/M metagenome (GOLD analysis project Ga0056114, IMG submission 77005) | Marine gutless worms symbiont microbial communities from Max Planck institute for Marine Microbiology, Germany - Olavius loisae HERON... ... | reverse complement strand
ATCCTGCGCATGTCACGTCGCCTCATCACAGTCACCACCTTCGCTCTCATCACCTATCACTGCTTCTACATTTCACTCCAGACTTAAAACTCATCTCTTTCACAAATCCTTTTCTCCATAGTCACTCTTATTCCTTCCGGACTGACTTCACGGATCTTAACCTGTACTGAATTAAAGGGGCACTTCTTTGTTTTTAGTTTCTGGCTACGTGTGCTAGATTAAGCTGTATACTCAGCTTTCGAGTCCATGTTAAACTAATCTATCGTATCATATCGTATCGTATCGATATCGATCAAAATCCAGCCATTTGTGACGAAAAGCAGAATCCAGAACAGCATAGTGCTATCGCAAAGGACTTGAAAAAGGACAAAGGACCTGCTGACAAAAGAACCTCAAAGTCCGAGTGCAAGTCCAAGTCCGGCAAAAATGGGCTTCAGTCCGGATTCGCGTATTACATGTCTGATAAGCATTGATGACATGTGGTAGCGTACAGAAAACGTGGTTGCACAACAAATCCCAAAAGATCTGTTAGACTGTAGTAGTTTATATAGACTTTGCCAAAGCTTTCGATACTGCATAGCGCATCACAAACTATATACCAAGCAATATGGAATTAATGGATGTCTCCTGAGTTGGATCAAAAACTTTATCTGATTGAACCCATGCACGTTAAAGGAATATTGGCAACCAAGTATCCAGGGTCGCTGATCTTTGCAGTGGTACTATTCACTTCAGGTTAACGGAATTGTTCTATTGGTGTTTATTACTTATATTAGTGAGTTTGCCAGTATTCTTATTGTGTGAAATACCATAGCCGATGAAGACAAAATTTGGCACCACGAAAAGCCAAAAACCTTACATACGTCACACGCTCATACAGTAGTGTGATAGTGTTGTATGTAAGGAGCAAGGACGACCGTCAAAGTCAATGGGAAATGGCAAAATTTGGCCCTCAGCCGACGCTAAACCCCTTAAGCGATCGTCATCAAATGTGAAACATGTGATTACGTCGCGGATGTCTTCTTCCAAAAAAAAATTTGGGCTCAATCCGCCCAGGAGGTTTTCCACCACATACGCGAAATGTACACCCAAAGCATTTGAATGTTTACTTCACTTTTCTTACTTGCAACATCGACAATCTGTGCAGGTAATAATAATCTGAAAACAAACAGAGCGCAGCTTGTACCAGGGACAAATACGATGTCGGCCAGTCGCTGGAAACGTATAGTAGAGTATACATACGAAGTTGATCTTGTTGCGATATTCAGTCTCCGAATGAATCTAACATCAACATTATGGTGTTGCACAGCCTCATATAATAAAAAATGGTATTTAGCCTGATTGTATTCTGTTAAGTTTCCATTTCATTGTACATTATTGGTACATTATTTTCGTGCCCGGTTTATGGCACATATACACCGTGTCTCAAAAACGTCACTCTTTTCATTCCAGCAATAACCACCTGTTTCGTGTGTAGTGTGTGTACGCACTTTACTTTGCAAAAAGGCAGTTCAACTTTGTCAATGAACAAACAGCAAAACACTGTCAAAATTGGATCCACATGAAGTGCTGATAAGAAAGTCATACAGTTAACATCAAGTGTTCAAAATTATGCCAATTTGCTTTCATATAGGCTCGGGAGGCATTTTTGTCACTGGTCAATGGCCCTCTCAACAACTGACTGTGCAACCCAGACCACGCCGCAATCAAGGGTTGCTCGAGGCCATCCACATCCTGTATCAGCGTCCGATAAAATACCTCTCATACATGACACCCCAAACTCTGTAGCCTACCAGATTTAAACCCAGACTGTTCGGGGGTCAGAGTTCAGGACCAATGAACTGTGGCATTTCACAAGCTGTACAACAACAGAAACGCGTTGGAACATCCGGACGTTTGTCACCTGAGCGTGACAGGCCATTGGGTTCTTTGGTGACAGGTATATGCCTGCAGAGACCAACGTACGTGCAATCAGATCATTCAGTGCGTGGGGTCTGGCTGTTCTCCCTGGAGCTTTCTTGCAAACAAAGCTATGGACCCCAGTGGAGCTGACCAATGACCCACACTGGCACCGATCATGATGTGGCACACACAGGGACGATCAGACCCAGCCGCAAACCAACACCCAGAGTTGGGCATGGGTCCATTTTGCTCGATCCAATGCCACCCAATCCACAAACTGACTGACCCAATCCAATCCGATCCACGATACCCACGATCCCTGTTCCGGACTTGCGACCCACATCCAATCTAATCCATCGAACCCCCGGCGGCGAAAACAATTTCACTTGTGTAGCAGAAATCTGTTCAGCATTTTGAACTGATGCATGCAGTCAATGACGTGAATAACGAACAGTAATAAAAACAGCAGCCAATTAGTTATGCAACAGTTAACGTCGAATGAAAGTCGGAAAATCTGGACACGCTGACAGTCTGACAAAGCTATGACTATGAAGATAACAATTAAAATAACGACTCCGTGACCCAATCCAATCCATGGATGAATCCAATCCATGTCCAACTCTGCTCTCACCGCCTCATCGTCAAGCCGCAGGTCACACAAGTGATTGGCATGGCAAAAAGCCTATCTCCACTGTGAGGCGAGGAAGCAACCAAGAAAGATGCTCTGTAGCCTAAGGATGTGAATTATTATCATTATTATTATTGTTATATAAATGTTCATGTTCCCAACTCTGGCCTAGAAATCCATGATTACTAATCACCGATGAGTGAAACTATAAAATAATATCACCACCAAGATAGATTATTGAATTATATGAAATATTTTGTTGCACGAAGACGTCTATTAAAGTTCAACGAAAACGCGACAACCGATGATGATGATAATGATGACGAAATATTTTGTGATCCAAATATGAATAGATGCATACACTCTGGGCCAGTCAGTGAAGTAGATGTGGTCGGCAAGCAGTGCGAATCCGAAGTAGTGAGCTTTGGTTTCCGCCAGCAAAATCCTTCGTCCGGTTCCATCAATGTTGGCAGTTTCGATTTTATTCTGTCTTGCATCGCCCCAGTACATAACACCGGCTAAATTACAATATAGACAATATAAACGACACAGGAAGATATTCTTAATTCGAGCGTTGACCTTTATTATATCGAAAAAGCACACATTTCTGCTGAAATGTGTGACAATACAGTGCACAAATTCATCACAACACTATAAACCAGAATACAAACAGTATCTTAGTAACTGTAACTAGTGTATCTAGGTCCACACAGCATAAAGTCCATCTGAATGTAAAGTATGTAAAGTATTAACGCAAGCAGAATCATAGAGGTCAGCAGGGCACACCCAGCCCGCTCCGTCTTTTTCGGAGTTCCAACCCCAATCTGTATAGCGCTCAAAAGAGCATACTTTTGACACAAACTATCGGTAGAAAAAGAAACTAAAATCTTACCACCAGATGCCTTTGCTTGGTTCCAAATTGCTTTGCGGCCGGGTTCTGCTCCGATAGGGGGAGCTTATTGCTCTCCCAGGCCCCTAGCTGGACTTGAGGGGTCACTTGGCGTCAGGAAAAAGGAGGAAAGGGGGCAAAAAGGAAGGGGATGGAAGTGGAATGTACGGGAGGAAAGCGGGGACAAGGAATGCAGGGGGTAAGGAGAGAAGGGAGGGATGAGAACGGATGGGGGAGTTGTGCCCCTTCTTTCTCAACTTTCTGGATCTACACCTGTCTACTGTACAACTTACCTATGCACTCATGCACACAATACCTGATTAATGACAGAGGCAGTCTACACAACCTGTATTAGCAATGTTACCATTTGTTTATCCTACCTGTAAAATCGATTGCCAAGGCGTTTGGCCAGGTAAGATCACCAGTGACAAGAGCTACACGAGCTGGACTAACAACTGACGAGCGGTAAATAGCTGGAAGTGTTGCATTCCAATCAGTCCAGTACAGGATTCTACGGTGAACACAGCAACACATTGTAATTCATGTGAACACTACACATCCTTTATAACCTACAGTATAGTTTTTATCGCAGAAACGATCAACAAAGCTGTTAATGATTTTTGCGTGCGTTTCGACTAATGGTGGACACTTTGAATATACTGGGTGTAAGTTACTACAGAAGTATTTTGACTGAACTCTGCTGTTTCGGAAACTGTAATAAATTATTTATATTACAGAACCTGTTGTTTACCTTCAAACAATGAAAGTTCAGATGCGTGATGAAATGTAAAAATCACTAGGCATGGCAAATTTGGTGACAGTTCATCTCAATTAATGATATACACAAAGTGCAATAATAAAAAAATTCACTGTGTGGTGGCACATAATTATGACATAACTTTGTGCATTTTCGAAATAGTATAATAGAATTATGAGATCTATGCTAGATGTGAACGTAAAAAACGAGTAAAATATTACGCAAGAATTCTCAGCTGTTGGAAAAATTCAGAAACCTTACGAAAAATTTGCAATTGACACACACTGACTGCAGTAGCCTACATGTATTCGCAGCATCATTTAAGACAAAACTCTATCCACAGTAGACTACTGTAGTTCTCTCTACTACAATCTTCCTAAGTCTCAAATAAATCGCCTTCAATTGATTCAGAACTGTCTTGCTCGTACTGTGGTTAAAGCTCCTATATTTTTCTCATATCACGCCCATCCTCAGATCTCTGCACTGGCTCAAGATTAACGAAATGACAACAGTACGTGCAAGACAGAGAGAGTTACAGTAGTCAGGTTTAGAGTGGACAATAGAGGCAGCGATGGTACAGCGGAGCTCACGAATATGAGAATAGCAGGACTTAGAAAGTGATGAGATCTGATCAGAGAAAGTAAGATTTTCATCAAAGATAAAGCCAATGTTGCGTGCAGAATGAGTGGTATTGAGTGAAGAGTTGTCTATTTTAGACAGTTGCTGTTTGAGACCGATAATGTGAAATTCAGTCTTAGAAGAGTTAAGAGTAAGATGATTTGCAGACATCGAGGAGGAAATCTGTGTTGCAGAGCGGTCTGGAGGTAGGCGATACTTGAGTCACAGTTACGAGGATGGAACGAAAAAAAAAGTCGAGTAACATCTGCGTAAACGTGATGGTTAAGAGAAAGTGAGGAGATGAGAGTGCTGAGATGACAAAAAGTAGAGGACCGAGAACAGAGCCTTGAGGAACACCACAGGAAGAAATATACTCAGAAGAGAAGTTATTGTCACATTTGGCACGGAAAGAACGGGATGTTAGGTAAGACTTAAACCATTTTAACATAGAGCCGTGAATTCGAAACAAAGATGAAAGGCGGGTGATTAGTATGTTATGGTCAGTGGTGTCTCTCGAAAGCGGCAGAAAGATCATGGAGGCAAAGACATGACAACTTCTGTGATCCAATGTCCTTGTTTATATTGTTATTTCACTTTTGTGGTAAGTGTATGCAATTCAGCTGACGTGAAAGTCACTATGTGAGAAATAACTGTGAAAGCTATGAAACCTGTTGTTGGTATCAAGCACCACACTTCCTGGTTGAGAGCCGCCTTCGCTAATCAGTACGCGATGAACTGTGCCGTTGTCACCGTCTGTCGCCAGTTCTCCCACCTTCCCGTTCGACTGAGCGGCGTCCGCGTAATACAGTTTCTGACGTTCAGTATCAATCGTCAGACCGGTGTACAACGCTACACGGTTATCATTAACGACATCGGATGCATTTGTATTGCGTCAATATGTGCATACTAAATGCATAATAAATCGCCCGCAGCACATTCAGAACTGTCTTGCACGTACTGTTGTCAAAACTCCTAAATTTTCTCATATCACACCCATCCTCAGATCTTTGTACTGGCTCAAGATTAATGAAGGCACTGAATACCAACTCTCACTCACCGACAAAGTTCTTACAAGAAGCCAACCTGAGTAATTAGACAATATGATCTCTGTTCAGTCTACAGGTAGAACCCGCTCCTCATCTGCTGTCACTCTAGCTCGACCATCTGTATCTTCCTCATTACAAATCACCAACCGCTCTTTTAGATATGCATCACCTCACCTGTGTAATCAGCCCCCTTCTTCATTTCGTCAACCTCATTCTGTTCACTGTCCTCCTAGTTCACCTCATCTTGCGCATATCACCTCATCACAGTCACCATCTTCGCTCTCACAATCTATCACTCCCTCGGCCTTTCACTCCAGACTTAAAACTAATCCTTCTTCCATAGTCATTCTTTTCCTTCCGGATTGCCTTCACGGATAATGAACCTGTATTTTTTTCTGGCTACGTGTGCTAGATTAAGCTGATCACTCAGCTTTTGAATCTACGTTAAACTCTTCTATGGTATCGTATCGTATACACATGGATATTTTGAAGAAAAAAATTGGAAACAATTTTGATTGTGTTTCAGTTTTTTTTGCGCTACGCTGACTCTTCCATTGAAGGTGATATTCAGACTAGTAATGATACTTGGTTGAAAAACACACATCGGACATTGTTTTTCATCCGTATTAATAACTAATGAATCATCGAAATCATGAGTATCATGCCTTTACCATTACCTTAATGGCACACAATACGACTATGATGGTGTAAGTCATACGAATTCGCTACTATTTCTGTACGCGTTGTCTGCGATTGTAAAGCACAATCGTAATTGTCGTTATTTATTCCCATTCATAGCAAAAACACAGTAGTATAATACGATACGATACGAAAGAAGAGTTTAACGTGGACTCAAAAGCTAAGTGATCAGCTTAATCTAGCACACGTAGCCAGAAAAAAACTGGCTAAACGATAAGTGACAAGAGCATGTGAAGAGAACCGTAACTGTGACAATGGTAACTTTTCAACTGAAAACTTCAAGATTAAAACCAGTGATGTTAAGTCCTCGAGGACAAGCTGCCCTCGAGGCCAAAATTTTGTCCTCGGCCTCGGAATCGGCCTTGAGCATTTTGTCCTTGGCATGTCCTCGAACTTTTTATCTTGGCCTCGTGAAAATGAGTGTAATGATGGAACTGATAATCATTGTGAGTTTGCAATGATTATCTACCAAAGTTGTCTACTTACTTACCTTGTGTTATTGATATAAACTTGTTCAAGTTCACGTTCACGGTAGTGTTTAACTATTCAGGGGGTTTATGATGGTTATCTATGGACTCGGAAGTCCTCTGCCTCGGCCTCGGCCTCGAAGATTTGTCCTCGGCCTCGGCCTCAACAGTTTGTCCTCATTTAACATCACTGATTAAAACTGTTACAAATTAAGACAAAAAATTATATGTCTTTACCAACGTTAAGTGGATCGCGGTAGATGACCGTGTTGGAGTTCGTTAGTAGCGAGTATCTGTTGATAGTATGGTCATTGACGTCAGTCCAGTAGATCAACTTGTTGGTTGAGTCGTAGGCCAGTGCGAGGGGGTTGGATGCAGTACCGAATGGTAAAAGTTGAGCAGTAGTGCCGCTAGTTGGATCCACCTGATAGATGTTTCGCAAATATTGATCCGCAACGATGAAAATGTTGGTGTCCGGCAGCGGTCCTGTCAAAACACCATCAGTATTATGCGTACAAATTAATAGATCGACCTCAAATGATGGTGACGCTGTAACCTGACATTTCTCACAGCAGTTAGCACTTTTATTCGCATATCCGTGAACTCCGCTGTATCCGTCCTTGCCTTGATTTTAAAACAGCCAGTACCATCGCGGCTCTATTGTCCACTCCAAATTTGACTATTGTAACTCTTTCTACTCCCCGAGTCTCAGATAAATCGCCACGAACGCACTGAATATAAACTCCTCTCAACTACAAATTTCTTACGATCAGCCAACCGGACTACTTACACAATCTGATCTCTGTTCAGTCTACAGGTAGAACCCGCTCCTCATCTGTTGTCACCCTAGCTCGACCATTAGTATCTTCCTCATTACATATCACCAATCGCTCTTTTAGATATGCATCACCTCACCTGTGGAATCAGCTCCCTTCTTTATTCCGTCAACCTCATTCTGTTCACTTTCCTACTCATCCTGCCCAGTGCCCATTATCACCTCATCACAGTCACGAATTCCTCCATAGTTTCCGACTTCAAACACGTTTGTGCAATTGACGCAATCAGAGATGTAACAGTTTAAAGTTTTATGCTGAAATCGTACAGTTATTAAACCGACTGATAGCGTTGTATGTGTCCGCATGCTCCAGCTAAAAGGTTTTATTTTATTTAACTTTCTAATTTTTGAGCGCCATGCAAATAAGTTTTCTATGTATATTTATAATATATACTATTTGTTGGTATTATGTAATCTTTCTTCTGCTTTTCAGTTGTCAATCTGTATCAGTGTATCACAAAAACTGACTTATACAAATCCACCGACGCCGTGATTTTTTTTTACCGCGCGATGCTATGCAAAGCATTGTATGCAACGGAAAGTCGCCCATCCGCCCGTCCGTTCGTCTGTCTGTCTGCAACGTTGATATACCGCGATCACATAATTTGGAATTTTTTGAAAATGTAAACGCAACCTATGGTCTTCGCTACCAGACTACCGGGTATCAAAGATTCACTGATCTGCTCCAAGGGGATCATTACGAAATACCAGATGGAATAGAGGTTGAGGTAGATAACCAGCCGTTTGTGATGCAGTTACATAGTCAGGTTCAAGTTCAAGTAAATTATTATAAATCTTTATTCGCCATAACGGCAGCAAACAGACAGACAAACACTGACAGACACACAAAGCAATAAAATGACAGCACAAAGAAGAGGAAAAAGAAAGAAAAGGAAAAACGGTTCACGACTTCAATACAAGTAGTCCATTGATAACTGAATTAGTTGAACATGACAATTTACGAGCAAATGACGATTTTCGACGACTTAATTCAGTGTCCAATATTAATAACCACAATTGGAATAGCCGCAACAACTATATTTACCTCATTGAGCCGCATCACTGTAGCCTCAAAGTAACCCTCGTTACTAACAATCGAAGAGTTATTGGAGGCAGGCGGCATCGCGCGGTGTCTTTGCGACAGCACGGCTTTCTCGTACAGATAGGTTTGGTAAAGCTGTAATAGACATGACAATAGTGATATCAGTTACCGAATTGTACAGGTGACCTGCCACAGGACACAGACACGTCTTCACTATGGTTACAGTTGTGGTTTGTCCATCCTTTATGAGGACAGTCAGCTATCGACGTTTCGTTGCCAACACACCGCACGTTGTCCAACAAGATAGGTCCGGTTCCGGCACCATAACGATTAGCAATTGCCGTTCCTTTATACCTGAAATGGAATACATTTAGTATAGGCAACATGCAAAATGCAGGACCTACAAGTGCTTGTTTTGTACAAAATTATTTTCGTCGTACATGTCTATATAAAGTTGGAACATAAAAGCGTTTTTAAACCGAGTGAAAAAGTATACGTCAAAACGGGCATAAAAAACTTTTGGTTGATCGTGGAAAGGAGTTTTACAAATAAGCATGCCCAGGAACTGGCACGTTTATAATCTACCGAAAACGAAGAAAAGTCAAGCATCGTCGAAAGATGGAGTCGGACTATGAAGGAAAAGACGTTTACACAGTTTACCCCAAATTCTACAAGGAAATACATAGATATTTTACAACAACTTGTAAAAGCAAAAGCTAAAGTCTGATTGAATTTGTACGGGAATAGTCCACAGAAAATTACGAAGCACAAGTTCACCGCATCAAAATGAGGGAAAATGCCGGTAGTTAAGTTGTGTTTCAAAATGCCCGTATTTGACACACACAATGTGAAATATAAAGCTGTTATTTTAGAAGCCATGTCTTAAGTTTGCAGTAGCCTTACATCCGTTTTTAAAGCAGACATAACAACCGGTGCTACTTACAGCAAGAGTTTTTGACGAAGCACTGAAAAACGTCATAATATAGATTCATTAGATTCACTGCTACGGCCCTCTCTATGGGCCGCATTAAGTTTTGCACCCCCTCGGCCCGTCCGTCTGTCCGTCCGTCCGTCCGTCAGTGAGTTCACCCGTCCGTCCAGTGTGGCCTTGCCTCCGATTTTCTCGAAATAGGAAAGCCGTAGAAACATCGAATTCAGTTGTTGAAGTACAGCGTTGGACAACGGTAAGTAGAGTGCCGGGGGGGGGGTCAAATTTTAGGTCTAAACGTCAAAGGTCATGGTCATTGGAAGGATAACGTAAAAATCGTTTTCTGTAGGCCTACATATCTTCGTCAAAAGTGGATCGATTTACGTCAAACCAAGACCACGATCAACGGCGCTTTCTATACGTATCAATCGAATACATCTCGTCAGCGGAAATGTGTCATTTTGTCATTCAGTATTAGCCGCAACAAATATATTTACCTATATTTATCGTGCACCTATTTGTTTTCTAACAGCGAATAATACCAACCCATATCCAAGACTGTTGCATACAACGCCGGCATCGATGTAGTCGAAATGATCATCGCATACTGTTCCCCAGACTCCATTGTAATAGACTTCCAGGCGTCCCTCGTTGGGTAGAGTAGTTCCTT
>Ga0056114_1001645_pt1 | contig 10484 bp, 1 predicted proteins | sample WorMetHERISLAND1_FD_77005 | JGI IMG/M metagenome (GOLD analysis project Ga0056114, IMG submission 77005) | Marine gutless worms symbiont microbial communities from Max Planck institute for Marine Microbiology, Germany - Olavius loisae HERON... ... | reverse complement strand
CAAGTGGGCTGTAGGCAGCAGTAGCAGCTGCTGCCGTAACAAGTTGCTGCAGCAGTCGCACGGGGAGTGACCCAGCAACAGCGACAGCGACGAGTGGAGTCGGCTGCGTCGTCGGTAGTAGTTGCTTGTTCGTCGGTGGTGATAGTTTGTAGCTCTGCGTTGCTTGGCAACCTGTTACCTGCTAATAAAGTGATTCACATTTCGGAGTCAACTTACAACTTAAGTTATTACACTGGCGTGTAGTAAGGGGTCCGTGTAAATACCGAAAAGACGGCTAAAGACAGCTAAAGACGGCTAAAGACGCATCAGTAAAGCCTCGGATGCAAAACCAAACAATATTCTGGACAAAAAATACCAATATAGCTGTGTTTGCTGTCGTAAAGACGTTAAAGACAATCGCGAAAGACAACTATACTAGCCTAAAGACACTAAAGACTTTCACCACCAGTTTTGGTGACAGTGAGTCGCGACCCTTCCGTGAGGAGCAGCCAGAGACATTCATCTCTATTTTAATCAGCACTACACCTATATGCACCTAGAGCCTTTTGTTATGCACTCCGCACTGCCGGCAACAGCCACTGGTCAGGAGTCTTCAACTTGTTGAAGTTTGACCATATCTCGAAGAAAGAAAGAAAGACGGCTAAAGTCGCCTAAAGACGCACTAATAAAGCCTCAGACGCCGACGAACCAAAGGCGTCTTTAGCCGTCTTGGCGTCTTTAGGGGTTTCTTCCCGATTCGCCGAAACCCGTTTCGCCGAAACCCGATTCGCCGAAACCCCATTCGGCGAAACCCCATTCGCCGAAATTAGGGTTTAGGGTTGGGGTTAGGGTTAGGGTTTAGGGTAGGGTTAGGGTTAGGGTTGGCGTTTCGGCGAAACGGGTTTCGGCGAATCGGGTTTCGGCGAAACGGGACTGAACCGTCTTTAGGCTAGCTGTCTTTCGCGTCTTTGGCGTCTCTATGACAGCAAACACAGCTTAATTTAATCTATATTTGTATTTTTTGTCCAGAATATTGTTTGGTTCGACGTTCGAGACTTTACTGGTACGTCTTTAGGCGACTTTAGCCGTCTTTAGCTGTCTTTAGTGTCTTTAGCTGTCTTTTCTGTATTTACACGGACCGTGTAGTAAGTGGGCGTGGCTGCTGAGCGATTCATTTCATTTGGATAATGATTGACATGTAATTACCGTTCAGCGTATTCATGACATTCGCAGCCACCTAGACAAAACGTCGTCTCTCTTCATTCGCATACTCACTACGAGTTTCATGGGCACTGTTATATTCTTAATGGGCGTGCCGGGAGAAGTCCACCACCCGACCCGGCTAAACCTGCTGTTGTGGTTAACCAAAAAACTAACTTTGACCTTATCTGCTAACCACTAACCAGTGTTGTTAAGCCTTGGCCTTAAGGCCTTCTTAAGGCCAGGTTGAATATCCTTGGCCTTGGCCTCATGGGTTGAGTCCTTGGTCTTGGCCTTATAGGTTTAGGCCTTATAGAAGCCATGTTTATGCTTATGTTTACTCACTGGAAGTCTGAAGTCGATTAGATTTAAACTTTTAACTTCTGAGTTTTGACTATTTATCTGATGATGTCGGTACAGAGGCTGCCTAGCCTAGCCGGCGGCCAACTGCGGCCATAGAAGCTACTTCAGTACGTCTACGATGAAACACCACTGATGCAGCTGATCAAGCTGTCGCAGTACAAGGACCTACGCAGACTATTTGAGCGGCTCCTTTCATGCTCAGCAACTTCAGCACCCGTGGAGCGCATTTTTTCTCAAAGTGGATTGCTAGTTAAACCACGCCGTGCTCGGATGACTTGACAGCCTGCTTGAGATGCTTGTTTTTTGCAAGTGCAACAGTTGTCGCAGATATCGCAGAACTTCCAGTGTTGGGGCCATTCTCGAGGAACTAAACTGGGAGCCACTTGCATCACGTCGTCGTACTGCTCATCTGGTGTTATTTCATAAAATCCACTATACGGTTTGGTAGCCGTCAACATGCCGTGCTAGAACTGAAGCACAACTCTGGACCATCTCGAACAGAAAACTCCCTGGCATATCACATTCCTGCATCATCCGTTGACTACCAAAAGAATTCATTCTTCTACCGTACAGTCAGAGATTGGAACTGTCTTCCTGATGATACTGTCCATACATCCTACTCCCTGAACAATTCAGGGGTTATGTATCTCCATAAACTGTATCTGAGGTACTCCACCAGTTTTGGTGAAAGGGAGTCGTGACCCTTCCGTGAGGAGCCAGAGACATTTATCTCTATTTTAATCAGCACTGCACCTATGTACCTGGAGCCTTTTGTTATACACTCAGCACTGCCGGCACGTCCACAGCCACTGGTCAGGAGTCTTCAACTTGTTGAAGTTTGACCGTATCGCGAAGAAGAAGAAAAAGAGTTGTCTGATTTGAGATATTTTCTTGATTGACATACATTTGAAACAAGTGTGTACTGTTAATAATGCTAATCTAGCTTTTCGTGATCTTTTGTCTGCCTGAGTGGAGTCTTACGTCCATATAGGTTCAGTCATCAGCTTTATGACTAGGAACCTTGGACATGGCCTTGTGCCTTGAGGCCTTGGTCTTGGTCTTGGCCTTATGTCTTCAGGCCTTGTTAACAACACTGCTGCTAACTCTATACGAACCCACGACCGTGGGCCTGGCCCTAAGTACCCATCCACGAGTGTAAGTATAAATTTCTGAAATTGATTATTGTGGTGAACATCTCCTGGAGTGCTTTCTTAACGGTGTAACTAAAAGACGACGAATCGACAGGCCAGATGACGGCGGGTCGCAGAGAGTGGCCCGTCGGTGCGTGTAGCAGGCAACAAAACAAGACAGTCTGCCTGCTACATGCTTCTACGGTCTGGCCCATCAGCCTATTGTGTAAACAAATGTACATTTTACAATTGTAATTTATTAGACTATGAGTCTGTCAGTCGGCACATCAGATGCCGGCAGCCTTGCATCCGATTTTTGTGATGCACCGACTGACACTCCGCTGCTTGTTGATAATTCACAGCTGCTGCCGGCAGCAAAGCAGCGGAAAACAGATAGGCTAACTTGCTGCCGGCGTCATTTGTTTACATTTTAGAAGAGGGCGTGGTCCCTGATTCTAAGCAATAACATGTCATTTTGGAACGAAAAAGGGGAGAAATTGTTGCTGGCAGCCTTTGATGGTGAAAATTACCACAATCTGCATAATGTGTTAGTTTATCGGTAACGCTGTTCCTTGTTTTCGTTGTCTACACATAATGTCTTAGGCAATTCCATGTTGGCAACTGCCATGTTGTTCATGCTGCCGGCAGCGGAGTGTTAGGCGAGACCGATGCCAAACATCCACAGCACAGCAGCAGATTTTTGACATCCGATGCGCTGACTGACGGACCCTGTGTGTTGTTTTCGTTTTGCGTATGGCAATAATCAACATATGATTTTGTACAAAGAATACATATTTTGCCTATGTCTAAAGCTGAGAGGGAGGGAGTCAGCTGTCATCTGTATGACGCCAACGGGCTGGATGATAGGCCAGTCAGCCCAGTCTACGTGACCCGTCATGTGGTCAGTCATCTGTTAGTCAGACCTCTGCTTAATGTACATTTAACTCATAATTTTTCTGTGTTGCACATGTCATTTAAATTGTTGACCGAACATTTCTGTGCAGTCAGGTTTTTATTATTTGCACCCTTCAATGCAGTTATTGACAATGTTCTAGGGTCCAGTTTTTCAATTAATCAATCAATCTGACTTTATTTCAGACACGTGTCCATATCTACATAATACATTAGGACTACAGAGATATAAAAGAGATAAAAGAAAATGAAAAACTGGCACACAAGCATAGTTAAAACCAAATGTTGTACAGTCTTGTTACACGACCTAAAACACTGATTAGCGAAGAGAACATGAGGCTTATGAACAATGGCATCCAACGTAGGAAGCAACAGATCTTGAACACAGTGAACACAGCCTTGTTAAAGCCAAACATTTTCTTTATACATTTATTATTTGCAGACTTAAGCTTACTGCTAGTAGTGGCAAAAATACTTCTATAATGCAGCCATATCATAAACACGTAGGCAGAAAGTGTTAAATAGAAGTCAATTTCACATTGACCGAACAGCGGTGAAATCTAGTGATCATCACATCAGTATGAACAAATAAGTTCTACCAGAAAACAGTGTAATACTTGCCTAGGAGTGACATTCGTATTGGAAATCCTCATAAGATGAATAAGAGAAGTTACTTATGAATAGCTGAATAAGCTGCAACTAAGTTTTATGGTTGTTCCACCAATACAGTAGTCAGCCCCTTGCCTATGCTTACCTGCATTTGAAATAGACATCCCAGCCAATTTTTTTTTAAATTACAGATGGAATAATATTATTTTCAGCTGATATTTTGATTTGCCGAATTTACACGGAGTCCCAGGCAACAGAAAAATTTACTAAATTATGGCTGAATGCTCAAAACTTGCAACTAAATTACAATAGAAGAATATAAACAGCATGAAGTGCCAACAACTGATGTATAATGATTAATGATGTAGTCAACATCCCTGGTACACAGTATAGTGCGTAGTGTTTTTAGCCGGCCGTGCTAACGGTTGCTCTATTGGTACAGTGTTGCGTCCGTCTGTCGTCTGTCTGTCTGTCTGTACGGAATGTATTGTGGTAAACAGTGCGTCCTAGAGCAAAAGTTACTATTGACAGCCTATATGAAGTCGTATATGAGAAATCGATTGGTACCAAAACGAATGACCTTGACCTTTGTTTAGAGGTCGTATCAGGGTCATGTCAACCATTGCGTGACATTCGACATTGAATGTCTCGGAAACCGTTAGAGATAGAGGCTTGGTTCCAAAGGACCACCAATAGGAAATGGCATATGGACTATCAAATGGTCACGTACCGATGACGTCACGTCATCCCCGAAGGTGCTGTGAGGCAATACAGTCGGCTGTCCTAGCGACAGCTTGGCTTCTTGTACAGTTTGAACGCCAGAATATTACTTCTGTCACTCCAATGCTAATTTGCAGTTGTCGTCGATGCGTTCCTGCCTAATTTTTTTACAGCTAATATTCGGCTGAACATATTCAGCTTACGTTTTGGCTAGCCATATATTTTTTGGGAGATTTTTGCCGGGTGGACAGAAATTCGGCGGCTAATCCGGATGTATGGATACACTGGGAGCTGTAATTTGAATGATAGATATGTACGGTATATTTATTCGCTCAGAAGCTATCTTATGTGGGTGCCAAACCCAAGACTGACAGTTGCTGTATTAATAATGTTTCAAATCCAATAACATAGTTGTGATGTTGTAACAGGGTTTTTGATGCCGACAATCGACATATTGCATATCGGTATTCTACAAGATAATTGAATACTGATTGCTGAGAGTATCTTTCTTGTTGTACGTGGCAGCGTGTGTGAACCGTCGCTACTGCTGAGCTATGGTCAAGCTACAGAACTTTGCTATTGAGTTTGAATCACCGTACGGTGTCTGCCACGCTGGTCAACCTGTCATTGGCAGTGTCTGCATTCAGCTGTCGGACTCCACCAATGTTACTGGTGAGCAGAGATCAGCCAGTTATTGAAGATTTTACAGCCTGGCATTTTAATTAATCACGTTAATTGTTGCCGTCAACGTGTTAATTTTTGAGACAATTTTTAATCTTTTAATCTTAATATTTTAATCTTGTAATTAAAATAAATCATTCATGCTGCTGAATAATGCTGTAACTTCGTGTAAGTTGTCAAGTTCTATAATTTAAGTTCTGGATTGGTCCTAGCTGAAGAGGTAATATTTAAACCAAATATAAGTTTAAACCTATTAATGTAAAATGGCACTGACAGTCTTGGAGGGCAGTATAGATGGTTTACGTCACCAAGGAAGACCCAAAAGACAATGGATGGACGACATGGAAGAGTGGAGTGGCTGTAGCTACATTCAGCTGAAGGAGATGTCACAAGACAGGGATCAGTGGAGAAGAAAGACAATTGAGTGGTCATCTGCAGACGCCAACCGTCATTGACGATGGTCGACTAGTGAGTGAGTGAGAGTGAATGTAAAATACTGCATGTTGGACCTGGTTTGTATTTGGATGGGTGACCGTCTGTGGGAGGGTAAACCCGTCTCGGTAAACCATCTCAACTCAGCCTTCTACCCTCTGTGGGATGATAAAATGAGTATCAGCTTTTGGGCTGAATAATAATAATAATAATAATAATAACAAATGGACTCACAGCCCAAGTCTGTTGGCTTGGTCTGAGGGTTGGTGGCTGCTTGGCGCTTAGTCTGCATTCATCGTCTGAACTGAGTGAACTCTTGCAATGGCCCAGCCATTGATGATAGCACCATAAACGTTGGCATTGATATTATTATGATTAGCAAGAATGTGGTGCCGGTGTTTACAGGAGTGCGGCTGAAGTTACTGGGTCGGGCCAAAGTTCACTGGTCGGTGAGGAGTGGGAAGAACAGTCGAACTCATTACAGGTCGGAGGAGATATACATCGACGAGCAGACGTACGTCTTCGGCTCCTGTGAGTAGTCTGTTTCACTGCCACTGACAACAGTTCATCTGTCTGTCTGTCGATGTGTAAAGTTCAAGATCAGTTTGAATGAGACTCGCCATGCTGGTACAGATGGGAATTCCCAGCCTGAAAGCCACAAGGCAAAATTCTCATCGGAAAATTCGACTGGGTTGACGTGATGGTGAGGGGGGGGCTACATAGTTCGGCGTAGTAACAGGTAAATATCACATTGGGTGAAGGTTCACCTCCTGACCCAATGGTATGGTACACCAGGGTTGTCTGCCATCTCTACATTGCAACCATTAGAGCTCTCAGCTTTGGCAGAGAGACCACCTCGCCATGTGATGTACTACCTCAATACCTGGTGATACGTTCTTTGTTTTACGTTTTTAATCTATATACATCTTTACAGTCGTTATGCAGCCTCCCAGGCCACTAGTGGAATGAGCCGCATTAAATGTTGCACCACGTCCATTTGTGTGTCCTGTGCCTACGATTTTCTCGAAATAGGAAAGCCATAGAAACCTCTAATTTGGAAACATGGCGCTGGACAGCAGTAACTAGCGGAGCAAATTTGAGCTTTCATTGTCACCGACAACGAAAATGTACAAATCTTTTTTTTACACATATCTTTGTCAAAGTTACTGATTTACGTCAAACCAAGAACAAAGATCACCCACCGGCTCATTGTACATATACACTTCATCAGCAGAAATGTTTTATTGTATTAGTGTGATATTTGTGTGTAATTATGTGGGAGGCCGCAATGCCGCATGCCACAGCGGCCACCAGGCAGTGCGGCTGCTTGTTTGTTTTAGCGTGAACGTTTTTTAGCTCTACGATGCCAACAGCAGCCTGCTGCACGCAATATCATCAATCATCATTATTGCTGACATACACCACTAGGAGTGTGTAGCGCCAAACGTAGACATCAGTCTCCAGAGTGGACGATTCTGAGCCATGTCGATTGCTCTTTTTAGACCTCAGGTCTTGCTACATAGTCTTCATCCACATAGTATGAGGGCGTTCTAGTAGTCTCCTCCAGTTCTGCAAGGGGAAGCCAATAGGCATGGTTGCCTGGTTGTCCATCTCACCTTATCATTCTACACATGGTGGTTGTACCATTATGATTCCTAGCAGCTTTCACGGACACCGAGTCAACTAGTGTCCTAAATGTGACACTGAGCTATTATCAGTCAGTATGTGACATGGCCTGCTCAGCGGTGATATTAACATCACTCTGCTGCCTGCTGTGCGCCCCTCTCCCCGCCTCCCCTCCCTCCCTCTCTGTCCAAACTCTGCCCCGGCGGCTATCATGTGGATCTGTGTTAATAGGCCTGCTGTCGGCTGTTACTGTGTCACACCATGGCGACTGTGCAGCTATTGACAGACGCAGTGTCCCCCGTGTTGTAATGGTGGCTGACGGGGTCATTAGACTGATTGGACAGCTGACTGACACTGGGCTGATGATAATGATATAGCTAGCACAGTACTGACACGGATTGAACGCTTGTAATGACGCCCGGTCGGTCGGTCGTTCTGCCATGCTGAATGACCTTGAAACCCCCCTTAGAGGTCACCCATAGCTGTGCTAGACCTCGGTCAGGACGACACACTGACTGCCCATTGCCCAATACCACTAACTGAGACTAATAAATATCGCTCTTTTATCCACTATGCCCTGGCTAAATATCACTAATGGAATGCATAAAATAGCAAATTTTTGTATATTGGTGTGTGTATTTGATTGTCTTGGATGCGCAGTGTCGTTCTAGAGAACATGATCATTGTATTGTATTTTCATTTTTTCTGTGTACCCTACTACTGTATCTCTTTTAGCCTTTCAGCTAACGTTTTAAAATTAACTTTGAGTTGAGTTGAGTAGAGAATTGAGACCGAGACGTGCAGAAAACTGCCTTGAGGCAGCCTTGAGCCAAGACATCTGCCTCCAGGACTATATCACTGGTTATAAGTTATTTTAGAGACCAAACGTGGACTGGATTGAATCATCAGTCACTGTTAATAATAGGCCTGTGCAATCTGTAATGTCTACTTATTCTTACCATTGGATGAACCCAGAGTTCGGTGCATTGTCTGCATTGGTAGGACATAGCAGCCAGACAGACAGTTATCGCTCTTATGTTTATTTTATTTTTAGTTTTAGTTTCAGTTATAGTTTCATGTAAGTAGAATGAAAGTAACACTGAATGATATTCACCAACTGTACAAGGGGGATTTTATGAATATCACGTAACAGTCCACTGTCCAATCAACACAAACAGCAAGTTCATGAATATTTATAGAGTGGGCGGAGTCAGTTGACATTGTACATTGACACTAGCCACAACACTTCTAGCTTTGGACATTCTTTAAAGACATTTTTTTCTCTCAGAGTACTAGTGCATAGAGCACATTAGGGGCTTTTGCGATTATGCTCTATACAGATCTACGTTTTACTTAGTTACTTGCTTGTGTGCAGCGAGTGGAGAGAGTTATCGTATCGCAGCTGGTACTCACCAGTATCCGTTCCAGTTCTCTCTGCCTGCCAGCGTTCCTTCATCATTCGAGGGTGAGGTCGGCTACGTGCGCTACACGGCCGAGGCCAAGATGGAACGACCATGGAAGTTTGATCACGTGACCCGCTCAGCGTTCACCGTCATCAGTCTCGTAGACCTCAACCTGGAACCACCTCAATACACAGTACGGCTTCTACGTCATGTGTCCTTCCAGACTTCCTTGTTCCGTCACTCAGTAAGTCTTAAGTGACCAACTAAACTGACCACGGGACAAGTGTCAGATGGCAAACTGTTCCAGAGCCGAGCTGCTGTCATAGCGAATGTTCTTTGGCCGCAGCAAGAACTTTTTGTGCGACCGACGACCAGTCATAAGTGAGTATGGTGCGGGGAGGGGTGGAGGGGCTGAACCTCCCTGCTACTTGGCTAGCCCTCCTTTGCTCATGTTATTTCCAGCCCTCAAAGGGCTTGACGTAGTCTCCATGGCTTACAAATATGTCAGTGATCTGTAAAAAAAAACAACGAAAAATGTCACTTGCAGACTTCACTGCCACTGTGGAGAAGATCCTGTGAATACTGTAACCTTTCAGTCAATTTTGTTAGGGGGCATGGCCCCTAATACCACCCCTTAGAACTGCCACTGGAGTGCTGACTGCCTTCTATTGGACGTCGCACCTTCCTTGTCGCTGGCGCTCGCATATAGAACGACCTACCGGTCGACGTCACCTCAGCACCATCTCTTCTGACCTTCTGTTTCCGCTCTCATATCGTGGCCTAGTTCTATACATGAGCTGTTTCTCTGTGTGGTCCTTGTGGTAGCAGCTTGTTACTTAGGCCACATTAAACATTCCTTGATTGATTGATTGATTGATTGATTGCTGGTAATTTTGTATACTACCAGACGCCATGTGAGACGACCAATGGCGTTGAGGTGGAGTGTTGCTGTTGGACGTCGGGAACAGTGACAGCGACGGTGAGACTGAGTAAGAGATGCTACGTGCCAGGAGAAACCATCTTCATCAACGCACAGATTGATAACAACAGCCAGACAGACATCAGCAGAACACGTGCATCACTAAAACAGGCTCGTCACTAGTTACTCTGAGTCAGCCAGAACGTACAACTACGGTTGCTGTACCAACTCTGTCTGTCTGTCTCTTTGTCTGTCTGTCTGTCTGTCTGTCTGTCTGTCTGTGGGTCTCTCTGTGTGTGACTGCCTGTCTCTCTCTCTGTCCCTCTGTCCGTCCGTCTGTCTGTATTTTTGTCTGTTTGCCTCTGTCTGTCTATTTGTCTGTCTGTTTGTGTCTGTCTGTCTGTCTGTGGGTCTCTCTGTGTGTGACTGCCTGTCTCTCTCTCTGTCCCTCTGTCCGTCCGTCTGTCTGTATTTTTGTCTGTTTGTCTCTGTCTGTCTATTTGTCTGTCT
>Ga0056114_1001644_pt1 | contig 10485 bp, 4 predicted proteins | sample WorMetHERISLAND1_FD_77005 | JGI IMG/M metagenome (GOLD analysis project Ga0056114, IMG submission 77005) | Marine gutless worms symbiont microbial communities from Max Planck institute for Marine Microbiology, Germany - Olavius loisae HERON... ... | reverse complement strand
TGCTTCTGTGTCGCTGGCAGATGGCCTTCACGCAGCGATGCGTTGATCATTGACGTGAGATATGGTAGAAGCACGTCGACCAGCTCTTTCAGAAGAAAAGTCGGAATGGGGTCAAGCGTGCAATACAACCGCCGTTGTCATGCACCAGTTTGGGGAGGGGGAGAGGTGGTCATGTTGGGTTGGATGTTTTACAATGTCCCCTGAGAGCCCGGTATACCCGGGTAGCCTAGGCTTCCCGTGTTACTATGCAATCAACACGAAGACGTATATTGTCACATTATATTGCTGGATGCAGGTGCTTGGTATTCTTTGGCACTTGAGCTGTGATCCCACAGAGGATCGATGATAGTGTGTCCGGTGGTGCCGTTGTGTTTGCAGGTGGTCGAGAAGATCAAAATGGTTCCAAATGAGACTCGCCTGCTGGTCGTTGATCAAGCAACCGACAGCTACTTCGCCGATAAAGGAATCATCATATCAAGTGAACTGTCATGCGTCGAGTGCATCACTTGCCCAGCAACAAAACCATTTACAGGTTTCTGTTTACGTTATGTGCATGCATGTACATTAAGTATAATTGTAACCTACTGAATGCACAACATTATGTTTCTTGCGTTGATTTGACGTGTAGATTTCTTCGCTAGGGGGCTTTGTATACGCACAATGCAGTCACATGCTTATCTTAGAGTTAGCTAGGCTTTCTTGTCCTGTATTATTTTCGTCGCATAGAATGGTTTCTATGCTACTCACGCAGTCATTCAGTGTATAATGTATCGTGTTTAGATGACGGCTCGCTGAACTCCACGGAATGTACACAAGTGGTAAGAAATAGCCTACTTACTAAATAACACTAAAACCTTATTTATAATTCATTACGTTTAATTAATTTGATATAAACTGTTTTATATTGACTTTTATTAGTGCACGACGCTGTAAAAAGTGCAGTGTGTCGGAATATTTCTTGTCTTATCTATTGGCCTGTTGCACTGACGACGAAAGATGAGATGTTTACAAGACTTCGTTCCTATGACTATGATGGAAGCTGCGCTGCCTCGTGATGGAATTTTGACAGATGGCAGCAAGATACATCAAAGTTCTGTTGATTGGCTGAATAACTACTCGGCTAATTATTGAGCTTAATGGGGAAACAGGCGTGGAAACATAGCTGATAAGCGATTTCCCATATTTCGATCAATGTTACCGTTACGTGGTTTCTCATGTCTTTTCCAGATCGTGCTAAAATTTGGCTTTCATCGGTCAACCTTTCCTTTCCCAAATTTTGCCCAAAGTGACCTACCCCTTGTTGCTTTGAGCATCGGAGACAGTCGATGGCACATCGTGGCCCACTGGTTAGAGATAGCGCGATGGTCACAATGGAGAGCTTATAGGAAACTACCATCGCTCTTTTCGCGTGGTATCATCGCTGATCCCCTACGACCTCCCTTTCCCCAAAAATGTGGGATTCCAAAATGCACCGTGCATGATCAACGCGTGCTGCCACCTGGCGAATATGAAGATATCAACAAGATTTCTTTTTTTAATCTTTTGCATACGAGCGATGTCGTCTTTTTTACCGCGCGATGCACTTTAATGCAAAGCGCGGTCTTGCGATAGCATGTCGTCTGTCTGTCCGTCCGTCTGTGACGTTGGTGGATTGTGATCACATTGGTTGGAATTCTTCGAAAATAATTTCACGGTTAGTTAGCATAGGATGTTCGCTCTCTGCAGACCCGAACATCAGGGGTCTACTCCAAGGGGAACACCCGGAAATTTTGGCCCAAAGTGACCCACCCCTGTTGATTTGAGCGTCGGAGACATACGATCGCAAATTGCGGCCGAATGGTTACAGATAGCGCAACGGTCACAATGGAGAGCTTATAGGAAACCACTATCGCTCTTTCGAATGGTGCCATCGCTGATCCCTTAGGACCTCCCCTTCCCCCAAAATGGGGGTTCCATATGCCCCAAGATACGCGACGGGTGATCCGATACACTTTATGTTTGGTTCTAGTGTAGGGTTTTCAGAGTTGGCGGATCGAATGGCGCTATTTCCGGTTACATCAAATCCAAGGTTGGCGGCATTCTGCCATCTTGGATAATTTCGAATGGCCATATCTCCGCAACGGCTCATTCGCTTCACTTACACGGCGCGCATCGCGCGGTCATCTTTGCGATAGCACAGCTTTCTTGTGCCAAATTACTTTGGCGTTTGGCCCTTGTTGTCGAGTCACCTGATAGGCCTAACTTCAGCTGTTTGTGGATTGATTGACTGTTTTATTTTTTTCTGCTCAGCATTTTTGATTTTTACTTTTTTTAGTTCCTTGTTTAAAACTATTTTTGTCTTCTGGTTATTTGTGGTAGAAGCTCACACTAAACATTGCATTACGATGTCGTATAGCCTACGTATCGAGTTGTACATTGTGCAGTGCGTAAACTTAACGTGACTAAACTTGCTAAACTTGATTTTACCTTGATGACACGTAGGCCTACTCGTAGACTGTGTTTGACACTGTGAACTGTGTAGACTGCAGCTGACTACGAGACGATCACCAATGAGATGACAGAGCTCGCTGTGACCATGGAACGCAACGACTGCAAGGTACCGGTAGGCTTTCAGCTGCTATTACCAATCACAGCGTCATACGATACGATACGATACGATACGATAGGAGAGTTTAACGTGGACTCGAAAGCTGAGTATTCAGCTTTATCTAGTGCAGGAGCCCCTTGCTGCATGACGTGGCCGGACGGTGTAGGCCTTACATTGTAATTATGTTTAGGCCTACTGTTGTGTTGTTGTCGTTTTGCACCAGTCAAGAGGTTGGCTGGTAAGATCGTCTCCTAAAGTCCGAAATGACCTCTAGTGTGTGGAGTGGGATTGTTAAACTGAACTCAGCTCAACACACGACCGCAGGATGTGACCCTAGCCAAGCCGATCACATGTGCCTCTGTGACCCAGCAGTATAACTTGCGTGACGGAAGAGCTTTCGACTGGGCTGACACTAACTACACCAAGTGGTATGGGCTGGGTGATCTGTTTCAGAGGTTAGTAAGTAAGTAAGTAAGTAAGTAAAGTGTAGATTTATGCAGTGCAGATCGCCTACCGGCCTGCACTGCAACGTCTTAATATCAAGGAAAGAGAAATGTCTGAAAGATGATTCTGCCTGCACTGTTGTAAGGCGTGTGGCACACTACGTCTTTGCTTGCTGCGTGTAAATTTGTAATCGGCAGTGACAGACGTGTCGAATTTCTGCGTCGTTTGCGTGCAGAACGTTGACGTGACGTCGTCATCTCAGATGACGTTCGCTTCCTCTGCCGAGGAGGCAAGACGACGGATGACAAAGAAACACGACATTAGAACGAGCGGCATGAGCATCAAGGACAAATACGATCTGCTCCAGAAACTATAATCGCACATGCTGTGTGTTACAGTTGTCTAGTTGACGTTGTTGCAAGTCACCAGTGCACCGTGTCTGTTACCAATGTTGCTCTTCACCGAATGATTTTCTTGTCAGCAGTTACCTGGACTGCTGGAGTGTGTTGCCTACTTGTGCTCGTCGACGTTTGTGATGGATCAGTATTAACACTTGACATTCATCCTATACAAATTCACTTTTTGTTTTTTTTATTTGAATATCCTCAATATTGACTATGTGTATAATATTAATATAAGTCGTTGTTTTGCTTTAAGCACTGGTCTTTTGCTGTTTGAACAGAGTAGTCGTTTTCCATATTAACTGCCATTAAAGGCACACATAACCTGAACTGTGTGAAGTACATGTACTGGCTTGGTTGGTTGATTTCTGCATCATATAAAACTTGAAATGTAATAATCTTCGTGAAAGTCTTCATTCAAAGACTCTGGACTAAGCTAGAATATTGACAATATTGAGAAATTGTCATTATTGATTTCAGATGCTGCATCAACTTCACTCATCAGCTCCAAAGACTGTACATAATTCCACTTTCTTTGTAACAAAATTATTACCTAATCAACTTTCACCATTTATGTCATTTCTGCTGGCTACAAATGGTAGTTATTATTATTATTGTAGTTATTTTATTATTTAGTTATTTGTTATCTGGTCAGGTCAGATCAGATACATAAGTTGTATGCTCTATCTTCTTGTTTGTTCACTGAACTCAACTGAAAATAAGTACAGCATAGCTGGTTAGTTTTGTAACTTGTAGAGAGCATGACTCTATTGAGTGGTGAATCTGGACCTGTTATTTTTCTTTATTGCAAGTTGTTCTTTAGTTTTCATTGGCACAGTGAAATAATCTGTCTGATTTGAACAGGTGTTAACTTCCCCGTGTCATTTTTTGCACTGATTTATAGTCCAGTTTGATGCATTTGTGGTTTCATGTAAAATGTTTGTTGATTTCGTTGGAAAATGTCTACACATTGTTTTCCTGACAGAACATGCTAATGCTGTTTTTGCACTTGTTTCTGGCTTCGTTCCACTCCAGGCTGCTGCTTTGTTTGAATCGTAATGCCTTTAGTCATTGTTTATTTTGCAATATTTAAAGAAAACGCATATCTGCTGGAACTGCACAGTACATGCTATTTTATTTGAATTGGAATAAACTGACACTGAATCGTTACTTATTTCAACTAGTTACCTTCACAGTTGTTTTTTCATTTATAAGTACTAACTAGAGTGTAGTAGATCTGCTAAAGATTTGTATAATTTTTATGGCTCTGTAATTCATCAGCTTTTGCAATAATTTTACTAAATCAGCTTAAGACTCTCAGACTGTATTCTGTATATAAGCGTGAACCAGTAGCTATTAACTTAAGCTGCAGTCATTCAGTTATTTATTACTAGTGCTTTGAGACTGAGACTGTGTTTGTTTGTTTTAGTTTTTCTTTTGTATATTTTTTTCTGGCCACGTGTGCTAGGTTAAGCTGAACACCGTCGACTTTCGAGTCCACGTTAAACTCTTCTATAGTATCGTATCGTATCGTTAGTTGGCTGACTGAAAATTCAATTCACTTGTGGCCCGTAGAAAAGATCTGTTCCATCAGTCGTCAAGAGATCTCTCTTGAATCCAGGACTAGCCTAGTTAGGATTGGGTCTTTTGACCTGTAAAAACCGTCTCCCATATAACCTATACTGTGTTGGAGGGGACGTAAAACACTGCACAATCCAATCCAATCCTAGTTAATCCTGCAGGAGAGAAAAGGCAGCAGAATAGGCCGATGAAAAGTCACGAGTTGTATGTGTTTGGTGGTTATTTGGTTACATTTTTTGAATTTTCTTTAAACTAGAATGCTGACCAGCATCGTGGTAAATAGCTTCACTGGACAAAGCTGGTCGTAGGCCCATTTGCTATACACATCGACTAACCAAACCAATTTTATGCAGGTAACATGACTCAACTATAGTATGAGAATGTATTTGCACATGTCAACAAAAACGTTTTGAAGCAGAGGAGTGGTTTATTGCGATACATACACATGATTCAGTTGCTTCATCGTAACATTAGACTAAGGACTGTTCAGCACAAACCAATTTCTACGATCATCATCAATGTCTTGTATATAAGCGGCTTTTGCCTACGAAGCGACAGCGGCAGCGACAAAGGACCCAACAGTTCACCGTAATACGAGATCGACAATGAAAACCGAACGAAAACGGGCGCTGGCTGCGCCGCACGTCCGAGCCTGTCCATACGTTTGGTCACCAGAAGAATTATTGAGACACAGTGACACACAGACACACACAGACAACGACGCAGACGAACAGTTACAGACGAGAGCGTAAGAGACGTTTGCGCACGGTGGGCTTTGAACGTTGATCGAGGAGCGACTGAGTGTAAGACCGTCTGCGGCGGCAGCAACCACTTGACTGGGCGTCGAACAGCTTAGAAGCACTTCCTGTGGACAATGGATGGGCCGGACTCGTCGTACTCCTGCTTGCTGATCCACATGGACTGGAAGGTGGACAGCGAGGCGAGGATGGAGCCGCCAATCCAGACGGAGTACTTCCTCTCCGGCGGAGCAATGATCTTGATCTTCATCGTGCTCGGAGCCATGGACGTGATCTCCTTCTGCATGCGGTCAGCGATACCGGGGAACATGGACGTGCCGCCGGACATGACGGTGTTGGCGTACAGGTCCTTACGGATATCGATGTCGCACTTCATGATGGAGTGGAAAGTGGTCTCGTGGATACCGCACGACTCCATACCGACGAACGCCGGCTGGAACAGAGACTCCGGGCAACGGAAACGCTCGTTGCCGATCGTGATAACCTGCAAACAAAACAATTAGACGTTGAGTTATTTATTTCGATATATTGTCCTTTTTCAGTGCCATGTTTAGTGCCCCCGCAAGATTAGGCCTATCTTGCGAATCTTGCCTTATCCTTGATCAGACTATTAATTTTTCAGGCTTAACCCTGCCTCAGCTGAGCGACTGCAAGACCTTAACGCAGCACTGTCATTTTATCGTTTGCCACCAAGCATATTTAATTTCAGATATGGATATAGAGATGCATTTGAACCTGCGTCCGTCTCGACCTGTATGTTATGTTATGTTATTTTTGTGTTGAGCTATACTGTACTGTCTCTTTGATGTGCTTTAATTATATTGTCTTTCAACAATTCCTCATCTCCAGAGAGTTCAATGCTGAATGGAATGTGACGACAAGCATCAGCTCCGTTAGTCCTTTGTCCAAAAACTGAAACTAGCGTATGCCGTGATACCACACAGAAAAAATATTCGACTTTCATCGACAATGTCGTTAAAATACACCACAATACTGGCTGTGCACAAACTAAGAGGTGAAATAAGATTTAAAAACACAAAAGAAATAAACAAAGGTTGAAAGTAAATGTCACCTGTCCGTCGGGCAGTTCATAGCTCTTCTCGAGTGATGAGCTGGATGCTGCAGTGGCCATCTCCTGCTCGAAGTCGAGTGCCACGTAGCACAGCTTCTCCTTGATGTCACGAACGATCTCACGCTCGGCCGTCGTCACGAAGCTGTAGCCTCGCTCCGTCAGGATCTTCATCAGGTAGTCGGTCAAGTCGCGACCGGCCAAGTCGAGACGGAGGATGGCGTGCGGCAGAGCGTAGCCCTCGTAGATGGGCACCGTGTGGGTGACACCGTCGCCCGTGTCGAGCACAATACCGGTCGTACGACCGGAGGCGTACAGCGACAGGACGGCCTGGATGGCGACGTACATGGCGGGAGAGTTGAACGTCTCGAACATGATCTATAACAGACAACAACGACACGTCTGCTGAGCCGAATCGATTTATATGTGCCTATAAAACAGATTCAAGAATGTCATTGCTGCTCGTGACAATTCTGCCAAGTTTTTGCCTTTGTAATTATTTAAATATGAGGCATTAAATTAGGTGTGCAAATTATCGCGTGCGTCATTTATATGGCTGCTACATCGCTGAACATAAGTCAAACTCGGCTGGTCACATTCAGTTCGTTAACAGCGACTTTATTGTTTAACCCTTTGACGCCCACTGTTGCCATATGGGTGCAGCTATAAAGCATTCTGTGCCAGACGGGGTTAAGCCGTCATTCGTAATTTTTGACATCCTGCTCTGAGCGCCAGAGTGCCCGGATGTCAAAAACTACAAATGACGGCGTAACCCGGTCTGGCACAGGATGCTTTATAGCTGTACCTATATGGCAACAGTGGACGTCGAAGGGTTAAATTAGTGTCAGGAGTAGGACTGGCTTGTTTACCTGCGTCATCTTCTCGCGGTTGGCCTTGGGGTTGAGCGGGGCCTCGGTGAGCAGGACTGGGTGCTCCTCGGGCGCAACACGCAGCTCGTTGTAGAAGGTGTGGTGCCAGATCTTCTCCATGTCGTCCCAGTTGGTGACGATACCGTGCTCGATCGGGTACTTTAGAGTCAAGATACCTCGCTTGCTCTGAGCCTCATCGCCGACGTAGCTGTCCTTCTGACCCATACCGACCATCACACCCTGCCGACAGCACACACGGCTTCGTCAGAACAACCGGTCAACCGAACAGACATTCAACGCTGATTGTAACTAGACAATACTTTAATTATTTACAAGTAATTGAAATACACTTATAATAACTTCAATAAGCTCTATATTATATTTCGCTAGTTTGTTGAGTGAAAACGGTCAGAAAATAAATTCAGACCTCATCAGATATATTAACAGATATATTAACAAGTTTTCTACGGGCCGACCGTTGAAGTTGTATTCTTATCTTCTCACGTGTGGACTACTAAACGCAAAAATGAAATAATTTATGAAGTAACTGGATTTAAATTTCTTAAACGACTATCATCAGTAATAGCTTTTGCGAAAATTCTCAGAAATATCGTACTGTTATGTCCAAGGCTGCTCGGAAATTGATTTCAACTATGCTCTGTGGAAAAAACAGCAGCACGAAAAGGCATTGAAGATGGACTGAAAATTGAAAATAACAATGAACTGTGAAGCTGCAGTCGGTACCTGATGGCGTGGACGTCCAACGATGGACGGGAAGACGGCACGTGGTGCGTCGTCACCGGCGAATCCGGCCTTGCACATGCCGGAGCCGTTGTCGCAGACCAGCGCGGTAACCTCGTCGTCGCACATTTTCACTGGTTGATCTCGTTGCTGATGAACAGAACTGTTCTAACTCGCCGTCCGTCCGATGTCGCTCGTCGACGTGCACGTGCCTCACCGGCCGACCTGCGTAGCTTTATATATCAGCCGCGGCGCCGCACCATGCCTCTCCCTGGCAGGCTATGCTATACGTATCTGCTACCGGGAGGTATCGGGTGCCACAGGCTGCCGTATATGGCGAATCGTCGGCCAAATTGGGTCGGCGAGCCGGACTGTAAGAATGGCTGCCACAGGTGCTCGCGCCCCTGACCGCTACAGAGAAAGAAGCTGCAGGCACATGCTGCGGCTACAACTGCTCGGCGGTAGTAGTATCGCCGCCGCCAACGCTGCTGCCGATGCCAGAGTTGCTGGAGAGAGAGAGAGAGATAGGCTACGCAAAGTATAGACCTCTAGACGGCTGTGTCTGTAGGCCCACACGTCGACAAGACGCCGCAACCACGGAGACGTGTCCACGGGCCACGACTTACTCGCTCATGCAAATCACGGCAGTCAAGTGCTCCGCTGAGCGTCACCAGAGTCTGTATACGAAAAGATGCGTTATATTCTACCGACAATAATTAGTTTACAATTTTAGAACATGATTTGTCTTCTGTCCCGTATTTTCCAGCGTGTACCGGTGAAAATGGGTATGCGCAAATTGTTCATGCCTGAACGAAAACTTTGGCGTTTTTACCGCGCGTCCGCGCGATGCTACGCAGAGCGCGGTATTGCTATGGTATGTCGTCTGTCCGTCCGTCCGTCTATCTGTAACGTTGGTGTATTGTGATCACATAGGTTGGAATTCTTCGAAAATAATATCACGGTTAGTTAGCCTGGGGTCTTCGCTCTCTGCAGACCCCCAACATCATGGATCTACTCCAAAAGGAACACCCGAAATTTGGGCCGGAATAGGGGGTGGGGTATGGAAAAAGTGGCCTTCGGTGCACAAAAGCTCTGATATCTCTGAAATGCGGCAAGATAGGATCAATGTTACTATTGAGGACTAACAGGAAGACCCATACGCGCTTTCGACTAGTTCCAAAATCATTAAATCAACAACCTTGGATGATCTTGAAGGGTCATTATGCACTCTATTTCAAAACACGTGCCCCATGGTGTTGTTACTTATTTTACTTTCACATTTAATCTGCTTTTAGGTATTGTAATTCAACCTCTTGTTAGTTGCGCTACGCCGTTGCTATAAGCCTATAACAGTCTTGCCCTTATCGGAACCTGAAGCAAATAACAATCGAATAGTTATTGGGTGTATGCAAAAACACTCTGCATAAGTAAGTAAGTAATTATGTAACTAACTAACTAAGTAAGTTATAACAAGTCGGTTTATCAAGAGCATCGTCGTAGAACGGTACCCCCATGCGCTATAGATTCACCGGTAATTAAACACGGTATTACTATAGTATGTCGTTTGTCTGTCTCTTTGTCTGTCCGTCTGTTAGTGGATTGTGATCATATCATGTTATATGTGTGTTATGAGCTAATAAATGATTTGATTTGATTTGATAGTTGGAAAGTAATTTCACGAGTTAATATGGTAATCCTTCTCCGTACTTGGGGATCCTAACATCGTCCGAAAATTCTAAGGGTTACTTTGGAAAATTTGGGGGCGAACTAAGGAGGAGTAGGTAAAAACCACTTTTTCTGTCTGTCACTCGTCATACCTCAGAAATGGTGCAAGATATGATTTCATGGCTGATCAGCCTAGTTTTTAGCGGTACAGTGTTGTGTCTGTCTGTCTGTCTGTCTGTCGTCTGTCGTCTGTCTGTGACGTTATGTATTGTGGTTAAACGGTGCGTCCTAGAGCAAAAGTTACTATTGAGAGCCTATAGGAAGTCGTATATGAGAAATCGATTGGTACCAAAATGAATGACCTTGACCT
>Ga0056114_1001643_pt1 | contig 10486 bp, 10 predicted proteins | sample WorMetHERISLAND1_FD_77005 | JGI IMG/M metagenome (GOLD analysis project Ga0056114, IMG submission 77005) | Marine gutless worms symbiont microbial communities from Max Planck institute for Marine Microbiology, Germany - Olavius loisae HERON... ... | reverse complement strand
GCAATACTTTTATCAACATTTGATCTTCTCTGCTGATTACGCTACCATTTTGTTTTTGTTTATGCAAAAATTACGTAAACGCTGACGCACAGTGCGCTGGCGTCGATATTGGCGGGCGTAAATAAGCATCACGCATGCGTTATTATTGGCAATGTTGGCGACTGCAATTTTCGACCATCTTTTTATAAAAAGCAATATCTCAGTAATGGACAGACTGGTTGTCGTAAAATTTCACATAAACATTGCAAATAGATAGCTTTTCATGATACAAAGAAAAATATTCGCTAACGTTCTCTATTCATAAAGTTATTTTGACATGTTTAGGGGGGCGTTTTTTTCCGGACACGGTGTAGTTGTGAAATTTATTGCTAATTCCAGTTCCAGTTTCAGTTTTTACTGTCAATTTCAATTATACAGTTGTCAGAAAAATTGCAGTTCCAATTATGATTACAGTTAACTGAAGTCTTTCATTTTAGTTATGAATTTCAATTATAGTTATGGAAATATCACTGGCTACAAGTCGCTGGATCTCTGCTTGTGAGTTGTTGACTGATGTACAAATGCTTGTATGGACAGCTGCATCGCTTGAAGCTCCCTTCCACTTTGTGGGCAGCGGCTTAACAACACTAAACACTTCGGATCATGCTAGCCCCTCCAATCACTTATGAGCCATTTGTGCCTACATTTTGAATGACCTTTGACCTTTTGGCACGAGGATGCTTCATCAGTTACTAATGCCAAGTAGACAACTGTCGCTGAGCGTCAGAGTGCCCGGATGTCAAAAATTACAAATGATGGCTTAACCAGGTCTGGCACAGGATGCTTTATAGGTGTACTCATATGGCAACAGTGGGCATCAAAGGGTTAATAGCAGTTACATAATGCATTAGTTTTTGTCGTGCTTGTGTATAGGAAGTTGTCTTGCTCAATAGCGAGGAGTCAGTCTGGTTAGCCAAGCAGAAGATTCTTGCTCTTATGTCCAAGGTGACCACTGTCGTGATTCGCTATGTAACTGGACTGTTCTGAGCTGATAACTTAGATTAGTCGACGGTGGTCAGTCAACATGTCCAGCAGTGGATATGTGTGTCAGCTTAAATAGCGGGGACGTTTTACACAACATTACACTAAAACTGGTTTTATTATTATTTGCTTCAGGACGGCATTCTGAAAAAAACACGGGTTGTCATTTTCATTCCAAGTCTGACTCAACACTTGCTATATTAACCATGAAAGAGCCGGCAATGTGTGAAGGAAAAGATCTATGGATTTTAAGCCTGGAGGAAAGACTGACGAGGTAATGGATGGCGAGAGTGAGGACGGAGTGAGTGATGAGGGGATGTGTGCAAGATGAGGAGAACGAGAAGGAGAGTGAAGAGAGGTTAACAGAATGAAGAAAGGAGCTGATTCTGTTGGTATGGAGATGTATTTCTAAAAGAGAGGTTGGTGATTTGCAGTGAGGAAGATGGAGATGGCTGAGCAAGGGTGACAACAACAGATGAGGAGCGGGTTCTACATGTGGACTGGTAGTGACATTACATGCTTGGAGCAGTTCACGTTAGGTTGTAAATTTGCTGTTAGGCTGGTGGTCAAAGACATACTTGTGTCTTGTTGCAGAACGCTCTGAAGGACGGACTGAACTATGGTCTGTACTTGCCAGAGTCAAACGGTCGTTCTGGCAAGTTTCTCGATGAGGAACGACCACTTCGAGACTATCCTTTGTCAGGTTCTATTGCATTGCTAGAGGTCAGTGTGATTGATTTTGATTCTTTGACAACCACCTACTTAGACGCTTCTTCAGTGCTCAGATTAATGTTTCTGGTAATTGCAGCACCACACAGGGTGGGGAGGGGGCTTAGCCAATATGTCTTAAGTTTGTTCCTCTGTTCATTCGTCAAAATTTCTATACTACTTTTACGGTAATCTGAAAGATCTCTTCCGCAGTATCAGTCTTAAACAAATAATCAGCTTTACTCATAAACTTTAAGTTTGTTGGACATCAACTCTCTGTCTCCGATGGATCTAGCAGTATTTCCACTACTTAGGTCACCTAAAAATTATTTGATTGATTGATAGATTGATTGATTGAAACTGTTTTATGCATTATACAGCCACTATGCGCGTGCTCAAAATGCCATAAAAAGGTGACCATCCATCCATCCTTTCAGCACAGCAGGGACAATCCGAGTGATAAGCATGTTATGGGTGCTACTAGATGGACAGAGGCAATAAGTGGCAAACATCTATAGTTTTTCATTGCACGTACATGAGGTGACTGTACATCTAACTGTGAACAGTGTGTTTTGTGTTAGTAAATAGTCCAACTCAATAATGAATTAGGTTATTGATGCCATATGAAATAACACCCAACCATAGTTGCTCCAGTGCTCCAGACAGAGTCCTCATGTTTCCTTCATGGAATGTCCTGGCGTGGACAACCAACCAATGTTGTTTAATTACAGCAGATAATGTCCTACTGCACAATGTAAACTTATGCAGTACGACAGTCTTGTCATCGTCATCACAAATGATTAACTAATTCACGTTAACTAACTGGGATAACTTAACAAATTAACTCCCTATATTATACGTAAATTGTGTTGTTGTTGTAATGTTGTGCTAGTTCAAGTTCAAACGGCGAGAATACAAGTCTTCAGTAAACCCAGTCAAGTTGAAAAAGCTTCACAGTCAGGTAGACAGACTAGTCAATCCATCATGTATTATGGACAAGTTGACAGTTTTTTTGTTATTGCTTGTGTTATTTATGTAAAAAAGGCTTGCTTGTCAAAGAAGTCTGTTTCAAGAGTCTGATGGTATTCAGTGTCAGTGTTCATTTTAAATTGCAAGTTGTTGTGGGATGTGGAATATCACTGTGGGATATTATGGCACAATTTACCACCAAATGACATTGTATTTTCTTTCTTTTCATAATTTCTTTGCCGTGTTGAAGCAATGATGATATGAGGACTGTAGCTGATAAATTGCCTGCTTTCAGCCAGATTCTGTGTCTGTGTTTCCGTAACTGCTGTAAATGCTTTAATATGTGAACCATTTTGTATCCATTGGCTTCCATATTGAGTGAGTATGAAGTTCATTTTTTCCTTTTCAGCTCTGTATTCTGTTTTTAATTACTTATATTAATATGGGAGTATGGAGATATAAGTATAAAATAGTGTAAGATGCTTTGGCATGTTCATTTGTATGCATGTCTGATTGTAGGCGAACCTTAAACGTTTTCTCGATTGTGTTACAAAAAACGACGTGGAAGGAGTCACGAAGTGGGCCAACAAAGGTCTTGACCCGAACTTCAACACATGTGGCAATGGCGGTGAGCACGTGCATGTAATGGCCATATCTGCTGTATGACACATGTAAATAGTGTGGACTGTAGCCTGATATCTGTCGATCCATTACATGTAAGTCTTGTGCTGAAAAGGCTAAACATATTACAAGACTTTTCACTACCCCTCAGCACCATTGTTGTACTTTTTCCCACACTAAATGCAAAATTCTTGTGTGGTCAGGGTTAACGAGGGCATAGATAACGGTGGCATGCAGCGAGTTGTTATTTTCAACCACTTCCTTCCTTTATATAACAAACGATGCAAGTTGTGGCCATAGTTACTGGCTTGTGGAATGTTAGTATGAATCCGTAGTAAAATGCTGTGTCAAATGTAATCTTGAATGACGTTTTTTGGTCACTGCCGTGGAAGTAAGAAAGTAAAGTATACATTTATATAGCACAGCATCATCTATGGACCTCTAACATACGTCTTATGTAAGTCTGGTAAGTTAATAGTAATCATATGTGCTTGAGATTGTTTTTGTGGTAAACATGTTATATTTCAAGCCATTGTTTTTATTATGAACTGCCAACATTGATCAGCATTTGTTCTGTGTCTTTGCTTAAACATGAATTACTTTTAGTTTTGTGTAAATAAGTGATGACCATAGTTTGCTGATAAATACTGGCGGTGTGAATGTAGAGACACCGTTGACGTTGGCGGCAACGAGTCCAAAGCCACGGGGCATGATGTTGGCACTTGTCGGTGGAGGCGCGTTTCTTGATTTCCGCAATCGAAGTGGTCTGACGGCGTTGCATGTCGCTGCTGACTACGGCAACCGCGATGCTGTCCGAGTGAGTCAAGCTACCATCTAGTGATGCTTAGATGAAGGCAGGGTGTCATATGGGAAATAACTAATGAATACCTAATTTTTACATTGTCAGAATCTACCGTTCCTTAGGTGTATTCACTGCGATTTTTTGTTTAAATCTACAAATCGTTCATTGAGATATGAAAGAAACTGTGAGTGGGTGTTTTTTTCTGAACACAGTGTATACGGTATGTATATGGGAACATATGGTACAGCACCTATGTCACGCTGTCACCAGCAAGTTTTATCACCCTTTCAAATAGTTTGTTGCAGGCATTTTTGTTGCATGACTTCTGTATAACACTGCACATTTCTGGAGGTATAGGTTCATTACCACTGTGCATTTGTGTCTGTTTTATCTTAGGCTGCACTGGCTTTTACTGAAGCTAGATATGTATAGTCGGATATATTTCAGTGACAGTAGTTTGATGTTTTGATGGTGAGAATGATGTGGTGTAACTTGGTAGACACTGCTGGATCTAGGTGCGTCTCCAAACTACAAGGACGTGAAGGGATTGACGCCGCTGTATCATTGCATGTTGAACGTAGTGTCGTCGGCACACTGTGCACAGATGTTGTTACATGATCGTGCTGAGATTGAGAACAGAGATTCCGCGGGCTGGACAGAAGTCCATCAGGTCACCAGATCTTTCTGTTGGCATCGATATCACATCATTTATTCATTCATTCTTTCTGGTGTGCAGCGCTAGGAGTGCATAGTGCCAAACGTAGACTTCAGTCTCCAGCAGTGCATGTATGAAGGCCCCTAGCAAGAAATCTACGGCAAATCAATGCAAGGAACATAATGCTGTAAAGTATATTTAGTGTGTTACAATGCTGTCACTATCTTCATTGGTTTAGCTGTTGTTGCCTGCCAAATCTGAGAAGTCCCGCGAAATTATCCAAACTTATAGCAGTTCAAGGTCATCCAGTGTTGTCAATCTTGGTGTCAATTGAAAGCACATAGCACATATGTGACTTCCTATTAGTCATTAATAGTAATTTCGGACATATCTCCTACCATTTTCGAGATATTGACGTTTAAAGCTTGAAAATTGCTTGTTTTTCCCACCCGTCCCTTATTTGATGTGCTATCAAGGAATGTGATATTTTTATTACTTTTATTTCAGAACTGATATCTTAAGGACTGCTGTTATTTCTGCACTTGGTGTTGTAGGCGTGCAAGAATGGCCTGTTGCAGCACCTGCAGCACTTGCTGTACTACGGAGCCGACATCAACGCCCTGACATCATCACGTGACACACCGCTACACATCTGTGCCAGGTTTGACAAGGTCGGTGTGAAAACACGATCAATTACGATTTACTATGATGACAGTGTCACATTATCCGCTGAGCTGCAGTTGATACAGAGGTTTTCTTTATACCCTGTGAGCCCGAATAAAACGCATCAAATTGTTTTTGCAATATTGTCTACAAAACCAAAATTGTCTTTCATGAAACTGCACACCTGTTGTCCTGAATAAATCTGTCAAACACACAGTATTGAATACTTTCTACTTTGCTTAAGTAGTAACAGTACAGTTGCTGCGATTGTTATTAATTATTGATTATTGTCACTGGCACCTGCGCAGGAGGACTGTGCGAGGATTCTGATGTTTCGTGGCGCTAACAAAGAGCTGAAGAACAGCACTGGTCAGAACGCGTACCAAGTGGCCGTTGCAGCCAGCTACTACAACCTGGCCGATATCATCCAGAAATTTAAACCGGAGGAAGTTGGTGAGAATCTTTCCCTTTTTACAACGTCAGTAACCTCATACTTGGTAATACTGCTACTGATACTTTTGGTGTGCTGCTGCCTTCACTGAAATATCATACCATTGACGTTGATGGTCGTCGCCGTCTGCGCTGTTTCGTCTCGGACACGTTGTCGTGGCACCGACGAACCGTTCAACACTCGGCGACCGTGCTTTCTCAGTGGCTGCATCATGAGCGTGGAATGGCTTGCCTTCCTCAGTCAGAGCCGCTTCTTCACTGTCAACGTTTGTCAGGAACTGAACAACTTTCTCTTCCAGTCGAGTTTTCAGTGATTTATCTTGGCCAGTCGCTTACAATTTCTGGCGCTGTATTTAGCACGTCTGTTGCATAGTTGTTGACATTATTAAGTGCCCATGCAACATTGCATTTGCAGCAGTGTAGCTGTGCATTTTTAATAATAATCATCATCATCATTGTCTACCACATTCTAGTAGACCATGCCTACTAGCCAGTCACGTCTAGTCATTCCACGTTTTTACACTTTTGGTCATGTCTGGTTACAACTGCTTGAAAGTAGCATGAAAAATAGGACAAATCTTGGTAATTTTTTGGTGTTTTGGTGTTTTCATAGAGAATGGCGTTATTACTCAGCCATTTGTTGCATTTCTTGTAAATTTCTTTATCATTTACATGCTACCCAGTTCTCCAGAGTTTGTAAGAATTAACTACATCCTTTCTAAGGTTATCTCTAAAAAGTATTTCTGTACATTTTCAAACAGCATTGCCTTTTATAAGTCATTTAAGTTTTTTTTTGTAAGAATGTTTGAAAATTGTGAATCATTTGAATCATCATTACTATGAAAGAGTTCCTGCTTTCTTATTGCAGAGGTCTAACACATTTGAGAATTGTTTGCCAGTTAAATAAGTTTCCAGATTAAGTATTTTTTTGATGCGTGTTTAGTTTTGTACAATGAATTACCGCTGTACAATGCCAATCGACGTGGTACCATCTCCGTTGCAACGCTGCGCAACTTGCAGCAGAGTCGTAGCAACCCGCAGCTGTTCCGTGGTATATTTGCCGAGGCCGGTCTGCCGTTGCCTGACGGCACTGGTCCAGCACCAGTTGGATTGGTTGCTGCATCGCATGTACGAAGTTCCGTTATGGATGTCTTCTCAGATCGGTAAGCATCATTTGTTCAACGTTTTTTCTTGTAATATTTGGTTATTTTAAGTTCCAGAACGTTTTTGATACTAAATGTTAAGATTTGCAGAAGATTATTGGGTAGGCCTATTGGTATCAAGTGTAGTTATTGGAGAAAAACAAGATGTCATTTTTGTAATTTTGTCCTTTAAATTGGCAAACTTTTTACAAATACGTACTGGCAGATAGTCCTTCAGACACAGCTTTGAGATTGTAAATGTAACTGTGATGCTAGTGAAGCTGGTAATGTTGCAATATCTTGCACAGCCCCGTTTGGACTCAGGAGCGTTGTAGAATAAGCCCACCTCGTTTTCGGCAGACTTGAAAACATGTCTGTCTACCAGTCATTACGGATCATTGACACATTGAGGGTTGAGGGTGTTTTCGTTATACACTGTGTTCAGAAAAAAACACCCACTCACATTTTCTTTCATATCTCCATGAGTGATGCATAGATTTAAACAAAAATTGCAGTGAATATACCCAAGGAACGGTGGATTCTGACAATGTAGAAATTAGTTATTTAATCGGCTGATGATGTCATTATGACGTCACATCTGTAAACGTTTGTAAATAACGACCTCCAGACAGAACACAGCCTATTCACAGCATAATTCAACGACTGATAATTAATAACAATCAGCTATTTAACACACGTCAACAACAATATTACTGTGTTATTGATGAACTGAAATGTCATATTAATTATTCTCAAAATATCCGCCTTTCTCTTTAACCCAAGTGTGGATTCACATGAGTCATCCACGACATTCAGTTTCTGTAACATCATCTCGCGTCAGTGGTGATCGAGCTTAATCGGGTTTATGAATGAAAATTTGTTTAATGTTAAAATTATTGTCTTAAACTCCACCACATAATACACGATATGACCGCGTCTATGCACCAGAAAGTACCCTGTACTCGCAAAAAATGATATCCTGGGCTCACGGCTTATTGCGTGCTGTAAACTCGCTCCAACTTTAGCCAGACAAGTGTGACGTCATAATTACGTCATTGGCCGCAATGAATATCTAATATTTACATTGTCAGAATCTATCAATCCTTGAGTAATGAGTATATTCACTGCAATTTTTGTTTAAATCCACAAATAATTCATGGAGGTATGAAAGAAAATGTGAGTGGGTGTTTTTTTCTGAACACAGTGTAGTGCTCACAATTCTATATTTACTCATAGACATAGAAATGGGATTCTTTCTGTCAGCTCTATTGTGCTAATTTTATGTGGTGTCTAATTTTATGGGTTCTCTGTGTTTTTTTATGAAAATGTTACGAAATATGGAAGGATGTTGGTGTGGAAATTTGTTATGATTTTGTGATGTATGCTGCAGAGAAGTGAGGACTATCGTGATTCAACGAGATGCATCCGGCTTTGGCTTCGTTCTTCGTGGCTCAAAAGGTCGGCAGTTCATACGCATTCTGTCACTGATGCCACTTAGCTGCACAGTGGTTCAGATAGCTAAGTCACTTTTATTTATGGTGTGGTCACAAGGGCCCTGCAAACTGGCTATTTGCTTTCAAATTGAATCGCAAATCACTTTGGGCACTGAGATTCAAATGAAACTGAACCTTGAATCAAATTGGCAGTACCATTTTTATGTTCCATGACTATGGGCCTACCGCATGTTGTGAGTCTAGAGTTGTGTGTTGCATTTGTAGATCTATAGTTTATATCTCATTGCTGCACATTGGCAATGGCATGAATACCAACACTGTGCAGCGGCTAGGCTGGCGCTACGTGCTGGCTGCACCGGACTACTGCTGCTCGCCAGTGATTGACACACATGGTGGACCAATAGCAGATTTTAGAGACAAACGACTGAGCAATTTTTAAAGATAGGTAGATTATCCTAAGAAATTGTAATCCACTAAGGGCGGATTGCAAGAATGCCACTCAACGGTTTAGTTTACTTAACTAGCTAGTTTGAGTACACTCAGCGTGAAAACCATTGCAAGAACACAAAACCCACTCTCAAGTCAAGATGAGCCATTGAGCCCACTCAATTGTGAGTGGCACTCAACTGAGTGGGGATTTGAGCAGCGTTCTTGCAGTTGGCTCTAAGACTGAATAACCAGAAGAAAGTATCTGACTGGTCAACGCAGACTGGCAACAGTCTGAGTCAGTCTGAATCTGAGTGTCATTACTGGCAAAACTGTGACAGCTGCCAGACAGTGCAGCTGATTCTGAAATTTCAATTGCACTGGCGAGGCATGGACGATTCAAATTTAAATCGAATTTTCAAACTTTGCAGCACCTTGGTCGTGTCTTTCAGAGGCCTAAAAGATATGCCAGTGTTCTGAATATGGTTGTTAATAACAAATTAAACACATTAGGGTTGGATTAAACATATTTATGATTCGGTGTGTTGTCGTTTCTGCAAGGTCGCGATGAAGGCACAGGACGTCTGAACTTTAACCCGACTCCAGAGACGCCGTCATTACAGTTTGTTGAGAGTGTGTCGCCAGGCAGTGCCGCTGCCATCTCTGGCTTGCAGTCAGGCGACTATCTGCTGGAGGTAAAGCATTCACTCTCTACACCTGCTGTTAACCCTTTGACACCAACTGTTGCCATATGGGTACAACTAAAAAGCATCCTGTGCCAGACCGGGTTAAGCCGTCTCTTGTAATTTTTGACATCCGGGCACTCTGATGCTCAACGTTGCTTTATGTATGTCTGCAATGATTGTCTTGTGTGCAGATCAACTCTGAGAGTGTAGTCAACTCAACACACGACCGCTGCGTCCAGCTGATCACAATGGCTGGTAACAGTCTCGTTCTCAAGGTGGTAAAACCTGCCGGAGACGTAGGTGCTGTGCCTGGCGTTCCTGCAACAGGTGATATATGATTTCACATTTTCTTTTGCTCCAGTTTTCTTTAGTTTTTGAGCCACTTGAACTCCATTTGGCCACATCTGAGCTGTGATTTTGTACCATGAGAGGGATTATGGTCAGAACTCCTCTCTAGTAGCAGTATTGTGTAGCTTTCTATACACCGTGTCTCAGAAAAAAGTAGCACATCATACTTTGCGGAATATTTTTGCTCAGGGTTGACCGATTGCAAAAATTTCAACGGCTACGGAGTAGAGATAATCAGCGAACACAAGTGTATAATCAATGTTTTAATTTTTAACGTGCTGAAGTGCTGCCACCTGGCGAATTAACATGTATCAAATTGGTAACTGTGCGTGCACAAAAACTGCACATATTTTGAAGATCTCTGAGCTGATCGTCTTTTGCCTATTTGTTGCTTTGCATTGGAAAACAATTCTTTTTACTGTAGCAAATGCTATTACCGGACATTCGCCATGTTTCGGGCACAGAATTTTTCGTGTTCCAACAAGACAGTGCCCAGCTCACCGAGCCAAGGAAACAGTAATGTTGCACTGTTAACGACTGAG
>Ga0056114_1001642_pt1 | contig 10491 bp, 8 predicted proteins | sample WorMetHERISLAND1_FD_77005 | JGI IMG/M metagenome (GOLD analysis project Ga0056114, IMG submission 77005) | Marine gutless worms symbiont microbial communities from Max Planck institute for Marine Microbiology, Germany - Olavius loisae HERON... ... | reverse complement strand
GCCCCCGTTCGGGGGGAACCCCTCAGAATTTGGTGATGAAATTTGGCGTCAGAAAACTAGAGTCTTGGGGCTATCAGATGGTGAAGAAATCATGCCGCTAGCTTTCTTCGTTTTGACACAATATCGGCGCGTGACAGACAGACAGACGGACAGACAGACACGTTGCGATCTCTATAACCCGCGCTAGCATAGCGTCGCGCGGGTAAAAACTGATAGGTTCAGCTCAGGAAGAAACACACATAGATACACGTGCAGTATATGTGTGGTATATGTATAAGTTCTGGGTTCCACGGTTCGAATCCCATATGCGGTCAAATTTTTTTATCATTTTTCACTATTTTTTATTATAAATAGCAACTTGTTTATGGTTTTATGCATTTTCTCTTGTAATTTTGTTGCTTAGCCTAAGTATGTAGGCATTGGTATGGTATGTCGTTTTGTGTCGCAGATCTGTTTCCGGCTGTGGTGATCGGAACCTAACAAAAAATAGCCCACAAGGATCAGATCACTGGTCTGAACCAGAATGAATGCATTAAAAATGTACGTAAATAAATGTAAACAAACACTGCACAGACCACGCCCACGTCAAGCTAACCCTACTTCAATGGCTACCTCTGCTACCGTAGCACAACATACGGTTATCGGTACCCGCCTAACTTAACGTTAGCCAACCTAGCCGGGTACTAGTTTACGCGTCTCCATCTCGTACATACGACTTTCCCAGCTCAAAGAAACGTGGCAATAGTCACTGTGTTCATCGCCAGTGATTCTGGACTCAGTTCCGGCTTTTTGTTGAATCAACTGCAATAAAACTACTTACGTACCCCTTTACCAAGACGTTTTCTGATCTCATATTTTTTCGTAATGTGTTCCTCTACTTCGGAACCCATAATATTCTATTTTCAAATAGCATTACTCAAAATTCTCCGTTGCCAACTTTTTAGCTTCGTCGGATACCGTAGCTTGGACAGAGCACTCACTGTATACAGTGTTCTTGTGCAAGAGTAGCTAGTACGTCGAGCACGGTGTAACGGTAAAAGCATAAAATGAACTTAACGGACGTATGTAACTGTTTCTGATTGTTGAAAACTGCATATATTATTGAACAAAATGCTATCTTAACGTTTACTTTTGTATAACAATAAAAAACGAATAATATTGTGGGCGTGGAAGGATACAACGGTGTCTAGTGAGGCGACTTTTAATTAAACAAACAGAGAGGTGCGAACCAGGTCATTTCGCTTCCTCGTCGTCGTCCGTCACTCCATCCGCGATTCGGCGTCGGCAAAATAATTTGCGTCCGCGTCCACCAACTTACTACGACAATAGAATCACCCTCAAAAGAAAACACGCATATATAGCTTGCAACTTAATCGGTTAATGATCAATATAAATACGGTAGGATAGAGCGAGAGAGTTTAACATGAAGTGAACTGGCAAGCAGACGATGTGGTCAGCTTAGTCTATAGCACACGTGACCGTAAATCAAGAAGAAACAAAAATAAATAAACGCCAGTGCCACTGCCTAGTAAGTACGGTCTGATTATTCCAAAATCTGTAGGCCTACATCGCGACAGTCCGATTGGAACCCGAGAAAGTAGGCCTAGTAAGTATGTAGGAAAGGATTTGTGGAAGTGGTGGGTTTTAGACCAGAGTCAAAAAGCTGAGGGAGTGATAGACGGTAAGAGTGAAGACAATTAAAAACCGTCATTTGTAATTTTTGACATCCTGGCACTCAGACGCTCAAGCTGAGCGTCAGAGTGCCCGGGTGTCAAAAATTACAAAAATGACGGCTTAACCCGGTGTGGCACAGGATGCTTTATCAGCCGACCGTACTTAGTACAGTCGACGTCGTAGCCGAGTAGCCGACGCGCTTGTGCTAGTACGTAACAGTGTTGCGTCTGTCTGTCTGCCTGTGTCATCTGTCCGGAATGTATTGTATTGTGGCTCAACGGTGCGTCCTAGAGCAAAAGTTACTATTGACAGCGTAAGTCGTATATGAGAAATCGATTGGTACCAAAATGAATGACCTTGACCTTTGTTTAGAGTCGTATCAATCAAGGTCATGTCAACCATATCGTTACATTCGACGTTGAATATCTCGTTAGAGAGAGAGACTTGGTTCCAAAGGACCACCAACAGGAAATGGCCTGTCCGGTAAAAAAAATCGGTCACGTGACCATTTGATACCCCTGGGGTTAGGGTTATTTATACCCCTGGGGTATCAAATGGTCACGTGACCGATGAAGACCCGAAAGGTGAAACTCGTGATCCCAATGCGCTTAGAGCGCAATATCTCGATCGAAACAGCTAGAGATGCTATGTAGTCTGTTGTGAGCCGTATATTTATCTAAATATAGGCCTACGGCTCTGTTTGTAGCTATACCTATATGGCAAGTGGGCGTCACATCATCAAATAGTACAACAGTTGCGTTTCCGTTGGAGCAATCCGATTCTGAGTTATTGGAATGGTTTCTTCAGAATCGGAATGCTCGAACGGAAACGTGGTTCGTTTCACGCTGACGAATCGATTTATCCATTCAATCTGAGTTTGACAAAAACCACAGCCACCGTGGTTGACGTCGCTGGAGGTGAAGGGGTAAAGTTTGGGGTGACTGGAGAGGGGTTATACCTCTTCTCTATACACACATTAGGCCTACGAATGAAGTCTGAATTCTGAAAGCGGGCATTTTACTTGTATTTTACAGACCACAGATATAGGCTAACCGGTTAACCGCTATCAACGGGGTGGGTTCAGTGTTATTCACTTGGGATGATGGAAATTAGAGGAGCAAGTCATGAGTGACAGTGACAGGGGAGTACAAACTCCCTACGTCCCATCAAGTCGCACTCTGGTAATGTATTTAATTCTACTAACTTCCGTCAGCTAGCCTATCAACTACAGCAAGTTAACACCCTCCCCTCCCCTGTACTCTCACTCCAGCCATGCGTGCCACGTGGCACGCACACTACTGCCGGGTTTGAATTTGAACGCGTGCGGTATATCGAAAGTCTGGGATAATTTTACATGCATACAGGCTCGTATGTAACTTTGCAGATATCACAATCTCTGTACGGCATCAACCGTCAAACATCTACCCTCGATCATCACAAAACATTTACTTCCTTAATGCTGACAGCTTTTATTTGCTTTAAATTGTTTTTAAGGACTAATTAAAGGGGCACTGGCGTCAGTTTGTTTTAAATCTATTTTCTAGCTACGTGTGCTTGATAAAGCTGAATACTCAGCTTTCGAGTTGACGAACTCTTCTGTCGTATCCTATCGTATCGTAGCGAAATGTAGTATCACGTGATATATTTCATTTCAGGGTCAATCATGTCGCGTCCATTGTATACTATATAAACTGCCTGCATAAATGCTTTTAATTTCACTTACTAGCCGTGCAGTTAAAAATATTTAAGTCAATTGTTCAGTCCTCATTCCTGTCAGCCTCTCGATGTAGCTCATAGTTTAGTCGAGGACAGCCACGTCTTGTGCTATAACTGGCTGGTATATAGCACACAGGTACAGTTAGCACGTGGTGAACATTGTGTTAGAGCATGTGACCAAGAAAGCACAGCTGTCAATAATGTAATGTGTGTTATCAGCTTATTGCTGGAGACTAATGTGAGCAATATGTTACTCCTGTCTTAATGCAGTATGTGGTATATACAAGTATACTTCAGTATACTTATGTCAAATGATGTATATCATACTATACCTTTAACAAGCTGTATCGCAAATACAGCATTTTGCAGATGTTTTTTTCAGGGAGGGGCACACATAACAAATGCTGTTTATTCAAAGTTTACTCAAATTTTTTTCAATCAACAATTTTACAAACATGTACTTCCAACTTCATGCAACTCAACTTCAAAAATGCATAGAATACAACGAACTTTCGGGAATCAGTATTAACCCTTTAAAGCCTACTGTTGCCATACAGGTACAGCTATAATGCATCCTGTGCCAGACCGGGTTAAGCCGTCATTTGTAATTTTTGACATCCGGGCACTCTGACGCTCAGGACTGTTCGTCAGAGTGCCTGAATGTCAAAAATTACAAATGACGGCTTAACCCGGTCTGGCACAGGATGCATTATAGCTGTACCCGTATGGCAACAGTAAGTTTTAAAGGGTTAATATGCAGTCCACTCCACAGCCACCAAAGTCTAGAAAGAACTGAAGTCCTAAAACTGCAGTAGAACGTTTCCAATAAATGGGAAACAGAATCACAAATGCGGTTTCATCACAGTCAGCACCGATTGCTAGTACATGTAAAACACTTCCACCTCGGCACACAATGTGTGCAGTTTGCGGCTAGCTGCTGTACGTTGCACTACAGCACTAAATCAGTCTCCAGCATCGGAGACCTCAATAAAAATAAAACTCAATGGGGTAACAGTGTGCAGCAGGAAACTGTAAAACAGGTGACCATCAAAATGCAGACTACTCGTCTGTAGACGGGAATGCAGAAGCTTCGATACGCATTGCGATACTGTCCAAGCTGATCAACAGCAGTCACACGATCGTAAACTAAGACTGTTAAGATAACACGTTTCCTACGGCAACAGCAAGCCAGTACTGTTAACGGAAAATGTTAATGGCAGTTTGTGAGTGGATGTTTGTCGTCCTTAAAACGATAGTTGCATCAGTCACCGCTCGTCATGTCAGAAATACGAATAAGGCCACGTTAATTAGTTGGAAAAGATTTCCGTTATGCATTCACAATATTATTTAAGAAGCATAAATAAGCATTTTGCAATTTGCTCTGCATCCAAAAAAGAGCTATAATAAAATAATTATTATTCTATTATTAAGTGCTTTGCAAGATAAACGAAGTAAGTTTGCAGTTTGACCATGGAACATCAGCACATGATAGGTCAATCAATGATTAAACTGGCCGTAGCGATAAAATGCATGTTTAGCTGTGGTAGTTGGCGACGGAGCTGGGATGGTGGATATTGCCCACGTCACTAAGTCTCCTCTATACCTGCAATGCAAGCCGGAATACACATCCAGGAAAAGTTCTAATTAGCAAAAATATCCAAAGTAACGAACAGCGAGGAATCAATCGGCCAAATAACAGCCATACGTGCAACAGCGATTCACCCTTCAGCTCGACAACGGAACTTCCAACCAACAAAATATGGAAAAACAAACAACAAATGCCACACCGAATTTCGGCTACAAAAATCAACTACTTGGCAGTAACGGCTTAAAACGAAGAACGCGCTAACGGTGCTATGAATTGTTAGCAACAGAAAAAATTTCGACCACATCTCGACGACACCAATCTTCCAGTCCGCAGTTAAGCAAAGAATCTCGATCGAACTGTTAGTATGGAGACGGTCAGTACAGGCTGTTGTTCATGAGAAGTCCGGGTTTGGCGGACTGCAGCTTGTCACACTCCCGCTGTCGTCACTGTCGATGCTGCAGCGATGGCGCAGCGCTTGGCGACGACGCGCCAGTTTGCTGGCCCCCGGAAGCTGGATTGGTTTACAGGTCTCAACGCGTGACCACTGCTCCAGTTCGTCCTCGCTCCACAAGCCCAGGGTCCGGTCCTCCGTCTCGTCGTCCGACATGCCCAGCTGGAACACGGCACGCTCGAGGAACGCCGAATCGCCGTCGTCGTCTTCCGCGGCTGCCGACGGACTGCAGCTGTCGTCGTCCACCGCATCAAACGCGACGAAGGTTCTTGCCTCCGTGAACGAGATGTGCTGCTGAATCAGTCGGTTCAACGCGTTGGCGTTCTCCGCAAACAGACCGAGCTCACGGACACTGTTCGTTCTGTTAACGATCACAAAAAAACTACCTTCAACGAAACATCAACCACTGCATGAAATACTACACCCGATGATTGACAGCAATGCTAGAACATCACCTAGTTTGACTATTGCAACTCACGGTTTTTAAATAAAACAGCTAACTAACTGCAAACATGTCAAACACTAGTTTGACTGAGAGCATTTGAGATATGAGGAACAGATGTAATGTGCTAAAAGTTACGTTACTTATTGTTACGTTACTTACTTCAACTTGCGTATGGTAAGTGTAGTAATACCACTTACACGTGTTTAACTACAATGTGACGTTTGTTAATTGCGCTGTATAAATACCCGTACTTACTTACTAACAGTAAAGCTGTAATATTCAGGCAGTAACACGACTGGATCATCACAGTCACCATTGACAAGACCTATACAGTTTGTGTCATGCACATACTATGTTCTGTGAGTTGCATGTAGCAATCCGTGATCAACAGAGAACCAACACACAGTGACAACACTACGCTAGTGATGGACTCTGAATGGTGTGGCCGATTCCAATTCTAATCCTGAAGCTTTGCAGGCCATAACAAAAACAAACTCATACAGGCAATACATTAACGGTTTATCCAGACTGTTTTTTTTGCACAGTGACATTAATGACATTATCACGTACTTTAGTATGTTGTGACGTCTATTTTTAAAGGTTTCCATGTGCTTTTATATGTCAGTATCTCACTGCCTTTTACTACTGTATTTACTTTGTATTTCGACTACGATTTTCATAATAAATAAATAAATACAAACACCCACCTGCTGAGTAGATAGGGGGTGGCAAGCTGAGAGTGCGGGAGTGAGTCCTGCATGTGGATCCACGGATGAGCGAGCACCTCGTCGGCGGTGTAGCGCTGGAGTGGATTACGCACCAGTAGGTGCTCCACCAGATCCTGTGCCTCCTCCGAGATCGACGCCCAGTCCTTGTCAGGAAATGAATACACGCCGTCCTGGATGCACTTGAACAGTAGCTCCTGCAGTCAACATGGCACACTGATACAGCCATCGGCTACTGCAATCACTCTCAACACCACTCCCTCATGCATCTTATCAGGACTGAGTGTCAGAGTGTCCGGATGTCAAAAATTACAAATGATGGCTTAACCTGGTCTGGCACAGGATGCTTTACAGCTGTAACCATATGGCAATAGTGGGCGTCAAAGGGTTAACTCCCCTGTTGCTTCGACAGCCCAGTTGCTCATCTCATTATTAACCCTTTGATGCCCACTTAAGCCATATGGCTACAGCTATAAAGCATCCTGTGCCAGACGGGGTTAAGCAGTCATTTGTAATTTTTGACATCCGAGCAAAAGTTACAAATAACGGCTTAACCTGGTCTGACACAGGATGCTTTATAGCTGTACCCATATGGCAAAAGTGGGCTTCAAAGGGTTAACAGATTCCAAATGGGGCTGACTTACTAGCAGTTTATGTTTATGATATTTAAAATTACAACTAAACAAATCTTGTCAGTTGTGAGCTGATGTACCACTATGTCGCTATATCACAGCACTGAAAATGCATGAAGTCAACAAGTGAAAATCGACAACAAAACTGCACGTCACTAACCTGACAGTCCTCACATGGCAGCCCCTCGGCAAAACCACAGTCTTTTCCACATGAAGCAAAGAAAGGACGGTAACCACACAGAAGAATATAACTACAAACACAATTAACACATGAGCAGTCACAGCAGTGCTAGACGGTGTAACCAGACGATTTCAATTAGCTTTGTAAGTAAGTAAAACGTAAACTATACATCGCATCTCGTTGGAAAACCTCTAATGCACCTCTCAGTATCACCTCAATATCACCACATCTGCCAGTGAACTGACCCAGTTATAAATGACATACCCGACTCGCGTTGCATTTAGTACAGTCTATTTGGCTAACTACATTTACACATGTAAACACAAGTCTATCACCCCGATGGCTCTACACAATAAGCCGATGCCACTGGCCAGCGATTACTACATCATGACTAATGGTCCAAGTTAATCGTTGACTTTGACGACAGACAGACAAACAAACAGAAGAACTCTGTCATCGATCTTAGCCCCTTCCCACTATGTGGGGTGGGAGCGTGACATACTGAATGACTGTGGTAGAAGGATTCCCAACATTACAGTCCACATGAACACATACAACTGTAATTTTTTGACAGCAACAGATGGTAATGAATGAATGTATTGTGTTTACTCACAGGATAATTCCAAGACTCCAAAGATCACATCGTTTGTCATAGGACCAGGCTCGATCCAACCACACGTCCACCACTTCTGGTGCCATGAAATCCGCCGAACCAACCTATCAAGCACAGCATCGACACACAATGTTCTGATTGGCCGACTGGTTCACACACTGCATAACTACATCATGAGTTAACTGTCCTCTGCCACTGTCAAACCCTTGTATTTCATGATAGCATATGTAAATTTATTTCTGTGCCTATTTTTTCACGATTATAAAATACTCAACGTTAATACAACCACACTGCATCACAAGCTAATCACTTGCAAGCCATGTTCATAGTGCCAGCACTTCAACAACTTCTTAATCTGAATTGATTTTGTCGCCATATGAGTACAGCCATAAAGCATCCTGTGCCAGACCAGGTTAAGCCATCATTTGTAATTTTTGACATCTGGGCACTCTGACGCTCAGGGCTGAGCGTCAGAGTGCCCAGATGTCAAAATTACAAATGACGGCTTAACCCGCTCTGGCACAGGATGCTTTATAGCTTTGCCCATATGGCAAAAAAGTGAGTGTCAAAGGGTTAACTTGTTATTAAAGAGTAAACTCAGGTTGACTCACGGGAGACAGTAATTCGGGAGTAGTGAGTCCATGACTGTGCTTGGTACCAGTGTCCAATGGTACACCACTTCCCAGGTCAAAGTCACAGATCTTGACTGGTGTCAGCTGGCCCGCGTTGACACACAGTATGTTCTCAGGCTTCAGGTCGCGGTGAGCGATTCCCTTGTTGTGCAGGAAACTCAGGCCGCTGGCAATATCACGCACCACCTTCGACGCCTCCTCCTCCGTCAAGTGGCCACGCTGACGGATCGAATCCAACAGCGTGCCTCCTTCCATCTTCTCAAATACCACATAGAACCTGCACAGAAGAACAGTCGCCATGTATTAGAAAACTTGGTGAGACCCATGATAAAACATACCACTAAACATTCGTTCACAAGTAGGGCCTCCAATACCGACCACGTTTGGCAATACCGGTATTTCGGTATTTTATAAAATCAATACCGGTATACCGGTATTAATACCGGTATTAGGTTCAATGACTCTGTTAGAACAATAAACGCCATATATAGTGTTGTCAGTAGGCTAATATTATAACTCTGTCATTTGTCCTTTATTTCGTGCTAATAGGCCCAATTGTTTAACTGTCTTTGTGTTCTGACGTTAGGCGCCTAAGTGTGAGATAAGCTAGTGACTGTCACGGTAGTATGATCTAAGGAAGCAGAGGGTGTCCAGGGTGTTATCTCCCAACCACGAGCGTAGAGCACAAAATTCCTGCAGCTGAGAATGCTCTCTCTCTCTCCACGTCTACGGACGTCACTGGGACGGTCATCAAGTATTCGAAGGCTTTTTGCAACGACCACGATGTCCAGTTGTTGCAAAGAATGCCATCTCCGTTTTGATGGCTGCCTGCAGCTGTCTGCCTGCATCTGATGGTGGAGAGAACGGACACTGTGACACTTGCATTGACAGCTCCAGCCGCTGACTGAAAGTCAGTTCCGTGACGTCACTAGTGAGTGATGTTATCATCCTGGTCGTCCAGTCCACGTCGTTGCCCCCAGAAGCATACAGCTGGGTACAGCGACTACTGCCAGCTTATCTGCAGGCTACACCAGCACGTGGCAGACAGGTGGAACGCAGTCTGCACTGTGACTATGGCCATTAATTATGACGCAACGTCCCACGGACGGAATACGACTCGTACGTTGTACAGCGGCGCGTACACTGGATAGGCTAAATAGATCATATCCTAACAGATTGCGTAGTGGCACTGTTGCCTTCTCAAATTACGATACCGAAAAACTACGGTATTGAATAGTACAATACCGGTATTAATACCGGCCAGTTTCACGGTGGTATCCCGGTATACCGGTATTGGAAGCCCTATTCACAAGTTCCACACTTGTTACTCGATGTTTCAAGTCTTTCACTGCTAAGTAAATTAGCAACTAAACCAGTGTCACGTTTGCACCACTCCTTAAATGTGTTGCTACAGTACCTTGCAAAATACAAAAGATCAAAATAATCAAAAGCCTGATGCATTCAATACAGGAAGACTGGTCCAATTTCAATGTTCTTGAGATTAACTTAATTATTACATTAAATGCCCAACATCCTTTGTATCCTTTGATGCAGACACATGCATGAAGACACTTGCATTACTGTAATCATTTCATTAATGCTTTGTTCCAAGCTATCTTAGACACTTAACCAACAGTACACTATGGAATGTTGATGAACAAGAAGCCAAGCTGTCGCTAGGATAGCCGACCGTACTGCCAAAAATTGTAGGGGTCACGTGACCTAGGCCAGGCCCACTTTCAGGGAAATTTATTTGTGCGTCTGCTCGGCATTGCCCATACAAAGCCGTGTATCAAATTTGAAGTCTCTAGCTCAAGTAGTTTTAAAGATATGT
>Ga0056114_1001641_pt1 | contig 10494 bp, 7 predicted proteins | sample WorMetHERISLAND1_FD_77005 | JGI IMG/M metagenome (GOLD analysis project Ga0056114, IMG submission 77005) | Marine gutless worms symbiont microbial communities from Max Planck institute for Marine Microbiology, Germany - Olavius loisae HERON... ... | reverse complement strand
TGACTTAATGGACAACTCAGATCAGTGATTGATCGCCGTTAGCTCCCATTTCAGTTGTGAAAATCAACAAGCAACTTGTTAACTCTGTGTGATTTTAGCTGTGTGATTTTAGCATGCAATTAATGCATAACCTTCAAATTCAGGTGGGGGAACTGTATAGACTAAATGTTGGAGGTGGGGAACGCCGTTCCCCCGCGTTCCCCCTTACTTTGACCACTGATTGCGAGCCTATAGTAATGCCAAGATAGACAGATATCAGAAATTTATATAGCGCAATACCATGCATACATCTCTATTGCGCTGGATACACTAATATCGCGCGAATAGTATCGTTTTAACAGTGCGCCTACACAACGGCACGCTCAATGTGAAAGAGTTGTGCGTATTTGCGTGTTCAATTATTTAATTCCAATACAATTTTCTTTATTTACCGTCCGAGTGCCGCCCTACGGCAATTGCCGCCCGAGGCAGTCCGCCCCCCTCGCAAACGCCACTTCTGCCGCCCCGGTCAGAGACGGGCATTATACGTGTCGTAATATTCTCATTACAAATTACTGTTTCAATGTAGGGATACCGATTGCGAATTGGTTTAAAGATTTTGGCAAAAATTAAAACAAATGACGTAATTTGACGTTACAATAGATTACCAAATACAGGCGTAACTAGTCAATAGATGACATATAAGCACACGAGCGCTAAACTGTCGCTGCACAGCAGACGACAGCGTGCGTCCAGTGACATAATGGTACCGACGTGAAGTCGGTGCACCGCGTGTCACCCACGGCCCGCCCACGCAGTGGGAACGGGACATTAAGCGCTGAACGTGTCCGTCTGTCGCCAATAGCGTATATGTTAGGCTTACGAAATCCACAGCATTCAGCGTGTGGGTGGAAGCCAGTGCAGTTGTAGCTGATTGATTGAGCAGGGTTTAACGTCTCCACCAACACAGTATAGGTTATCTGGGAGACAGTTTTACAGGCCAGAAGACCCAACCAACAGTATCAAAGTACTGAAGGAACAAAAAAATACACAAATAACACAAAACACAAGTCCCGTAGTCTACAATAATATGGGGTGACTAGGGGACGGCTCACACAGAGGGCAGGGTTGCCAGGCCTGAACAGCGGTGGACTGCCACTGCGGTACCCCCGCATTTGTAGCCAAAATCCAAATCGTTAACTTAGCTCACATCGGAAGACTGTAGGCGTAAAGAGGCATTCACACTACGCACAGTACTGCGCACAGTGCGAATGCCTCTTAAGGGCCGCTGAGAGAAGTGTTACACACTGGAACTGTCTGCTTTATTCATCAAAGATGTTGCTGTATACACGTGTGTGACTCACATACGTGTCTACAGCATGATCTTTGAGTGTGACGTCATCGTAAGAGGTAAACACACGAATGTCACGTGATGTGATTTATTAACAGCACAACAACATCACGTTATACACTGTAGGTTGCTTTCATATCAGTTTCACGTACAGCACAATCAGCACTGACCAATCACAATACTCACAGGCCGCTCGCTCCGCCCCCGACCTTCTTCGCAGTGTTTCTACGCGTATACGTTCATAAGACCTGTAGCTAAAATTGAGGGAAAGCTGCGCCGTTTAGCCACGGTGCACGCACGTTACAGACGGACAGACGACAGACAGACAGAACAGTGTTGATAAACAACCGAACCCGCGCGACTCGGTTAGACAGGACGATAACATGACATTACAGTCACACAAGCATGGAGGACATGACAGACAAGGCACAAATGACAGATTAGACGCAGCAAGTAATACACTAGTATATCAACCAATTAACCACATTTATTCACACGTTTATCAGCTGATGATTAACCCTTTGACGCCCACTGTTGCCATATTGGTACAACTATAAAGCATCCTGTACTGCCAGACCGAGTTAAGCCGTCATTTGTAATTTTTGACATCTGGACACTCTGACGTTCAGCCCTGAGCGTCAGAGTGCCCGGATGTCAAAAATTACAAATGACGGCTTAACCCGGTCTGGCACAGGATGTTTCTTCATAGCTGTAACCATATGACAACAGTGGGCGTCAAAGGGTTAACGTCGAATCGATTTACAACACTCGACACTGGCATGTTGTTCGCGGCTGAGGATTGGTTCCTTCTCTCATCAACTGTTGTCCACTCTATACGACGCGACACTGACGCTGTCATCGTCGTCAATCCGTCTGTCTGTCCCGGCTGCATATTCTGTCACTCCGTCCAACCTGCCTGCCTACACCGGTTATATTTCAGTCGTGAAAATAATTCTTAATTTCAGTTACAATTAGAGTTAACTGAAATCTCTCATTTCCATTATGAATTTCAGCAGGGGCGTCGATTTCCTCCCATTCTCCCAAACTTGGTCGGGTCCACTCCTATTCCTCCCATACCTCCCATACCCTCTCCCTTCCTTATCATTCAATCCCTAACACCCCCTGCCACCTGCCTTCACCCGCTTCCCCATATCCAATCCAGCTAAGGCGTCTGGAGAGCGCTGTAAGCTAACCCAGCGGGGTCTGAGTCCGGCAGAGCCCCGGCCGCCAAACGCATTTGCATGTATTTTAGGCTTAGAAATCGTTACTGGTGGTAACGATTTTCCATCGTGAAGTGCGATAAATGTTTACCAATGTACGCCTATAATTTATATGAAACATGGCATTCGCGTGCACTATGCAGGCGTCTCTCCATAGCTGTATATAGGTGTCGCCAACACCTTACCAAAACTTGGTCTGGTCCACTAATGGGATGGACTCTATAGGCCTTAAAAGTGGTCAGGTCCAGACACAAGATCCAGGTAGAAATCGACGCCTCTGAATTTCAGTTACAGTAATCGAAATAACACTGGTCTACAGCGTGTTATAGCACATACTCATCAGTTGCACGCGGACAGTGTTAGTGTCCGAACAGAAACTGTTTGTTATATAGGCCTACTACTGCACAGCCTCTAACACGCTGTCACCACACACAATAACTCGTATAGTCGCTTTCCACAATGTTTACTATAACACGTAGGTGCACGGCCAGGCGGCCGCTGTAACATGCGGCCTTCCCTGATTATTACCGTTTATCACAAAGAAACGAAGCATTTTCACTGATCAAATGTATACGACTATCGGTGTAGAATGGGCAGCTGGTCATTTTGGTCTTGGTTTGACGTAAATCGACTCACTTTTGACGAAGGTATTCGGAAACATTTTTACATTTTCGTTCCCAGTGACCTTGACCTTTGACTTTAGGACCTAACATTTGCTCCCCTGGTAACTGTTGTCCAGCGCTACGTTTCCACAAAAATTAAAAGTGTCTATGGCTTTGTATCGTATCGTATCTTTGTATTTCGAGAAAAGTGGATGCACGGGACGGAAGCGCCGACGGACGGACAGGGTGAAACGCTTAATGCAGCCCAACAGGGAGGGCTGCATAATATGCCATGAACACGAGTAACGGGACAACATCATGTCCGACACAGCGTGGTACTATCAGTCAGTCCAGTCTGTTGAACTCATCGCGTACAACGTGGTCAGGTCAGCAGAGCCTGTAGAGCGCTGCGAGGGCCGTCAGCAGACACAGAGCGACTGTGAGGAGAGACAGCGCGGGAGTGGAGGCTGAGTTGCAGTTGTCCGTGTCACAGGTGAAGATACAGGCGCGGTAGATGCGGTTGTGGTTGGGATAAGTGACGTACTGGCAGGAGTTGAACATGTCACGTGAACTACAGAACCGCGTAGTGCCGACGATACCTGTAACAATGACACATTACTGTCACACATCGCTAATAACATGCAACTCAATCAGTTTGAATTTAACCCTTTGACGCCCACTGTTGCCATATGGGTTCAGCTATAAAGCATCCCGTGTCAGTGCCAGACCGGATTAAGCCCTAATTTGCAATTTTTGACATCCGGGCACTCTGACGCTGAGCCCTGAACGTCAGAGTGCCTGGATGTCAAAAATTACAAACGACGGCTTAACCCTGTCTGGCACTGGCACAGGATGCTTTTGTACCCATATGGCAACAGTGGGCGTCAAAGGGTTAAAACAAATCAAGTTTGAAATTTGAAGAGCAAAGCTCTAAGCGTATTGGGGTCACAAGTTTGACCTTTCAGGGTCACGTGACGTCATCGGTCTCGTGATCATTTGATTCCCGAAGGCCATTTCCTATCGGTGATCCTTTGGAACCAAGCCTCTATCTCTTAACGGTTTCCGTGATATTCAACATCGAATGTAGCGCAATGGTTGACTTGACCTTGATACGACCTCTAAACATAGGTCAAGGTCATGCATTTTGGTACCAACTGATTTCTTATATATGACTTCCTGTATGCTGTCAATATTAACTTTTGCTCTAGGACGCACCATTTAGCCACAATGCATTGCGTACAGACGACAGACAGACGCAACACTGTAGCATAAGCGCGACCGTAGGAAGTACGGTCGGCTAAAAACTGTCCCGTTAAAATTTAGATATTGTCCTGGAGTATCATAGGCCTAATTCACCGCCAGTCTTCTGATTATATACATACTGGCGGGGGAGACAGCATTTGAAATCGGCCATTTTCGCATATGTCAGACTTCTTTGACCTTGACCTTGGACCGGGTCGTACGGCATACTGTCGTGTATCAATTATCGCCCTCTACCTAGGCTACGTGCCAAATTTCGTTCAAATCGTTAAAACGTTTTGTGGACGGACGGACTCGGAGTCGTTAGAACATGCCGTCGTATTACCTCCCCAGACGCCGATGGTCTTGATGCAGAACTGTGCGGCATCAACGGTGCACTCTGTTGGTCTGATGATAAGCTGATCAATGTTCTTATGATCAAACTGTTCCTTACAGTCAGGATCAAACCGCGAGTCACACTGGTAGCAGCTCAGACTGAAACCTACCACACGCACACATACAGGCAGTGTATTACAGCAGTCCAGACAACTGGCAGACTGGAGTGACTACAGCGCGAAATCGTTGAGATCCGTATTATACATGTAGGCCTATGACTCTCGCACGTCTGGAGTCTCATGTCACACACATGACAAGACAAATGTAAATATCAACAGCTGTTGAGCTGGTCCACTGCAGGTCACAGACAGGTCAGGGTTACGGGGACTTGTCTGGGACTGTCACAGACCCGCAACGACAGCTGGAGACCAAGTGGACGGGGATCTGGTTTTCGACTAGATAGACAGATGGAATTGGCTTTGACCTAAAAACAGCGAGGAAGATCCGACGGTCTATTACATGGACAGCCGTGTGTGCGTGTGTACTGTCCAATCAGTAGATTTCCCTCGAGTCAGTCAGTGAGTCCAGCACACTGAACGACCAATCACGCTAATCACCGCGGCCACGCCCACACCTGCTGTAGACACGGTCGAGTCAAGTCAAGTTTATTGTTTCAACAGCGGTATAGAAATGCTAAACTGTACAGCACGAAATTATACAATAAACTTCACATGAGTAAACATTCTAGTAATAAACAGAAGTGAAACACAGCAGTACTGACTGACAGAAATGTATTATAAACCTAGTTTATTGATAATTTAACAGGAAATACTGAACTGAAGATGTAAAACGTTTTGTTCTGGTAGCTGGCCGAGGATATATTAGCAGATCTTAATCTAGAAGTAATAGTGCCATCTCTTTGTGGAGGTAATAGCCTTAGTAATAGGCAAAATGCAAGAGGAAGGCTGAGACATATCTATTTATTATTATTTATTATGAATATCGTACACGAAGTACACAGTAGGCCAAAACACAGTAGTAGCATACAATGAGATATAAACAATGTAAACATAAAAAGAACATAAAAACCTACACAAAAAAGACCAACATAAAAACGACTATATGACGTGCTCAAGTACGTGATAATATCATTAATGTCACTCTGCGAAAAACAGTCTGGCAGCTTTAGTAAACCATCTCGCACTCTAAGACATTCAGATAACATACTACACACAGTGTACTGGTCATCTGTACAGCTAGCAGATACAAAACGACATATGATATGCTTGAACGAGTGACATGATAAAAAGTCATTAAAAGTACATTTATAACGTTGCAAACAGAGTAATACATTGCGCCCAATAGGAGAGCTGTAACGACCGTGTAGAACGCTGTACCATGCGACAGATTTCACGACACTAGACTGGTGGTACAAACATGATCGCACAAAGTTCATTGTTCTCCCACAGATTTCATCGTAGACAGGTAGGCATTGACACAACAATGGAAGCAAATAACAGTGTGTTTGTAATGGTAAATTTAGAACTCTTCGGACGCTCCTCCGCCATTTCGCACAGAGATCAGCCAGCTGGGCACAAGATAAGTTCCACAGTTCACAACCATAAAGGCTTGTGCAATATGAAGAAACAAACGCCTGAAACACCTGAAAAACGTTTATTAGCTTCTACACGACGAGAGTAAAGAGAAGAGATTTGAGCATAGTCCAGAGTGACACGAAAGTTCGTCGATAACAATGTCAACGTCGAGTGTCTATGTCAGTTACGAACTGCACCAATCAGCTGCGTCAACCCATCGACGCACTACACGGTGTCACTCTTGGTGGCGCAGCGGTTTGGGCGTCAGACTTTCGATCAAGCGGTCGTGGCGTGGGTTCAATTCCCGGCCGAGACGTAAGCAAGGCACCTAGGTCAACTCAGCCTTCCATCCCTCCGGGGTAGGTAAATCGAGTACCAGCTTTACTGGCTGGGGTTAAGGCGGGTGTGCTGGCCTATGTCGGGCTGCAAGTAAAACTGTGTGACACCATACTTCAGTGACACGCCGTAGTTCTGAGGTCAGGCCAGGTGATGGCTTGCCATGAAGATTGAAGAACTTTAACTTCAGCTTCTAACTTTAAGGCAAAGACCCGAGCTAACTGACGCTGTGACCACAACATAACATGGTTTGACACCGCAGCAGCTCGATCAACGAACAGAGAGACAGTCTATATAGCTGAAAGGAGCGGACCAGTATAGCCACTGCTAGCCGTGCCGGGCAGTCACCGGACACTAGCACGAGTCACGTGACAGTAGCCACTGACTGTCCACATATCATAATATAGTAATTGACCACCTGGCGCTCCAGTTACAATTAGACATTTCCACCCTGACGACTTTAGGGGAGGGGGGGGTGACGCTATAGACTGAACAGCCCCGAAGCACTGTTCATTCACACACAATCATATGAGAGTCGAGAGTGCATGTGTTAATGAAGACAGTGACAGACAGATGGTAACACTGAAGTTAAATCAACGCAAGTGCTAAAACATCTCCCACAGAAGTGAGCTTATCTCACAGACGTCCACTATTCACCACTGTTTCATTACGGACAGCCTGTTGGCTCTACTGCTGTCAGCCATGGATTCATGTACGATCTACCTCATGAGAAAAACACAAATTTGGCTTGGCGAATTCTGTGGTCTCGGGTTTGAGAAGTTGGGACTGTAATGCATCATCTACTGTAATGCTGTCTTGTTGAAGTCTAACATTCCCAGCTATCAATCAATCAATCAATCAGTCAAGACACACTTATATCGCCATGTGTTGCCAGTAAATCAGAGGCGCAACATGGCAGGAAATAGGTCGACTGTAAGCAGTGTAAAACAGTTGGGTGATATGCGAAGGTTGTGGTGAAGACAATGGCACAACTCAGATTTGGAGTGAACAACTGAGGTAGTGGGATGGCATGGCATATGCAGCAAAGTTCAAAAATTTCACGTCTTCATCATTTATTAACATTTGATAGAAGATGAGTTATAATTTGTGAGAAAGATGGCATAGTCATCACTGATCATCAGCTGATTGCTGAATGAGTTTACGCAACTTCAGCGCATGTTTTGTTAATGTACGTTTTACCCATGAGTAAAACTACCCATGAGTAAAACTGGGTAAAACCTATATAACCCACAAATAAAACTTATTAAAGACCATTTAATGTAGTTTACCGTCAAATTCAGATTTTTGTTTGTCCACAAAGGTTTACAACAACAACTTACTCTACAAGTCCATGGTCTTCCTGGTTCCTTTTGGACTGCCTTCACGGATCTTGAACCTGTTTCGGACTAAGTGGGCACTGGCGTTATGTTTGTTTTAGTTTCTTCTTTACATTTTTTTGTTTCTGGTTATGTGTGCTAGATTAAGCTGACCACACTCTGACACTCATCCTCTTACTCTTAGTCCATGTTAAACTCTCCTGTCATATTGTATCGTATTGTGATGTCTCATCTCTGCCAGTTATCAGTATATGCCTGAAGACCTACCTCGTCAGGTGTTCATTCCCTTCACTTTTGTAGTGCCTAACTGTGAAGTGATGATGTCAATATTGTCATTATATCAAATCGATCATGTCACATACTTACTTTGTTATCTAACTGGATTTCAATTTCCAATACCTGTCAAATTTTGCTGTGGTTAATAGCTTTTTTTGTTTAAACCACATATATTAATACTAGTTTACTAAGCATAATGTTTTTATTTGCTAAAGACATTAGCAAATAAAAACATTATGCAGAACATGGTTAATGCATTTTTCGATCCTAACAGTATCAATTTCATTATTTCTCCATTAAGCAAGAACTCCAAAATGCAATTCTGCACATGTTTAGGCCGTCTGGGGTTTTATCCAGAGTTTTTCCTTTTACCAGGGTTTCACTCATGTTTCACCCAACTCCCCAGGGTGAAACTGTCCAGAGGTTTTACCCACCAACCCTGGACTGCTATTGGGCCGAGTACAGACGTATTGGACTGTCGTACTATCCATGACTACCAGACAATTGGACTATTGATAGTAGTGAACTATCGTACTGCTATGGATTCAGGACTATCAGAACATGTTTGTGAATGTCGGAGGTTTGCACAGGGTCGACAGATGTAGTAGGCATCGACCTCAGTATACAACTACGATGTCTCGCCAATCACAGTTATACCGCTTCTCAGACTCATCCAGAGTCACTTGTAAATGAGTTGTGCATGAGTGGATACTTCCTCCCGATAGCAGTCCGACGGCCGGTTTGACTGAAGTCACCACCAACACCACTGACCATACTTATCTGTAACGGTCAGAGGCCAACCAGCGTGGAACACTAATTACTGTCTCGTCCACAGTTTGCATTTGAGGACCATTCAGTTCAAAAGTGATGCTGTGATGTGTCTTGTTTTTTATGTAGGTTAAAAACAACACGACCCGACCGACAATAATGATCTGCAACTGCAAACTGTCAACGACACAGTAACTAGTGACCTGTGCTGGTCGGTGGTGTCTGCTGGCGGTCATTTCTCTACCTCCGCTATGTCTGCACTACCGGAAAGGTCTGCCAACACAGTCATTGGTGTTGGTGAGTCAAACCCTTCCGATGGCCCAATAGGTTCAAAGTGTTAAGAGTCACCGTTGTACATGTTAGGTACTCCACCAGTAGTTACAGTGAAAGGGAGCCACAACCCTTCCATGAGGAGCCAGATACGTCCATCTCTATTTTAATCAGCGATACAGTTCTGCACCTGGACTTTTTTCTGTGATGCATCACTCAGCACTGCCAGCACGTCCACAGACACTGGTCAGAAGTCTTCAAACTGTTGAAGTTTGACCATAGAAAGAACGGTCCAACGGGATGATTGGGTCTCGTGTGAGGTCAAACAAGGTAAGACACTTCTTACTTACTTCCGTCACTAGGGGAGTCTGTCTGCGGGCTAGGTTGGCTGATATACGGAGGCTGTGGGACAGTGGGTGGTGCCGTGGCGGTGGTGTTCTTGTATCAAATAACTGTTTTTACAACAAAACACAACAGCATTACTTTTGGAACTTTATTTTAATGACTCAATGCAAACTGTGTACGCATGCAGCGGCGGTGGCAGTCAACAAAGAGAGGTCGCCGATGGGCCAATGTAGTATTTACAAATTACAGACACCGCTCACACACCAGCACTCTACGCTCCCACCGTGCGTTTTGTCATACCGGATGGAATGCAAATCGCAACAACAATCAACGCCAACAATAGCACAGCTGCCGGGTGCATCTTTCCAACGCTACGTAGTCATAACATCAGCAAATGAACGCAAATAAACACCACACACGAATAAACACAGGTGTGTCAATCACTCGCCAGCTGCAGCAGGTGCGCTAATCTAAAAATAGAACAAAATTGTAAGTAAGTAAGACGTAGACGTGGCCGACGGGCCGTACGAGCGCACTTTCGTTTGTCAGCGAACGATGATTTTTCCTCTTCTTCAGTCTCACACACCGATCGTGTGTTCATACCTACGTCAGTTTCGTCAAATTGTAGAATTTTATTCAATTGTATCTAAATAGATCAAATTTATGCCTTATTCTGCACTTCACTTTGTTCAGCTATGGATCAAGAGACTGTGACGAAAATTTCATACAGATACACCCTTAAATTATAATGGCTACTTATAAAATGTGGAAATAATTACAGATATTCTTTTGGAAGACGTACAAATCGCGATGCGTGTGTTTAAGATTATTAAATTTTAC
>Ga0056114_1001640_pt1 | contig 10494 bp, 8 predicted proteins | sample WorMetHERISLAND1_FD_77005 | JGI IMG/M metagenome (GOLD analysis project Ga0056114, IMG submission 77005) | Marine gutless worms symbiont microbial communities from Max Planck institute for Marine Microbiology, Germany - Olavius loisae HERON... ... | reverse complement strand
TGAATTTTTCCGACCGACCCTTGTTTGAGGCCCCCGTTCGGGGGGAACCCCTTAGAATTTGGTGATGAAATTTGGCGTCAAAAAACTAGAGTCTTGGGGCTACCAGATGGTGAAGAAATCATGACGCTAGCTTTCTTCGTTTTGACAATACTGGCGCGTGACAGACCGACAGATGGACAGATACGTTGCGATCACTATTACCCGCGCTAGTATAGCGTCGCGCGGGTAAAAACCAATTGATCGATCGATCAATTGTCTGCCATTCTGCCCAATCAGTTCCAGGCTGTCCATTGCAGTACAAAATTCCCCAACGTTTCTCCATCATACTGATCAGATGCTAAGAGACACGGCGATACACGGTAGACGGCATCACGTATATGAGTTTCACAAACGAGGAGAGGCCTCCACGAGAACTTCCATGGCGAGCGTCTTTAAATGCTCGACTACTTAAATCAAACAAAATTCAAACAGTCTAAGTGATCAGAATATTTTAATAAAATTCTAAAATGGTTGCAGACAGACAGACGTAAGCTACAAACCTTTGACAAGTCGACAGTGACGTCGAGATAATGATCGAGGAAGTTGGCATTCTGCTCTGGGTCGAGAAGCTCCAGCAGTGCAGATGCAGGGTCGCCCTGGTAGCCTCGTCCCATCTTGTCCACCTGGTCAGTCAAACATCAGAAACTACAGTGACATGGTGCAGTGACATTAAATCAGCTTACTCAGTGACAATAGTGGCTATCAGAGGCAACAGTGAATGAGCTGCCAGCAATGTTGCAGCCACAATTCTGCACACAAAGGTAACTTTAGATGCAAAATCTGTAAACTTCATAATTTCAATATAAAACCCGAGTGCAACGCCTGACAATTAAATGAGATTCACGGTGGCATATACTGATTGCCTCTATCATACAATTCACAAATAATTGTGTTACTGGCTTGGAAAACATCACCTCGTCAATCAGAATGAGAGGATTTTCTGTCTTGGTTTTCTTGAGGCATTGTATCACTTTGCCTGGCATTGCGCCGACATACGTCCTCCTGCAGAACACATTTCAATGCTAACACTGTCCACTTTCTATCAACCACACAAATCATGTATGATGTTTGTGGCACAAAAACATTTTGGATAGCGTTCTTAAGACAAACATCGACTCACGGTTGAGTGTCAGTAAGTGTGAGTCCAATATGTGAACACTTGCATGTATCAGTTAAGCACAGAGCTCTTGAAACATGACTTGCATGGCTCAATGCGATCGAGTGACATTCTATTTCACACGTAACGAAATGTATTTACTGTAAAGTAATAAACTACAAACAACAGAACTGAGAACACAGCAGAACAATGACATGACAAGCAGTACACTTGACATACTGGTGAGGAGATAAAAACTCGGTCTAGTGAGACAGACCTGTGACCCTTGATCTCGGCGACGTCAGTCATGCCACCGACACTGAACCGATAGTACTGTCAATCACCACCATACAGCATAGACGACTTGATATCAATCAGCACAAGACTCAATTACACTGTCTGATATGCCACAAGTGCAGCAAGATGCCAACTGGTCCTGTACTAAGATGAATAATATTCTAAGATGAATAATTAGGACTTCGGTGCTGAATACGTCATCTGTTACTAAATTGCTAAAAGTTTACCATAAATGCAGTTGCATCGTTTCTGCAATTGATTAGTTGAGCCACAATTAGAAAAGTCAGCACATATCTAACTCGTTGCAGACAATGGAATAAAAGCCCAACACTCTTGTGACTTTTGGCAAATGGAAAACAAGCTGAACGAAGCAAATACAGTGTTATTTCAGTATAAAGGCAGTTTTGACTGATAAAAGTCACACAAAGTGAGTCCACATACAGCCAATTACCTCGCGGTTGAGTGCGCGAGCAATGGACCGAGCGATGCTCGTCTTGCCGACGCCAGGCGGACCATAGAAGCAGAGAATCTTTCCCTGAGTGCTGCCTTTCAGCTGACTCACTGCTATGAACTCCTGCAATATCAGCCACCGAACAACACAGATCAGTACAGTAGTGACGACCTGCTAACCCACCATCAACCATCCACACAGATCTGGGCACTCTGACGCTCAGGATTGAGCGTCAGAGTGCCCATACGCCAAAAATTACAAATGACGGCTTAACCTGGTCTGGAACAGGATACTTTATAGATGTTGATTGATTGATTGATTGAGCATGGTTTTACGTCTGCACCAACACAATATAGGTTATATGGCCGACAGTGCTTTATAGATGTACCCATATGGTAGCAGCGGGTGTCAAAGGGTTAAACGATGTCAGAAGGACAGTCATCACTGGTTGTGAGCATTACAAAAACTAACGTTAAATACAACCTAAGCCAACTAACAGCCCAAACAGTGGCTCGTACCAGTATGCGTTTCTTGACGTCGTCCAAGCCGTAATGGTCTTCTTCGAGTACTTGCTTGGCCCGATCCAAGTCCAGGTTTTCCTCGCTGCATTTGCCCCATGGCAGGTTTGTCAGCCAATCCAGGTAGTTCCGCGTCACACTACAACACACCGGCGGCGACAGCTACACAACTGTCACACATCTCAGACCCAAAACACATTGACGTCCTCAGAGAGTCATTGCAGTGCCCACAACAATCAATCAGTCCATTCCAACCCACAGCAGGACCAATGAGTGAGACGTCGATTGATTGAGCAGTGTTTAACATCTCCACCGACACAGTATAGGTTATCTGGTAGACAGTTTTAGTGGTCAAAAGACCCAACCAACAGTATCAAAAGTACTGAAGGAAAAAAATGCTACACGAGTAAGGAAAACTCAGAAACGGCAAACGACACAAAATACAGTAACACAATAAAGAGACACACATATAAAAAAGACAGCAAGTCCCCTAGACTACACTAGTATTATGGGATGAGTAGGGGATGGCTCCCACAGAGGGCAGGTCATCAAGCCTGAACGGCGTTGGGGCTGTCGATGCGGTACCCCAGGGTGAGACGTCAGGTGAGTCTGCAGGTGAGCAGCGAATATGACACATTGGTACGTAGAGTGACTTTGTTCACTTGTTGAGAGCAGTGTCAGTAACCTCATCACACAGGACTGTTGATGATGCTGCCAGATATTAAGTACAACTTCTCAATGCTGTATTTCTACAGCACTGACATTAACAACTTTGCAAACAGAGTCAAACAGATGAATGAGACAAGAGAAGAACCACACTTGAACTCCGACGAGTGAGGGTCGAGGAACGACAGCTTGCCGAGTTCTTCTTCAATGACGTCCATGACATGCGTAGGAACGACCAAGTCCTACACAACAGACATAAGTCATAGAGCACACATTCACAACTCTACTGTGCCATCACCCAGCCAACAGAACGACAAATGCACAACGTCACCCAATAACATACATCTTAATGACAGTTAACTTAAAAAAAAGTTCAGAATCCGTTGTTATGACGATGATACTCATCAATTGACACTCTACTCTACAGGGTTCATCACATTGCTTGACTGTCTTTACTGTGCCACACAACGGAAATAACGGAGGATGCTAGCGGCAAATGACCTTGAGCTTTTCACGGAACTTGTCGCCGATAGCGTCCTTGTCTTCTTTCTCCATGCCGAGCTCCTTCTTGATCACCTTCAGCTGCTCATGTAACATGTACTTGCGATGCTGCTGTTTCACCTTCTCCTCCACCTACACATACAGGCGTCACAGACAACTACAACACAGACAACTGATCCTCTGTCACGACACAGACAAACGTCGTCTTTTGACACAACACAGACGTCTGTCATGCACCGTCACTCACGACACAAACATCTGCTCTGAGTGCTCCGTTGCAAAAGACAGCCGCTCGTCTGCTCTGTAACAACACAGGTAGCTTTCTGTTGTCACAGACAGCAGGAACTATGGTCGATCACTAAACTCAGGAACACTTGAAAACAAGTCGGTTTTTGAAAGGCAAACAAAAGACAAGTACAGTTGACAATAAAACGTCAAGGTCTAAAATCACGCCGACACAAGCACGACGATGCCAACAAGTGGCGACACTGAATGCTGTGCCGACAGTGACATTAACTGCTGCATACCTCTTTACCAATCTTCTGCTGCAACTTGCTTAGTTCATATTCCTTCTTCAGCAGTGACAGAGCCAACATCAGCCTGTTTGGTATCTGTACATCAGCATCACACCACACACACCATAGAATCAGTGACGATATATGCCAAACTAACTACACAAAAAGTCACAGGGACACAGGTATGTTACAAATTAGTGGTTTCTACATTTTCATCACCGCAGCTACAGGCGTGTGGAATTGACGTGTGTTTTTCAATACCTCAGTTCCGAACTCCATTCAATTACAAATACTTTTGGATTAGTTTCAAAAAGCATGGTTCGGTTCAGATTTTAAGATAATAACAAATAAAAAGTTACACGTTTTCCTAGTTGTGCAGTAAGACATCTGTTCATACTAGCTATATATCACATGTGTACCATGCTTTACCATGCTTTTATGTCTAATGAAATGGGAAGGTATCTACAAAAATCTACCCTTTCAATTAAGAATAAATGAAGCTTTGTGGACTGTATGCACTAATATAAAATTTTAGTGACGGTTCAGATGGTTTCTTCGGAACTGAAACCAAATCAAATTTCGGTTTTCCACACAACCCAAACTGCAGCAAATGCACATCATCGGCTGAATCGAAACATGACCCCAAATCACCAGATTATTCCAAGTTACCTACCAAGTAACTATGTCAACACTTTCAGCTCTATTTATGGATGCACTCTGTGCACGCTTGCCCTATGTGGGCTCGTTTCCTGGCCAAGTGTTGTAAGATGCAACTGAACCAGGTAGTTTTTTGCTGTATTTTACATTGTTTACATTGTACCAAATTTAGTTTATTTTCCTGTAATGTTTTGTTTGTCGGTATCAGTCAAATGAATGGGTGCGGAGAACGCCTCCTAAATGTCCTAGATTGTGTCGGGTGGGATGTCAAACTCCAGCTCCAACTCTGGGAATGCATCTTATTGCGATACATTCCTACTGAAACACTCATGACTTTTGCCACTGACGTCAACACCAAGTTGAAGTTATGCTTTAAGCACAGAATGCACAGATGTGCTTCATCCTATAATGTGCATTGTTACTGCTTAGATGACTTCAGTCTGGACATACTGTAATCAGTACCAGTAATGCTTTTTATACAAAATGCAAGTTCAAACTACAAACGGCAACAACAGCTATAAGCCCAAAAGGCCAAGTGAGGTTGTCATTTTTCAGCAGTAAAACTTCCACCAGACGCATTAGTCCGGGCCACTAACGGCTCAAACACAGACTCTTACGTTTGTTTCTTCGAGGACTTCCTGCAGCTCGGCTGATTCAGCTCCAGTCAGCGCGGCACCTGAACAAATGACACACAGAGCATGAAACCAGCTGCCAATCTACACATTAAGTTACTTACATACTTAATTAAGGGGTGTTTTAAAAAGCTGAGTGTATTTCCTGCTGCCCATGCAGCAGCATCAATGTGCTGTCTCAACAATGAATAGAAAGACAGAGAGATTCGGAGACAGAGAGAGGAACAGACAAAGAAGCACAGAGATACCGAGATCACTGAGATAGACTGGATTGTCAATGACTCTATGGCCTCCTTGTATCATCTGAGCCACAGTCTCTCTGCAACACCATCAACATCATGCTAACTACCATCATCACACAATAACATCATGGATTATTTGATTACCAGTTTCTGGAAGTAGGCAGACAGAAACTGTTACATGTCACTAAATGTTAGAGCACAAGAAAATAAAGTAACCGACTGCTAATAGACAGACGCCATCTCAGCGATCCGTAACACTACTGAATGTCTTCCATGACTGCCAGACTGTGACAAAGCAGCATTCATATGTATTCTCTTTACAGAAAAATGTTTCACACTTCACAAATATACATAGAATCTATTTCAATGAAACCAAAAAGCACCTGTAAAGAGGATTCATTGATATAATGTCTCGGATTGTCTTCACAACTTCAGCTGTCAGTGCCTACAGTATCAATCAATCAATCAATCAATCAATCAATCAAATTAACACAAAATGTCTAAAACTGTCATACACTTGATATACAATGACACAAAACATGAGAATGAGCCAAAAAACATTTGGCACAGTTTCGCCGTAACTACCCAGCTTCTATTTACATTCCAGTAACTTGATACTTGGCAAAGCCAATCTAAACATCAAATTAGAAATGTTTACCTTTATTGGTTCACAAGAAACAGCTGGGTGCATCTGTTACTCGTGAACCAATAAAGGTAAACATAGAGTCTGAAAAAACAACAATATATGGAGTAGCTTCGACACATCTGATCACCGTGACTTGGTACCAGCTGAAACATGCATCTTATACTGTTGATAAACAAAGATGGCAACTTGATTACCATGGAAGTCCATCATTCACCATTCACAGTGACAGTCACTGAAAGAAGCTAGCAAGTCTCTCTATCCCAACCAGAGGTGTGACGTTAAACTTTGGAATGAGGTTTAGTTCGGAGAAAACTATGATGATGGGACTACGAGAGAATGAAAGAAATTTAACGACATGATTAGCCATTGCAGCATAATACCACAGGATGGTGCAGATTACGTCAAGATGTCCTACAGCATCGCGTGGTAAAATGCAGCACAACAATGCTGTAATAAATGAAGGAAAAGTCATGCTTAGTGAGACCTTCATCTCTTCCGTTGTCTTGTACACATCGTGAGCAACATTCTCGACTTCAACCATCAGCAGATTTGAGATGACTGGCGGAACGGAATCAGCTGAATCCGCAACACCAGACGTTTGATTATTGGCGGGTGCTGCGGTCGGAGCCGAATGTCTCCTTAACAACTTGCGTTTTCTTGGCTGCTCCGCATCTGAAACAGGCAACGAAACAGGCAGCTAGCTACCTGACAAGTGATAAACAGCAGTCTGTGCTGAAACTGTACCTTGTCTGGTAAACGGCTGTAACACAGCTTCAGTGTAACTCTTCAATGTCGGCAGAACTGCTTAAATAAAACTAAATTCCAACATACCGGATTTCTTGGCTAAATCCGGTGTGCTCGACGATGTTGTTACGACGGGTGTGAAATCAACATCTTCCGGTAACACTCCTGTTATCTTGATTCTGCACAGTAATTTCACTATGGACATAGAACCTCAGAATCTCAAATAAAAATACATCGATATGCTACTAATGATGACATTCACAGTACAGCGGCACAGTGGAGTCACAACTAGAGAAGTACTGTCGACCACTGACGACTGATCAAAGAGAAAAGACAAATGAAAAGACGAGGAGTCGAGGACTGATAAAACGACACAATGCAAGACAAAGTTACAAATCAGGCGACATTCATTTACTGACATCACAACAAGGCAGTCACCGAAGTGAACAGTGTCCAAACTGACTTCTTCTTCTTCATTTCTGGTATGCACCACTAGGAGTGTGTAGTTCCAGATATAGAGATCAGTCTCCAGAGCAGACAATTCTTGCTTCACTCAGGAGAGGTTATCAAATTTACCGGAAGATGCTGGATAGTCTTCATCTATGTAGTATCACTAGTATGAGGGCATCCAAAACTGGTGGTCTTCTCTGACTAACTGATAATGCTCAATACACACAACATCACCCAGAGTCATAGACAATACATTGAACTATACTGTACTGTACATCATCAGAAAATTTAACTTTTAACAAGAAGAGCTCAGATGTCCGGAGTTGTTGGCTTAACACTGGATGTACTGCTATCATGCAACTACATCACGGATGGTTGACGTGGAATTACTGGAATACGAAACTAGACTAAAGACAGGTGCACACTATGCTGATATGTACACTAAAGCTGTCATTCAATCCAATACAGCTGCTATTACAAACTGCCTGTAATTAACAGCAGGAAAATTCACACAGAAACCAACGTACAAACCTGCGATGGCCCATGACAATCATTCTCAGCTTTTCACCGAGATCCTGCAGCTCATGTATCTGTACAAATGTGCCGATGGGATAGATGTCATCCAGTCGAGTCACCACTTCAGCATCGTTCCTAATACACCAGAATGCAATGAAAATATGCACTTTGCACAAACTGCGACAAACTTAGCAACTAGCCGATACCGATTAATACATAAACCTGACATTCTTACCTTAATACCAAAAACTGTATCAATCATAAAAATATTTTACTGTATAATGCAACAGATTAGTGCATAACTAAACAACGCTACCAGCACGTTTGCCGAGTTTGTGTGTATAACTATAAAACAAAAAATTTGTTGTCCGTTCAAATTTAAAAAAAATATAATTTCAGTATCCAATGCTATCATAATACATAGTAAATAACAATCGGCCGATACCGGCATAGTAATCGGCCGATTCCGATTATCGGCAAAACGGCCGATAATCGACCGATACCGATTATTGGCCGATTATGGGTGCATCATTTAGCAACAGATCTAATCAAACCACATCAAGCTGCATCTGTTACTGTTCGAAGGTTCTTTTCCAATAATCACAGTCGAGCATGATAGTGCAAATTACACCATTGTAATTCATTCCATCACTCACATTTCTGGCATGCACCACTAGGAGTGCAAAGCGCCAAACGTAGGCATCAGTTTCCAGAGTGGACGATTCCACGCCACGTCAATTGCTTCATTCAGGGAGAAGTTATTGGATTTCAGGTCCTAATGGATAGTCTTCATCCATGTAGTATGAGGGCTTCCTGGTGGTCTCCTCCAGTTCTCCAAGGGGAAGCTGTTAAGATCTTCTCGGCATCTGTTTCATGCGACATTCATGCAATGTGGCCGAACAATAGTCGACAGGTGTGCAGCTACTTGGCTGTGTGTCTCAAATCTGTTGTAATGGATGGTGACAACACAAGTCAACGGAGAATTGAAAATTTCGGCCTCCAAAACTGATGGCTGCCGAAGAACGGGTGTGGCGGCATATGAGCAAAATCAAACCAGTTGTCAATGACATAACTGAAATCTGTCGTGCCAACTGAGTGAGAAGTACTCAATTCTCACTTCATTTTTTGTCTCATTGTGTATTATATTCCTATCTATATCAACTGATATCAAGATATTTTCAGCAATGGTGAACCACAATCGACCATTTGATGTCACATCAGTATCACAACAGCTGTAACTGCTATATGCTAATATTTCACTCTGAATTCAAGACTAGATGCAGATGTGACCTAGGTTTGTAAGGTCAGCCAGTACAATCTACAGTATCCTAGCAAAAGTGATTTGTGCCATTAAAGATGCATCACAATTGCTACCCTGTTGTTTCTCTTCCAATTAACAGCACTCTGTGCTATGCAGCAACATAATTTTAAACATCAACTATTCTGCAAAAAAAATAAAACCAAAAATCACTGTCATTCATACACAACATTTACAATTATAATCCTGCAATACTTTACATTACATCAATTCAGAGACAAGCAAGCAAGCACTGAAGAACAGAGAAATTAATTAAAACAGGCAGTATGCACTATTTTGTCCCATCCACATGAGTTGCTAAACTTCTGGCAAAATAGTGCACTTGACAACGCACAGCCTAAATTACACAAATAATTTGCAGGTACAAGTAATTAATATGCTAAAGGTTATGAAATATTGACCACCATGGGAAAATAAGACTCATACTCATCATCACGTTTCAGAAAAACTCCAGCATATGGATGATTTAGCTTCACCTTTCGGCGGATCAAGTCAATTAAACTCTTATCAGAAATCTGCAAATCAACACCAAAAACAACGATGAAGTACAATTTGGCAAATGACAACAGTGACACATGTAAACATCCTACTGACACAGGAAGACAGGCTTGTGATAGTTTAATCCAGGCAGCCAGTTTTGTAACATTTAAAGCAAAAAAACTTCCTTTTATTGTTATTTCAAAATAAACAAGAAAGCCCAGCTGTCGCTGAAAAACCCGCGCAACGCGAAAGCCTGCCAAAAATGCTCCAATTCGACGTGCTTACAACGTTGTCGATGACAATACTGGCCTATCTTCATTCGTTTAGCTGTTGTTGCGTCCGAAATCTGCGAAATCGAGCGAAATTCACTGAAAATTCAAACTTATGGAGTTCAAGGTCATCCAAGGTCATCGATCTTGGTGTCAATCGAAAGCCCATATGTGACTTCGTATTAGTCATTAATAGTAACTTTAGCCGTATCTGCTACCATTTTCGAGATATTCACGGTTAAAGATAGAAAACTGCTGATTTTACACACCCCTGTCTTGTTTGACGCCCTCTAGCGGTGGAACGCCATAAGATATCGACGTATTCTATACACCACTGGAAAGTGCATGTAATGGGCTACAATTCCGTCGCTGACATTATAGGTCTATCTTCATTCGTTTAGCCGTGGTTGCCTGCCAAAGTCGAGAAATCACCCGAAATTCCGACAAAATTTGACCT
>Ga0056114_1001639_pt1 | contig 10494 bp, 7 predicted proteins | sample WorMetHERISLAND1_FD_77005 | JGI IMG/M metagenome (GOLD analysis project Ga0056114, IMG submission 77005) | Marine gutless worms symbiont microbial communities from Max Planck institute for Marine Microbiology, Germany - Olavius loisae HERON... ... | reverse complement strand
TGATGCATCTCCGCAACTTCTGTGAAGTTTCCATTGAGGAAGTGCGGCAAGTGATGACGCATTCGCCTGTCAAAGTTCCGCTCTCGACAGAAACAGGGAAGGGCGTCGGTTGAAGATTGAAGAGTGGAGCCAATTGGAGTTACGCACCCCCTGTGAAAAATTTCTGGCTACGCCACTGTACGGCGGCAAAGTGAATCAACATTAGTTGATGCAGTTTTGTTCTAAACTAAAATGTCCTTTCGCTTAAAACAAAAACTGAAATGTTTAATTTTGCAAAATATACACATTTATTTTCGTTGAAAGATGATAATACCATTAGAAAGAGCATGTTAAAATTAGTAAGAATGGTGCAAAAACTCAAAAACGACAAATGATTCACGACGTTCTCGTGGGCTCATTTCTATGAGCAGCAACTCCGCATAAGCGCATATCGCTTAGCTGCATAATCGGCTAAGTGCATAGCCCGCATCAGTCCCAGTCAGCTTTGTTCAATGCATTTCACTCCGCATAACTGCATTGACACCTCCACGTGCTTGCATCTCTCGTAGCTGGTGGTGTCTTATTACACACAGACTGCATACAAGGCCGTCCAGTCCATGGACCTCTAGATTCATTAGCACATATCTAGAAGTCCATGTCCAGTCGTTCATGCACGTCCGTCCACCAGACGACCGTCCATCCACTGCTGACAGCATCAACACTCCTGCAGTGTGCAGACCCCCACCCTGCCCGTAATGAGGGGATGGGCGCAGGCACCGGCAGTCAATCTGTTTATTGCAGGCTGTAACTGATGCGCGGTCCACTAATTTAGCAACTTCACTGGCTAGCTGTAGTAACCACCAGTCATTTGAACTGTGCTTTCAAACAAACATTTTCTATTAGGCGTAGGCTACATTATAATCTTATCAAAGTGTGTAAAAAGTTACAAATGTTAAAGAGCATTTTCAAAAGACTGACTCTAGCACAATGCGTTGATGTTCAGTGTAGGCCTACAGCTACTGTATATAGCGGCGCCGTCCACTTCAACCCGCCTCTCTACATACTCCGCTTATGTGCATAGCGCCTTAGCAGTCCGGAGCCTATGCACTTAGGAGTGCACTGTACCACAGCGAAGCGCAAGTATTCTCATGGCCGCTTGCTGCTGTGGTATCGCATATTTTGGCTGTCCATAGACAGCGCTTGTGGCTTATTATACTGTGGTACTACCTAATAGGAATGATGACAGTGTTGCCGTTAATAGGGGCCTACTGCAGGGCTTCAGCCTGTGATAAGAAGGCACGTGCCTCAGTGGAATCGCCGCATATGATATTTCCATTAATGTATCTTATGTTTTGTGAATTAGTTTGAAGACTGTCGTTTTTTTTATCACCGGGTTGTGTGCGGTGCTTGCATGTTTCAGGTTTACAGAAGTAAGTAACAGAGACGGTGCAATGCTACCGAGAAGCCTACGTCCGTTGTGTCTGTTGCTACTTGTTCTGCATGTCGTCTGTGCCGAGCGTATGTTACGACTTTATTTTCCCGTGTTTTCTGTCTATATTTATGTCCTTGTGTTCAACAAGTTGTAGATGAAATTCGTTGAAGAGTAAGTGAGAAGTTTTAGTAACAATGTAGCTGCTTAAACAGCGCACTAGACGTGTTTACATCATCGTTCTTCGATACTTCCATACTTACTTGTTTATCTGTAGTTAAGGTCCGATCACACGAGCTGATACTGTCCAGTTTCTATAGCGCGTCTGCACTGACTTATTGATGCGGACTCGCGATATTGACATGGCAATTTCGTCCGTCTGTCAGTCTGTTTCTCTCCAGAGCGCTCTTGTATTGTATCAACGTATCGTAGATCTTGAGTGAACTTAGATATCATTTCAGTTATTTTATTTTTTTACACTGGTTACTGGCCGAAATCTAATAAAAAATATGTTACATGTATCGTCTGGGGGCTATTAAACTATTTTAGAAGGATCACACGTCATATTAGTCCTATCCCGCCCAATGTGTCATTAAATTCGAAATATTAAAAAAAGAACTTCAGTGTCACACAGCTTCTAGTGCACCAGCGGACATGCGATCCGTTAGCGATAGCTGGCTTTCTTGATAATCCTCGACTCCGGTCGTAGTTGGCCCAGTGACAATGAACGGATTGTTTCGTGATCTCGAGTTAATTTGTTTAGTTCTTCGTGTTTCGTATCAAAGATGTTATGTATTGTTTAGCGCTGTCACCACCGTCGATCGTCGAAAGCCCGCCGGCTGGTGTGTGGTATTTTAACCCAAACGATGGCAACGACATCACGCTGACCTGTCGGGCTACAGGCAACCCCAGCGTTCAGTAAGCTTTTCAATACTTGCTCTACAGTTTTTATGCCATAGTATGTAGTACTGACTTTCAACAAAATCTTCGAAAGCTCGCATGCATGCATGCATGTATTTGCTTTGCGCGTAACAGCCGGTATGGGATCTGTTCTAAAAAATCTATGGGTCCAGGAGTTACGATGGTCAGTTTTGTGGGGGTGTAAGGAAGGTGGGCGAATATATCCTTCATCCGAGTGATCCTTAAGCTAGGCTTCGGTATACATTAAAGCACGGTAATTTTGAATGTTTCTGAACTCTGATAAAACCTCAGTTTGATGTGCCACACATCGTCTGGTTCTTTGCAATGTTTGCTGTTGTGATGTGAAGCTCCTAACTAGGCGTAACAAGCGATGTCGCTGTACTGCAGACAGTTTGAAAGTTTCAATGACGAAGTTCACAATATTTCATCGTATACTCTGGATATATAAACAGGGGAAAAAGAAGTACCTCTATGACCCTTTCCCTTCCTTCACCCATTTTCCTCTCTTTTTTTCCCTGCTCTTCCTCCCTTCCCTGCACTCCCCTCTCCTTTTCCCTGCCGCCCATTCCTTTGCTTCCCCTTCCTTCTCCCATCTCAGCCCTGCCGTTCCCTCCCTTATATCTAGGCGCCCTTAAATCCAGCTAGTGTGTCTGGGGAGCACTGTCTCAAGTCAATCCCTGTATGTACGTGGTGATTTGCTGATTGTGTCAGGTACAACTGGATACGCAATGAACAACTCGAGTCCACCCTGCTGTCTGGCAGCACGGTGGTCATTACGAGTTCTTCGCATTATCCAGACAACGCCACCTATCAATGCATCGCCAGCAACGGAGTTGGCACGGCCATGTCGAACGAGACGCGCATTGTTGAGGCGAGACCCGCCGTGTTCCAGACCGTACCGCCACGGGATGTGCCGACAATGAGGGTGACGCTTGGCGACAAACTTGTAGTACCCTGTCAGCCGACGAATCAGAGTGTTCCTGCCCCCGGGTTCGAAGACTATACGTGGAGTCTGTCTTCCGTGGATCACCTAGTAGACAGAGGCCGGAAACAGCTGGACCGTCGCGTTCAGATCGACGACAGCGGTAAGTATCGACGTTCAACAGCACTAGATACCCTTACCGGGTCTTTCGCGCGTTACAAATTCGTTGCTTGCTTACTTACTTACTAGATATGGAGGCGCCGAAGTGGTGCCGGATGGGAAGGGAATGAATGTCCCGAGTCCCTGGCCAACTAAAGGGTCTGGGCCCACATTTTCAAAACTTCTTAGGAAAATCTTAGGAAGATTTCCTATCATAGGAAAATGATAGGAAAATATTTAGCAAAGCACAAATCTTGAATCAGGAAATAATAACGCAGTAATAATGTAGGCCTAATTAAGACTTTTATTTTTTTCGTCATGTTGGACGCTGTTAAGTGACGCTATTGCTAATCGTGAATCTAGTAAGTAGTGCGAAATTATGTCTGGTTAGTGTTTATTTTTCAGATATTGTCAAAGATTATCCCTCCTAATATTTTTGTGCCCGTTGAGTGAATTTAATACATTACTGTTGCAGGTAACCTGAACATCGCTTTCGTCAAAAGTGAAGATTTTGAAGATCAAACAGTCCTCAAGTGTTTCATTCTCAATCAGATATTGGAAGTGAGTGCGGGTGGCAGTTATGCGAGAATTGTGGATTCTGGAGAGACGCCGAGTGAGTATTGTATGCCGTAGTTACTAAATGCATCCCACTCTTACTTTATGGTTTAGAAGCTTGCCAATTACTGAAGCCTTGACTTGTCATCTCTTGATTTTAAAATAAACCGATTTTTCATGATACTATTTAAAGTTAACAACATAGAAATTATTACTTATTGTCAACAGCAATTTTCATTTGATCTGCCCAGTGTAGTTGGGGCCAAGCGTGTCAGTACGTTTAATCTGAAATTTAACAATTACAATGCCGATAACTTGTTCTTTATGTTGTGTTAACGTTTGTAACATGATATCACAACTGTATTCGTAGACATATTGTCAGCAGTAAGCTAACTGTGAGCTGTATTAGACATCTATTGTTAAGTTTTCCTAATTTATTGTTATATTATCATTATTATGTTACCGTTATTTGTTTCTACCACTGTATTGTGAATAAAGATGAATATATTGGCTTGTTTGGTCACTTAGCAGTAGATGCAATGCCTTGTCTACGGTGACAAATTGATGTTTATTTCACATTTGTGACTAGTAACAGTCAAATAGGTAAACGCGTCGAACTAAAAAGAAATGTAGCGTAGTGATAGTCTCCTGCATTACGGAGCTTACGAGGTTACTACGGACTTGGGGGTGGAAATGGTTTGAATCTTTAAATGGTTCTTGCTGTCAGTGTCGTTTGTGCAGAACCGACTGCATTTTGAGAGGGGGGGGGGTTGAGGTGGAGTTATAACGTAGCAGTCCTCTCGTTCTCCATTCACATCTACGAAACTCCTTAAACAACTTCATTTGCTGCCCATCAAATGGCGAATGCGATTTAAGCTTGCTTCTTTTGTATACATATTGGTCATCCACCATACCTCACCGAGCTTTTACAATATCACAGGTCTGCAAGGTTCACACGTTCATCCAGGCACTTACGTTCTGTTCCGTGACACAACCTTTCATTTGGCGCTCGTGCTTTTCACGTCACTGCACCCAAAACAAATATGGAACTTGTTACCTCTTAACGTCTGCCAATCCCAAACATACTCTTCTTTTAGACGTCATCTTAAGACGCACTAGTTTCAGTCAGCCTGTACTGCCCCCTAGCAGCCTCATAATGCATTCTGATACTCTTCTGACACTGGCACTATATAAATCCCTTACTTACCTACTTACTTACTTAATTGGGAGGGCGTCCTTTATTACAGCTCAAGCTGTGTTTCAGGGCTCGAGTTACAGATTCAGATCCTCAGACGTTAACCCTCTCACACACTCTTAACTCTGGCTCTGCAACTTGTCTTTTTGTGTCTTCAATGCGTCGATGTCTCCCTCAAGTCACACATGTGCGTGTATGTTGATATTTTGTAGTTCCCGATTCACAGCCGCAGATCATGTTCTACACAAACCAAACGAACAATCGGGATGGACAGTCGACCGTTGTCGTCGGCTTGGAAGGCCAAACCGTGTCAATGAGATGTTTCTTCTCAGGAGGGTCTGTATAGTCCACGTTTACTGCTGTGTCTTGTTATCCAGTATATTGCACATGCCTTACCAAAATTAATTTTGTTTGCTTATTAAAGGGTGTTTATGTATGTTTATACCTAATCTGCCTGTCCCTGCAGAGTTAGATTAGGCCCCTCATTTGTCACAGAGAGAGTTTTCAGCTTTGCTGCTTGGCAACTTAGCTGTTTCGACTGCAGTTGCTGGAGGGTTGCCAATGAAGACAATCGACTGATCGTTGAATGAGTTTTTATTCTCACTGACTGTGTGTTCATGGTTGGTTACCCGCGACCATTGCCGTTTTTCTGTTGTCCACCCCACATAGTGGGAAGGCCACTTTAAGCGATGGCGCTATCCGTCTGTATGTCTGTCTGTCTGTCACCAACATTTGGTGCTCAACTAGAATTCGGCAGAGGGAGCCGCTGTTAGCCTTGATGAAACAATCTATGGCTACTGAGAGGTAGCTAATCGTCGCGACCCATCGCGGCAATACACTGTTATATGTCTTAGCATACCGTCCAGTGCTCTCCGGCGCTATGAGTGAATGTCGTGTTTATGTGCTGATCTGGCCCCGTGTGCGGTCAGGAGCTTTGTAGAATAAGCCCACCTCGTGTCCTGGCTGAGTGTCGTATGACGGGACTAAAAAAGGCTAGTTTTGTATTGCTGTATTTTGCGTTGTTTGCGTTGTCTGGGTTGTGTTTAGTTTTTGTAGTGTGTCTGTTTATAGTTTGTTTTCTGCCCTGTATTTTCCAGCGTGTACCAACGTGAATGGCACTGTATAGACTAACTCAACTGTGCTGATGTGCTGTTAAGAGTCTACTCACTCACTCTCTCACTCACTTATGTGTTGATCTGACGCAGAGATGTAATGATCGCCTGGAGGAGGGAAGATGGCGGCAGTAGACCTATTCCTTCCGAACCTCGCATTGAAGCTCGTGATTTCAGTACACGTCTGCAGATCGGCGACCTAAGACGCTCAGACGAGGGCGACTACTCATGTACCGGTAGTAACGGGGCTGGAGAGGCCACGTTCAACATCAAACTGATTGTCCACGGTATGTGACCATTTGAGCTGACTCTACAGAGAAGTAGAATTAATTGAATCAAGTTGAGTATGTGACTTGTCAAACAATGACATGTGCTTGGCGAATAGCAGGCGTATTTTAGCGTACTTTCTAATGTGAATGACTTTTCCTTTTTGAAAATGTTCTACTGTTGGTTGGGTCTTTTGACCTGTAAAAACCGTCTCCCATATAACCTGTACTGTGTTGGCGGGGACGTAAAACACTGCACAATCCATTTGAGGTTTTCAGTGTACAACTTTGTGTCTATTTTCGCTGTCATCAGTATAGTCAGTACTCAAGTACGCTATGATTTTTTAGAATTCTTGTGAATAGTAAAATGTTTCCTTTTATGTGATCACGCCAGAACTGATGCAGATATAATATGAAATAAACCACTGCAAAACCCACAGTAAATGGGGTTAAGTAAAGATGACTGGTAGTACACTAAACAGTGCAGCCATAGTGGTCCTTAGTGGACGCTTATTGACGTCATATATACGGTATTTTCAGTAAATTATAACATGAAACTTTAGCGGCTTATATAAAGAGTATCAACATGCAGAACAACTTCTATAGTCTAGTGAAGTGGTTCAGTTACAGAGTACGAGTGTTGTCCATCGTAGTAGAAGGGTTTGCGAATCCAGTGGTCAAAAAGTGGTAAGGTATGAAGAGGAATACATACCCTGTCGACACTCCATGCAAACAAGCTGAGTGATACGCTGTCATGTAGGGGAATAGCTAGCGAACAGCTATGCTTACTGCCCCAGTGGTCGGGTGTCAGCTCCATTTACATACTACTATCCACAACGGGAATGAATTTTGGAAGTGGCACTTTTAGACGCATTTTTAAAGATCACAGGCATAATTGCAAGAAGGGTCCTATGTTGGCCTCCTTGAGGCGGTAACTATAAGTATAGTATAAGTATATTTTTCCAGAATATCCAACATGAGTAAATGGTAAAATGGCAAATGGATCCCTGATTTTATAGAGCGCTTGAAAACGTCAGCATGGCATCGGCTATACAGTGCTGAGTAGCACTGTATAGCTTAATTGTGCTGTTATGCTGTTAAGAAACTATTCACTCACTCACTATAGGTAATCAAGCGGGTCTTTCAAATTATCAGAGGGGATTCGACTCGTTGACTACAGTATATACAAGAGATGTATGTGTGTTATGTAGCGGCGCCAACGTTCAAACAACTTATAGATTCTCCACACGATATTAACGCAACTGTCGGTGAGACCGTTCAGTTCCATTGCAACCCGCACGCCATTCCTGAAGCTAAGATCGAATGGTACAAGAATGGCATGAAGATAGATCGTATGTACTTTTATGATTGTTATCACGTCAGCCACACTATATAGTCTAAACAACCACTGGCTCGAATGGCAATGCAGTAAGCCAAACAGTAGATAGAGAATGGTTGTCTCGTCACATAGAATAGTGACATAAATACATGAAATTTTTAGATAACTATTCATTGTCTATATAATGAGGTCGGGTGTCATTCCTTATCTACTCCTAACCATCTCAAAGCCTAATCCAACTCTGATCTCATAATAGTTATAATCGTATTTATATGTTTACTTTCATTGAATTAACCACCAGCTCACGAATGTGTCGAAAATCTACGTCTAGAGGCACAGATGAACAGGTGGGACTTGCCACTGTAGTGACAGCTTTGTGCAGTAAGAGACTTGTGGAGATTCATACGATTGACAGTGTAGTGTCAAGTGACATCATGATAGTGAACTAAAACCAAAATGTTTTCTAAACTAAAAAAATAAAATTAAATGATTGATGATGAACTAAACTAATAATAGTCTGATTGTTTGAACTGAAACAGGCCTATTAATGTTGTGTGTTGGACAGCCAACTTTCCGCCGCCCAAGTTCCAGTTTTCCGCCAACAGAAAGAGTCTCACAGTAACTTCAGTCTGCAAGAACGACTGTCATGGACCGAATGATCTGATGGTGATTCAGTGCAGTGTCAGCAACATGCACGGAAGTGCTATTGCTAATGGCTACATCAATGTTTTTGGTCAGTACCGCCGACCCTTCTTCACTATCTTTGCAATGTTGCTCAAAGAAATATAATTGTTTTAACGAAAAAGCAAATCCTTGGCAGAAATCTGATGTAAAGGCTATATACTTTGCCGCTAAGCGCATGTATTGATTTCTTACAGGTGGTCACGGAGCGTTAAATTTACGCAAATCGCTGCAGCTTCTATAGTTTAGTTGGACCAGTGTGTGACTATGGAGAGAACATCAGGATGGTTGAATTCCTTGACAGTCCCTTTGTTATTCAATACCCGGTCCTTGTGCAGAAGGTGGCTCAAGGGGCTCATATGCAATACAGTCTATGTAGAGGACTTCGAATGAAAGTTATACCCTGGTAATAGGGACGATTGTTTTCTTTTAATTTAATTTGTATTTAGGGAATGTAGTGTTGGCATGCAACATATAACTGCAGGTGCTTTAATCTCATTGGTGTGTCCGTCAACTGTAAAGTGAGGGAGGGGGTTCACTTCCTTCGGAATCCGCCTGTGTCCGTTAACCGTTATACTGTGTTACTGTAGAAAAGACGCAGTTCGTTGTAAAGCCGACAGCCGTCAGTCCGAAACTCGGCGAATCGGCAACTTTCACCGTAAAAGCAGAGTCCGATCCAGACACACCAATCACGTACAGCTGGTATCATTACGACGAGGACTCGGCGTGTGACAATAAATGGTGCGCCGTGTACAACGTGGACAGAAGAACGTTGTTGATCAGCAACGAGGACGGCAGTTCGCTGACGATTGTCGACGTCAAGGAGCATGACGTCGGCACGTATCGGTGTGTCGCATCGAACGGCGTCGGTGAGGCCACGGTCGAAGTGAAGCTGTCGGCGAAGCCGGCTCTGCCGCCATTCGAACGTACGTTCACTCAACGGTGATAGAACGATATATTGTCTACAAAAAAGTCACCTGCAACGTGTCTGTCTGCTGGTTTGCGAGCTTTATAGTGATGTACAGCCGTTTGGGTGACACGTCATACTTACATCTGACGTGAAAGTTTATACCTAAGTATAACAATATCTCCCATTATTTCTAGTCGTTTCTTAACGCATAACCTAGGCCTATAGCATGTAAAGCTGTTCTGTGTGGCAGCAATGTGATATAATAGATTAGGATGTCTAGAAGTCTAAACAGTTTACATATTGTACTATTAAACAAACTACGAGGTAGAGGTTAAGGGAGACGCCTCCACAAGTTCAATGTAGGCCCCTACGTCGATACAAACTGTGCTCAGATTTTGGCATTTTTACACATCAGTTGCCGTCGTCGTCAACGCGTAGTTGTCGAGGACCGTAGAGTGACACAGAGATATACTATAAAATGAGTTTATAAGTTTAAGTTCTTAAACTTCCAGAGACGGGCCCTGGCAGACCTTGTCCATCAATGCCCGACGGGTACTAAGCCGCAGCACTTATTAGTGGGAATCTCAAGTCCCCAGACGGACCCTTACACTGCATAATCTCCAGAGGCTGCATCGTGTAGGAATGTATGTGTGTGTGTGGTCCACCGTAAAAGAACGCGCATAGCGTTCATTGTCTGAGTGATGAGACCGTTTGATTGACAGATGTGATTGACATTTGACAGGTGCTCTCTGTGTCTGTACAGGTAAGTCGTTCTGGTGGCTGGTACTGATGCTGCTTGTCTTCATCGCACCCATCATCGCTCTCACCGTCTTCAGCTATCTGCCCAACAGCCAAGGTAGATGTTAAACGAGGCTAAAACCTCGAGGCGCCAATTTCTGGAGGTTGAACAAGAAAGCCCAGCTATCGCTGACAAACCCGCGCGACGCGAAAGCATGCCAAAATTGTTCCGATTCGACGTGCTTACAACGTTGTCGCTGACAATACTGGCCTATCTTCATTCGTTTA
>Ga0056114_1001638_pt1 | contig 10495 bp, 6 predicted proteins | sample WorMetHERISLAND1_FD_77005 | JGI IMG/M metagenome (GOLD analysis project Ga0056114, IMG submission 77005) | Marine gutless worms symbiont microbial communities from Max Planck institute for Marine Microbiology, Germany - Olavius loisae HERON... ... | reverse complement strand
CCCGTATATCAGCCAACAACAACTCACTAAAGCATCCTAGCCCGCAGTCACGACACAGCTCAAAGTGACATTAGGCCATATCATTTCTGTGCAAAGAATGAGTACATTGACGGCCAATTCCTAGCCGGCGGCTGTGGCAGTCTACAAAGACAGGTCGCCGATGGGGCCGATGTAGTATTTACAGACACCCGGCGAGTTTGTATCAGTTAGAGCTTGAACTTTAAATGTTTCCCGTAATAATGAATATCGCCATTCGCTTATTATTATTCGCTTATAAAAACTGGAACTTGGATTTATCAGTTGCTTCCAGCACTTCATACACATCTGCCGTTCACGACATTATTCAACTCTGAGGAATGTGCATTATTGGAAAAGAAATGTACATGTGGGTTCTGAGATGTTTTACATGTGGCCATGTTCATCAGTTCATGTAGAGATGGTGGATCACTCATCACTGTTCCAAGCTGCTGGTTGGAGAAACTGAAGATCCATTCACTCAATTTGTTGTGTCCGTGGCTGTTCATTACTGTGACTGCTGCTGGAATGGAGATGGGAACATGAATTGACGGTCGCATTAGTGGCAGAATTAAATATATTTAGGTGCAGTATGAGATATTTGCAGTTGTTGACCAGTATCTCACAGATGAGGCATGACCACTTTAAAACATTCATAGGAAGTCACATGATTTAACAGTCCAATTATTTCATATGGTCACTTTCGAAAGTTGGCATGGGTGCTGTATTTTTGAAATGGATGAATTCCCATTCCAGAGATTTTTTGTCTGTGTACTAATGTGCAGATTATGCTGCTATTGTGCTGCAGATTTGCTGAATATTATGGATAATCCTACGAGCATTGTGATGGTCATCTAAATGGCTGCTAATAGCGAGAAGACTGCGTTGGAACAGCAAGGATGGGACATGGAATTTAAGGACCCATTCAGCTTGGAAGAAGATGAGTTAGCTGTTTATTGCAGCACCAGTATAAGTCAGCCACCTGTTGGTGCCAGTTCTCGTTTCTCTGAGGGTCATTTCACAGTTGCAACTGTGAGCCGTGGTATCGAACGGAGAGTTGTGACAAATTCATCACCGACAATAGTGCCAGATATTGAACCGACAGCTGGTTTGGAATTTCCAGGCTGGACGGAGAATTTGCAGCGGCAACAGTTGGGAGTTGAAGCCAATGCAAGATCGAGCACAAGAGTGTCAATAGCTGGAAGTAAGGGACAACTGCATGTGGACGGACAGGCTATTATCCCATGTAGTAAACAATTATCTACCAGTACTGACACGGAATTACGCTGCAGTGACATGACTGTGATGTCATCTGAAGAGCAGTCACCGATTCCAGTGATGTTATCGTCTGCAAAACGGTTTTGTGCGGGCGAGATTGCACAGAACAATGAAGCTTCCAAACATGGCGATGGTCGTTTTAGGTCTCTGCGTCCATCTGCCATTCACAATGATCCACCTGTACGTTTTACACCACCTCCACGTCCTCTCAATGCCTACAGCATTCCAACCATACCAACATGGCCTGCAGTTTGCCTACCACTGCCTGTCAGTCACAGTGGAGCTGGCCTGCAATTACGACCTAGTGTGTCTTATAACTATATTCCATACTCACGTTCCACTAACATTCCAGTGTTGTATAATCAGTCGTCAGTTCGTGCGGCTGAGACCCACTGGCCTGGATCTCGGATACAGCTACAGACGATGCTGACTAAGCCGCCACCGCCCGTACCTGATGCTGTGATTAGCTTGTCACCTGATGAGTTTCCAGTTCATTCAGCGCATTTGCAGAATGGACTGACACCACATAGACTTTCGTTGGCAACAGTACCTCAAGTAGTTGCTCCATTTCCACCACGAAACATCGGCAGACTGCCATTCAGTACGTCGTCTCATTCTATTCGTCCTCACAGTGTGGTTTCAGGTCTTGCTAAGGCTGGCTTGCCAGTGGTCAGCACGGTACCATTTAGCACTAGAGGCCAGGCTCTGCGACACGGTGAAGTTCAGAAACCAGTACTATTATCTACTAATGCTGAAGTCACTTCAGAGAGGTCAAGATGCAGTTTGCCAGTCACACGTGTGTCATCATCAGCTATGACGTGCACTGGCTTACCAGTTTCCAGTTCATGTCCACTTTTGACGTCGTCACAGTTAACCAGTAAACAGGCAACATGCGGTTCAAATGTTACTCCACCACCAGTGAAATTCAGTTCCACATTTGCTCAGCTGGATCCGCGAAGACACAACGGAAATCGGCAGAAAACTGTTGCTGCTTCAAGCCAGAGCTCAGCTTTTGTGGTTCCATTGCCACCGCCACTACCGTCATTGGAAGAACTTACATCTGATAGCAGTGACGATAAACAGACTGACATTAAAACAGCGACAGGCAGTTCAACTTCTCAGTCATCAACTACTGGCTCTACAACACCAGATACTGCCAAACCTGACAAGGTAAAGGAGAATGAATGACAAGCTGTGAAAGTAGTTAGGTGCATGAAATTTGTCTGTCGATTGTGAATTAATGGATCATGCATGTAAAGTGTCTTTGACAGTAGTAAAACTGAGTGATTGACTTTGTTATTTAATATATAGCTTCAAAATGTATGGAGCTTGTTTTAGTGTATTTCTGCATTGTAAAGCTGTAGCTGTATAATACAAAAGCTGTAAAGCTGCGTTCATAGCATGCACCCTAATGTTTCTTACAATTTAACTCAATTAAAAATGGACAAAAACTCGCCAGTTTTTTATCAGTCATGGACGTAGATTTCTGAACAAGTTCAGAATTTTTTACGACTGAGTTGAGTCAAATGTAGCGTTGTCACTATAGCATTTGTGTTTATTTTTTAAAACATACAAAAATAAGTCTAATAAGATGTTGGAGTAAGTCCGTGGATTGGATATATAGGTACGAAAAGCTCTATCGCAGGGATGCACAGCTTCTTTGAAGCCCAAGAGCCACACCAACACTGCAAAGCTTCAAAGTCACTGACAACACTTGAGGCACTGAGAACATGACAGCCAGTCTTTGAGGAAGAGGGACGCAGGGAGGGTGTATCATCTTCCTAGCCAGTTAGGGGATCTGAGGAGGGTACTTTGTGAGCTCCCCTTGGGGTTCTGGTCCACCAAATCATTTTCGGTCTGGGAAAGCCCAGACCGAAAACGAATTTGGTGCACTCTACAAGTGTCAGGAAGCTGCTGATAGCAACGATTTTGCTGTTTTTTTAATCATGTGGGTCATTATTAAAATGTGCTGTAGCTAACTGTATTGTTTTGACCAAAAGGTCGGTCTTCAAAAATGTGATTCAATACCACAGGTGTATGAAGTCTCAGCATGGCTGCTGCTGGTAGCTCTGGTTGTTACACTGTATGTGTTGCTAAATATACACCGTGGGCCATAAAAAAACGTGCCACTTTATTTGGGATCATAACTCTCGTGTTTCGTTTTAGATTTTTACACTTCTTGCACCAATGGAAACAAGAAAAAATACTCTATCGGGGAATTACAAAATTTGCAATTTTACCCACATTGTGTCTCTACACTACCTGAGAAAATTTAAAAACACACAACAGCACATTTTGAAACCAACTGTCAGTGTATTTTAATGCTCGACGCCATCAACGGCAAGAACGAGTCCAAGTAAACTGTTTCCAGTTCTTGTTAGGAAATTCCCTTAACAGTCTTCTGGCAGAAAATCTTTTACATTCCCACAGCTTTTAATGAAAATTTTATCTTCGAAACTCAACATTAGGTCTGTTATTATATTTATTTACACAGTAAACATTCGTGACGCAATTATGATGTCATAACCGATGAGGAACCATAAAATAAGTAAACCGTAGTGTAGAATATTTATTCCTTTTTCTGTTGGTACACAAATTGTTGAAATCCATCAAGAAATGCAGAAGTTACAGTCCAAAATAAAGTGGCACGTTTTTTATGGCCCACGGTGTATGTGGCACATTTACAGCTGAGTCTGGTGAGACGCCAGGAATATGACTTTAGTGATACCTGTTTGTACTTTGTACTTCGTTTAATCATTCGTGATGTTTTGTGTTGTTCAGACACTTGATGATCGTACGATGATCGTAGCTGAGCAAGTGAGAGCTAATCTGAAGCCGTTCTTTAAAAGTGGTCTCATTGACAAAGAGGCATATAAACAGATCATGAGAAAAGCGGTGCCTAAGGTATTCTTAGTGCAGCACAGTAGATGTCACGTTTTTCTGTTATATTCATTCACATATATTTATTCTGACTGCTAATTGTAAACAAGAAAGCCTAGCTAACGTTTTGCTAACGTATATTGCCACAGTTGTGCTGTAACAGTACTAACATGTAATCTAGGTTCTTGTAACAGGGACAATTACAAGTGGCATTTACTGGGCTGGGAGACCTGATACAGGATGAATTGCCTCCAGAATTCCTAACATTGTGCAAAATCAGTCACATAGTGACTGTGTGAACTGTAGACTGTGTAGAACTGGCCGCGTTCTATCATGCCAGTTTTACAATAAAATTGAATTGAATTGAATTTAGTAATGACATCTTGTAGTTGAACTTCCCTTCAAATTGTCTGCAGTTTACAATTTGCAATTATTTTATTTTTCACCGAACTGTGCATGGAAGTATTTACATTTCTGATTTTCTTAGGTATATGAAATTATATGTTGGTTGTTCTTGGATGTAGAAGTGTACATGTACAGATCCATGTCTTATTCTATGTTCAATCATTCTCTCTTCCCGTCCCTTATTACATCGCAGTAGTGCACACACTGTTGAAAGTGGCTCCTGAGATCAGCTGATTTCTGTTGTTGAGGTTACCGCTGGCTAGTGCATCAGTGTTATAAGGCGTCCAGCTCTCTTAACCCTCAAATAAGGGTACTTCCACACAAACACACACACACACTCAGAAAAATAGTCTTTTCGTGCTGACACACCTTGATGACATTGAGAAAAACCAGACTTTGTTTATGGCACTTGAAAGTCACCATAATTATAACAGTCAGTCAGCAATTACATCTGCAACCCTCTGTATAATGCTTTGAAATGTTTATGATGTCACATGGTCCATTCTGAGCTTCCTGTAAAAGGTTTATCTCATTACTTTAAATGGTTATATTGGTGTTACGACCGTCTTTGAATAGCATGGATCTCACTGATCTCCGAGCTCCCAACACTTTTGTCGTTGTAATGTACCGAGACATGTCAACGTGTTAGAGGCTTTATGCAAATACACTGTATAGATGCTATACTTGAATTGACGTGATACAGAGTTGGGTAGGATTTAAATCAAATGACATATAAATTGCGATTTAAATAATTTCTTGTGATTTACGATTTTGATTTAAATCATTTTTCAGCAGTGATTTGTGATTTGGATCTAAATCTTTTTTGACTGAGAAACAAATCAGATCACATAGCACATCATGTTGCATTGCTGTCTTATATTTTTATGACTACTGCACGCCCTAATCGACTCTGTATTGCCTAATACCAGAGCACATCACACAATGGCTCTGCCACAGTAACTGTAACACTAACCGACTAACAGCGCAGAACAACTTGGCCTATACTTTTGACTGTCATTTGCTGTCATGTCACTCATGTGCGACTTTCTTTTACATGCAATGTGTAATACAGCTAATTACTAATCTATATGGGTTTACACAGTGATTTGATAATTTAAATCTTTTTTGGTGATTTTGATTTAACTCATTTTTGCAGGCAGTGATTTTGGACTTTGATTTAAGTCATTTTTTCAGCAGTGATTTATGATTTGGATTTACAGTAAATCTTTTTATGGTGATCTTACCCAACACTAACGTGATATCTCCATGAAAACAGCTAAACAGAAAATTGCAAACAAGCTGATAGTGTATAGATGATAGTTGTCATACTCTGTGGCATTGGACCCGTAATGTAGTGATTGACAACAATAACGACTGCACCATCCTGCCAAGACAGCAATCATTACCTTGACACCATCACCGCTGCTTACTGGATTATAGACCACGAGCAAGTAGTTCTCAAGACTGAGATCTCGACACTTGGAACATTAAGACCAAGACAAGGTCTTAAAAATGAACTCAATGGTTGAGACCAAACACTGGTTTTTAACTGACATATCCTTTGGTAGCTTGGTGTATGTGACTGAGGACTAAGGTCTGTAACTGAAGGCTGTCGTGTGCATGTGTTGTAGATATGTGCCAGCAGATCAGCAGACATCAGTACAACCAGAGTACAGACCTTTGTTGACGCTTATGTTGCAAAAGTAACAAACGCAGACAGGCGTAAAAGCGGCGGCGGCGGTGGCAGCACAAATACACAGGAATCATAGTGATAACTGGTGCAGCCACTATCACAGCCAAGTGCGTGATAATGTCTCCACAGTGAACCAGTATGGATTACAGAGCTTCATTGATTGATGTGCCACTCGCAACTACATATCCCAGTTTGTTTCACACTGAACAGTTTTTGGCTTCAGTTTGTTAAAGTCTGCTCACTCTGATGTGATTAGTAGGTTGCTGGAAAAAGCTGTATTCGCTGTGACTGCTCTCGAAACCAAACCAAATTCTGTGTGTATTTCCCTCGTGGATAATGATTATATGCTGATCACAAGATTGTTACAATGTAAGGTTTGTGTTTAATCATATGCAATTAAAATACATTAATCATAAATTTGCTATAATCATAAATTTGCTAGGTACAAATTTCTTTGGCTTTTCACTTAACACGTTCAAATTCTATTTTTTTCTGATGAGTGGTCACTCTGCATAGTGGCCGACACTGTCGACAATAGTTATATACACTTGTTTCTAACTTTGTTTTGTGTTAACGTATATATTTTTTGTTGCACCAAATGTCCAAAACAGTGCTTATTAGCAATGGTGCATGATATACCGCACTGTATTTTCCGTCTTGTATTTTCATGCTGTGTGAAGTACAACTAATGGCAGAAGTTTTTTGTAGCTAGTAGTTGTCCCAGTAGGGCAATTCGTTGTGAATACGGTATTACTAACAACAATGTTTAGTTCAATACCAGTTATACCACCGTGTCACTACATGAGGCTTGCCTGAAGTATGATACTGACTGAACATGATGCTTTTGAAAATTTGCTGTTTCATTATTCTTCACTGTTTCATTATTCTATAGTCTATACACTGGTTTGCTAAAATGTTTTCATGTGCATTGTGCCTGAATGTTTACTGGCATGAAGAGCATTATGTAGGTCCAGTAAGACTGAAGGGCTGGTGCTGGTCTGGCTGGGTGGTCCTGGTCTGGCTGGGTGCCTGTCTTGCCACAGGTCTGAGATGAACTGGTGTTGTTATTGCCTCGAGGCCAACTGAAGGCTCCCTTCTGGCCGACAAAAAGTCCGTCGTCGTTTTCGTGGGGGTACCGCGGCGGCAGCCACAAACCCTGATATCAGTGATAACAGCAACACTTAGTAAGACTTATTCGGTTACTTTCGAGTCTCTGTAACATATTTTGTTGTCACAGTGCATGCATAGTTGTGGATGAAAAGTTGAATTGTACATTGTTGTGGTAGCAAGATGCTTGTTCGTTACTGTGATGTAACTATTATCATATTATGTGATATATTTTTGAAGATAACAGCCACTATCGGAAATTCACATTAGCAACTGCATCCAACTGACTGATAGTAATTAGATTAGATAAGCAACGGACATTACAGACTATCAGAGTGGTGTTTTCAGCAGCTAACACATGCCTACATACAGTGTGAGTTAAAAAAATCCCCCCTGGGGTTATCTGAATTTTTTTCATTTTTTCACAAACGGTTAAGAATTTTCAATCGATTTTTTACACACCTATTATACGTTCGTATGTACGCTAGATTACAAATTTTTATTCAATTATCTCCAACTTTGACGAAGCGCGACTACCTAGTTCACATAATATGCGCAAAATGTCCAACACGCGCGCGTTCAGACATTTTCGTTTCGTAAGTCGTTGATAGCTTTGTTGATCGTTGTCCGTGGCAAGTCACTTTAAAATAAACACTTTTATAATGTCAACAAACATGTCGGATATGACATGACGTCAACAGTGACGTCATTTGCTTAGTAAGCAAACTTAGAAGTTAAACTTCTAGTGAAATGTAAAAATTCGTTGGGTGGTCGCGCTTAGTATGGCATAACATCGTCAAAGTTGGAGATAATTTAATAAAAAATTTGTAATCTAGTCTAGAAAGGAACGTGTAATAGGTGTGTAAAAATCGATTAAAAAAGGAAAAAATGTCAGAAAACCGCAGGGGGGATTTTTTGACTTACACTGTACAGTCAACTGTGGGTTGGTTTCTGTCTCAGGTCGAGATGCTGTTAGTTCGGTCTGACGCGGCGGCAACGAAGCCTCCTCCTAAGAGCAAGGCGCCGACGTTGTCGGAGCAGATCCAGTCGCGGGCTCTGTGGAGACTTCGCGCGTCGCTCGCCGAGACCGAGGCGTTCAGCGACGTCGTACGCATGGAACACTTCGCGTCGTCGCCCGAAATGCCGTCGGCGATGACGTCATTCGAATCGAACGCGATGCCGGTGACATCCGGTGACAGGAGAGCCGGTGACGACGCTGTCCGGGCACCTGTCAGCCAGAGTGACGTCACTGCTACGTCATCGGCGGCGGCAGTCAGTGCTGGCTTAGCGGCGAGCAGTAGCAGCGAGACGCGGAGAGAGGCGTTCCGTCGGGCGATAGCCCAGCGCTGGACGTCGGCGAGATTCGACGTGGATCGGCCGCGACGACCACAGACGAGCTTCGACAGCATGGAGACGGACGGGGATGTGTCGGACACGAGCTGCCGACCGGACATGACCACGAGCTTTGAGTCGACCACGACGACGACGACGACCACGGACAACACCGACGATCTAGACAGCGGCTCGGCGCCGACTCGCATTCAACACGACAGCGGCTATAAATCAGTCGAGGTTCACAATTTTCAACCCTTTAAAGCCTACTGTTGCCATATGGGTACAGCTATAAAGCATTCTGTGCCAGACCGGGTTAAGCCGTCATTTGTAATTTTTGACATCCGGGCACTCTGACGCTCAGTCCTGGATGTCAAAAATTTACAAATGACGGCATAACCCGGTCTGGCACAGGATGCTTTATAGCTGTATACCCATATAGCAACAGTAGGCTTTAAATGGTTAAATGTCATTGTTTCTCCCACTCCCAGTAATCCTAGGTACACCAGAACGCTTACTTTTTACGCTGAAGATATGTCGCTTTTTGTAGCGTAACCCAAAGGAGGCCGCACTGGGAGCAAGTAAGTAAGTAACGAAATTATAACCCGCGAAAGACCTGGTAAGGTGCTATGCACTGCTCATCCGTTTGCCTTTTGTTCATTCCTGGTTTAGAACTAAATAACGGAATCGGAATTAGGTCATCAGTAGAATCATTGGCCACATTTCATCGCCTCCTCAAGACACATCTGTTCGGGAAGTCTTTTCCACAGTAGATACTGGACATCAACTTACTGTCTCCGGTGGACCTATAGCAGTAGTTCCGCTACTTAGGCCATCAAAAAATCTTTTGATTGACTGATTGATTGAAAGTGACTATTCGGTGAAGGATAATGCAAACGAGAATGTTTCTCAATATGTATTTTATCGGTCAAAGTAACCAGGCTTTGCAGCATTCGCGCTCCAAGTGCGTACAAAGGGGCAATAACATAACATAACATAACACAGCTGATCGCCGGATGTTATAGGCGCACATCGAAGATACAAAAATAAAATAGATAACTTAACTAAAATGTTTAAAATAATTTAATATTGGTGCAGTGACAATTTCTGAAGGTAAACTGTTCCAAATGTTAGCATTTTGTAACATCATAATGTGATCTACGGTTGGATATCTTGAGTGAATTATCTCTTTTACCGAATCAGATACAATGAGACACCTTTACATCATATTTTTCCGATGGTATTTTATATGTTTTAATCATGTCACCTCTTATTCTTCTACGAACTTACTTAAGGGCAGGAAGATCCACAACTAGTCTCATCATATGATGTATTTTTAAAATTAGAAATGGGCAGACTTTGTGTTGAAAGACTGGCGACAGAAATAGGTCACAAAGTAAAGAACACTGGGCAAACAGTGGTAAGCGGTTCGCATTGACAAGAAAATCAAATCAAATCAAATTTATTAAAAGCAGAAGGACCAAAATGGTCACTAACACTGCCATAACAGTAACACAGCATAATACAATGAAATAAAACACAACAGTACTAATTGTTAGAAGAAAAAATTAAAAACCTGAAAAAGAAATACAACTAATATAAAAACCACATGCTAAACAGTAAACTGTAACAAATAAGACGAGAAATCATGTTTTCCTAACCGAGACTTAAAGGTTGACAAATGACAGTGTTGGTGAGCTAACAATATGGGATGGTAATGAGTTCCAGACATTAACTACCCGATTTGTAAAGTAATATTTTGTGGCATGCACGGAGCAAGTGTGT
>Ga0056114_1001637_pt1 | contig 10495 bp, 6 predicted proteins | sample WorMetHERISLAND1_FD_77005 | JGI IMG/M metagenome (GOLD analysis project Ga0056114, IMG submission 77005) | Marine gutless worms symbiont microbial communities from Max Planck institute for Marine Microbiology, Germany - Olavius loisae HERON... ... | reverse complement strand
CAATGGTGATCGAACTTAATCTGGTTTATGAACGAAAATTTGTTTATGTTTAGTCACTGTCTTAAATTCCACCAAATAATACACGATACGACCGCGTCTATGCACCAGCAAGTACTCGCAAAAAGGATATCCTGGGTTTCTGGCTTATCGCATGCTGTAAACTCGCTCTAACTTTAGCTGGACAAATATGACGTCATAACTACGTCAACGGCCGCAATGAATATTTAATTTCTACATTGGTAGCATCTACCGTTCCTTAGGTATGTTCACTGCAATTTTTGTTTTAATCGACATATCACTCATTGAGATATGAAAGAAACTGTGAGTGGGTGTTTTTTTCTGAACACAGTGTAGATGCAAATGAGAATATTTTATCGCCTGCCAGTTTGACAGTCTTTGTAAGATCGAAAACTGAGAACCAGCTAATCAGATTTGTTAGTAGCAGACAACAACGTAAAATGTGAAACAGTTGCTGCAACGCGAGACCGCAGACTTCATCACTCCAGACCTGTGGCCTCCTAACAGTCCTGACCTTTACTGTGGATTACAGGATATGTGAAGTACTGCAGTAACATGCTTATCGGAAATATGTTAAAAGTGAACGCTGAGGAACTGAAGCGGCTTCTGATTGATGCGTGGTTTGGCATCCAGCAAAGTGTCGCTGATCAAGCAATTGACCAATGGCGAGTTTGCCTTAATCCATGTGTCAAAGCCAAAGGAAAGAATTTTGAAAACATGCTATGATGTGCTGTTCCACAAATGTCAATAATTTGTTATGAACTTACATTCAGTTACTTTTTGTTTCACAACTTTTAACCAGTCATGACTTTTAAAGTTTTAGCTCTAGTTATTGAGCAATTTTTCGCACGTTTATTGAATCTTGTACTGTAAAAATTCTTTGTCAGCAAATGTGAAATTTTTTACACCGTTTTGTTACAAATACATTCAGGTAACTGCTTGCAAAAAATTGGCGTACTAGACTACTAGACCTTAGCTAGATCAAGTTATTGCAAAACGAACAAGGCTGCTATTTTTGCCTCACAGTGTAAGTAGCAACACGATGCCGCGTGTTATCTGTCCTACTCGTATTCCGCTGGAATTTGCTGGATGTTCCCTTTGGAATAGATCCAGATGTCGGGGTCTGCAAAGAGTGAACACCATACCTAGCTAATCAACCATAAAATTATTTTTGAAGTATTCGAAGCTACCATACATGACGGTGATACCTCAGAGTCACAGACGGACAGACAGACGGACGACTTGCCGTGGCAGTACCGCTCTCTGTGTAGCATCGCGTGGTAATAAATTATTATCTGTTTAGATGGTTACTGTGTATACGCCGCTGACCTGGGGAGTATACACGAATCCACCGCCTAATATTCCGGAATGTGGATTTGTTGGCGAATTTTGTCTGCCTCCGATTCACGGTAACTGATCAGCAAGCTTGTTTGATAACAAATGTTGCAACTTGTATGTTCATGATTCTCATCAGCAAAAACCTTTTTTACTCTTCAGATTGTGAACATTTGATAACTATTTTGTACTATGTCTAATTTGCCTTATTTGTTGCTCTAGCAATGGGATATTCGATTATGTTGATATATTCATCTTGATATTTAGTAACAGGTAATAGTAATGGTATAAATTAATAACGATGGGCGACGTGTTATAGACAACACGACGACGATTGTCGTATCGTCAGTTGTCGCTGCAGCTGCTTTCGTCGGCCTCCTAGTCATGTTTCAGTTCATCAGGTAAATTCATCAGCTTTATTAGTCTCATATTTTCGCCTTACTTCGCGAATCGCGACGCCTCATTCGGTTAGGACAACAATATTCAAAATATAACGTCACGCCTGACACCGCATTCCACGTAATGAAGGAGCGAGTAACCTAATTCGCAGAAGCTACACCAACAAACTGTAGTAGTAGTCTATCATTATGGGGGTGAACTGCCCGCTGTGGCCGGCCGCCACTCCTTCTTCCGAGCTAAGTTGGAGTTTAGACTGTCTGTCAGCATTGATGGACTCGGATCTGGCATGGGTAAATGGTAAGAGTGGTAGACAAAGCTGACGCTATCATGCTGACGCTTTCCAGCGCTCTATAATATCGGAAGCCATTTACCATTTATTTATTTTAACTTAATAAATCTCGCAATAGTTAACCAAGAAAAAGAATGCCACTTTACATTCTTGTGCAACTTTCGTCGACCGATTTTCAAATTCTAAAACCTTTCACCACTGGACTCAGTAGTTAATTTTCAACACAGCTTTATTAAACCTTCACCGATTGTCAGCCTGTACAACTTATATGTTCACATTTTATCGTTTTTCATTTTACTGGCAGTGTTCAAGTTGGGGTGACTAAACCCGGAACTATCTCATCACGTGGTGAAATCAATCACATACTACTATGACGTGCTTCTGACTAAACAGCTGTATGCTGTAAGCGTTTACTTGGGTTTTAACCCTTAAACCCTATAACCGCAGTTTAAAAGTCACAAACGTGTAATTTTTGGTGAGTTGCGTTAACGTCTTTATGCTGATGGCGTCACCAACAAAAATGGCGAAAAAATAGTCACTGATTTTTATGAATTGCAGGATGAAGGCCAAAAGGAAAGTGTGTGTTGGTGTGTGTGTTGGTGTGTGTGCAGCTATGAATCATGCTTAGAATGCCTTGCGGTGAGAGATAGAGAAACTTGGGGATTAGAAAATGTTTGTGTTGTGTTGGGAAGATTTGGTGCGATTATAATGTGCGTGAAGAGGAATTGTGAAACTTGAGTTTGACAATTACGAACAACGGGATTACGTTGACGGGGTTTTATTATGACGATCGATGCTGAAAGTCTAGTGATGTGTGACGCAGAGCTCGACGTTCTGAGGCTCGCATTCAGCAGATGCTGTGGAAAGTCAACCACTCAGATATCGTCTACGTCAACACGGTCTGTGATGCGCTGTTGTTAGCCTTTGAGACGTTGTGAAGTAGACGTCGTAAAGTGCCCTATCACATTAAGTGACAGGCGGAAAGACTGACGAAATTAATTGCCATACCGTTATTGCGCTCTGCACAGCTTCGCATGCGGGCGCGCGGTGAAAATAACAGAAAAGCACAAGAACGTGGTTTGTGGCAATAATAAATCGTCCGAATTGGACGTATGTCAGCAGCAGCGCAAGCTAGCACTCTGTCACTGCAAATGTAGTTGAAATAGTTAGGCTAAACGGTAGTCAAGTATGTTAATGCTGAACGCTGTGTGTAGGTCGGTAAAAGTTGTTCCGCGAATTTATCGGTGTTATCAGACGCATTCGGCTTGTCCGGCGGCACATTGGCCGTATACAAAGGACTCCAGGTGGCCGTCTATACCGTGGACCAGACTGAGATCAGTCTTACTCGCCAGGATCTTGTTGAACTCATCAACGTTCGTATGATTTATTTTCAACAATTTCTATGTAGGGGTTTCTTTTGTCTGCACATATCTCCTGTATGTGTATCTGTTTGTAAGCATTGTCGGTGAAACTAGGCACAGAAAGAGATCACCATAGGGACAAAATTTCGATCGACAATAAATTCGACCTAACATGGAGGTTCCCAGGGGTCAAATCTTATTCCACCCCGTAACCCCGAGTTTTCAACGTTCATGCTTACAGCTACCTATTTCACAGGATGACCGAACACACACGGATGCTGTGGAAAGAATTTTTTGCAAAAAAGCATTAGATCTAGAGCTACTAAATTTGACAAGAATATCCATCAATGGTAAAGATCATAGGTAAGTTCTTCACTTCATCTCCAAGTAGCAAACATGTTGATGGTGTTGTGTGGTTGAATGTCGACAATAGATCGGTAAAGAAAGTCTGGTTCACCTCCCACTGACTGTCGAACTTTATCCTCCATAGTCACTCATTCCTTCCGGACTGCACCGTCGGCCGTATAACCTATATTGTGTTGGCGCAGACGTAAAACCATGCTCAATCAATCAACCTTCCGGACTGCCTTCATGGATCTTAACCTGTACTGAATTAAAGGGACACTGCTTTGTTTGTTTTAGTTTCTGTCTACGTGTGCTAGATTAAGCGTATACTCGGCTTTCGAGTCCAAGTAAAACTCATCTATCGTGTCGTATCGTATTGTATCACGCTGCTGGTTCAGGACTTGAGATATGGAGACACGTACAACGCCATAGATCGTTCTGAAGTCTGAAAGTCATGCCGTATTCAATACGATTCTGTGGCTGCTTGAATTTATCCGGTATTGTGTCCGTCTTTCTGTCTGCAGTTGAAGGAAATGAATCACGATAATGTGAACTCGTTCGTTGGAGCATGCGTCGAGCCAGGACACTTCTGCTACCTGACGCAATTCTGTAGTCGCGGCACTGTTCAGGCGAGCACTCTACGACTGATAGCTGTTATGTACCGTTCAAACTCTCAAAACGTGGCTCCAATTCATACTCTTCTATTCAGTGCAATCTTTGTGCATGCGCTGCTTTATAATTTACTTAATTGACCGAGATATTTACACTAATGTACTGGCGAGTAAGTAAGTAAGTCTGAGCATTTATAGACGGCGCCACGATCATTAAAACGTCCAAACAGCGTTGGATGGTGTTCGTCATTGTCCGTGGCCGAAGCAATACGTCCCTTGAATGCTCCCAATGACAAACTGCTGTCGCACAAAGTTGATGACAAACTGTTCCAAATTGACGAACCATGGAACGCAAAACTTCGCTGTCCCGTTGGCGTACTCACCGGTTACCGTTGGTAACTGAATACATCGAGTAGATGCAGACCGTAGCCGTTGGCGCCCTCGGTCGTCTTCGACCAGGACACCTAGTTCCTGCAGATATGGAGGAGCAGCACCATGGACACACTTCCACACGAGTAGAGCGATCTTGAAGGTGACTCGCTGACGTATTGGAAGCCAGTGGAAACTGTGTACTATTGGTGACATACTGTGACAGCGTCGAGCTCCTTCCTGACACTAAGATCTCCCAGATTGCATAAAGACATTAGCAATATCGAGCGTATTCAACGCTCCTTTACCAAAAGGCTGCCTGGTTTGAAGTCTTTATCAAACACTGAACGTTTATTGCGTCTCAATCTGGAATCTCTTGAATCTAGACGTGTCAAAGCGGACTTGGTACTTCTGTTTAAAGTAATTCACGGATTTGTTGATATCGATTACAGTGCCATGTTTGACATACAGTATGATCGTACCACTATTTGTAAGTGTCATTCTAATGTTAATGCTCGTAAATTCCATTTCTGTAATCGTGTAATCGATGTCTGGAACAATTGTCTGTCATCTTATCAGGTACATCTGCCGTCTGTTAATGCTTTTAAGAGGTCACTTGCACCTTCTGTATTTTACTTTTTATGGTTTTATGCTTATGGTTTTATGCTTATGTTTTAAGGCCACCGCACCCGTAAATGTTTCAATACCTGGGTTGGCCTGCGCCAGTGTCTATTGTTATTTTGTACCGTTTCTGCTATTATTGTATGACACTGTGTGCGAAGTTTATATAAAAGTTTATATAACCGAGCCGCAAGTTCTGGATTGATTGTACTCGTTTCGACTATCTGCTGCTCCTGCCAATAAAGCATTGCAGTAATCTAGTCAGCAGTGAACGAACAAAGGCTTGAACAAGAGCCTTTAGGTTGTCACCTGTCAGAGACCGCTTGATGGCTCGCAGCTGTTGCACTGGTAGAAGCAGGATATGGATGTGTTGTAGAGCATCATTCACGATGACGACATGAAACTCGATTGGTTCTTTAAAGCCTCTCTGATGCATGACCTCGTTATGGTAAGTCTGCAATGCGTTTCTTTCGTTATGCAAAAATGCAAATAGTGCGACAATTGTGTCCCGGGCGCAGAGGGTCGCAGACGAGTCTATAACATTCATCAACAACCAATCTGCAAATGGTTAGACAGTGCAAAAGCCTGGAGAAAAAATCTCGCGGGAGGGCTCTCGCCGTTTCCTCCCTAGTAGTCGTCAAGCCAATCGTTATTAGTCACTGTGTTGGACAGTATAAATTTTTCAGGGTCTTTGCTTAAATACTAATACAAACAGTGACCATCTTGGATTCAATGTAGAAGAGGCTTAACCAGTAACCAGTGTTGGGTAAAATACTTTTTAGAAGTATATGGAATACAAACATTAATACTTGTCAAAAGTATTTAAAATACAAATACTTTTACAAAGCTACACTTTCGTCGGCTAGTGCCTATGGCAAGCGGAATTAACATTTTAATTTTTATTCATAATCACTGATATCAGCAACTCGAACTACACTGTAGTATGGCAGTAACAATAAATCCGTTTATGACACCGGCCCCGTGAAGTATTACGAAGTATTTTTGGAAAGTGTTTTGATTTACAGGTATTATGAAATACCAAATACATGAAAAAGTAAATAAAATACAAAATATGGTACTGCCTTTAAAATATGTTAAATACAAAATACTAAATACATCGTAAGTAACTAAAGTAATAGTTTAAATAATAGTATATTAATCACTAGTATTTTTAACACATCCTTTTGTAATAAAATGTAGCCTTCGTATGTATCCTAACACTGGGCTGGGTCTAATTATCAGTAATGTGCAACGCCGTTTCTGCTAAGCCAGACCGCAACCGAAATAACACGCTGAAAATATACCATTAAAAACTCTTTTTAGCCTGTATTTTGTCTTTATTCATTTTCTGTTTTTGCTAGTACTGACAACTTAACGGTTAAGCTGCACTATGCTAAACGCAACAGGACCAGTTGGTTCGTTTACAGGCATCGGTGAAATAATTTGGGTCAGGATTGTTTGAGAATATGCTTTGAGATAACTGTGTTTCTGTGGTCGAGGAAGCTTCTGAAACAGATAGACCGTCATGCTTATAGCATCATTAGTAATGCTAGTGGTTGACTTTTCCCATGCGATCCTACATGTCCTATATCTCTGTAACGCCTCGTGTACTAATCACTATTACTGTTGACGCCAGGGAATGATTTACCTGCACAAGTCGGTGTTCCAATCACACGGTCACCTGTCCAGTGCTAACTGTCACGTGGACAGCAGGTGGGTTCTGAAGATCGCAGGATTTGCGCTGCATGCATTCAGAAAAGACAGCTGCACATTGGAGGTTAGATTGTTTGCAAACTGCTCTGTGCCACATTAACCAAGCGCAAGGTGGTATTAACATTCACTATCACCTGTGACTGTGAGTGCTTGTATGGCTATTTTGGGCGTGTATAAACACGGTTACTCTGGAGGACCTGAAAATTTTGTAGGACATCACGCTGTGGTCAAACGTTCGCTAATGTGCGCCTGGTGCTGACGCGCGATATAAACCCAAAATACGATACGATACAATAAGATAATTTAACGGGGACTACTCGCATGGTGTTATTCTACAAAATACACTATGGTTTGGCTGCCGTCAGCTTGAACTGAAGTACAAACCTGGACCAACTCGAACAGAAAACTTCCAGGCATATCATATTCCTGCATTATCAGTTGACTATCAAAAGAATTCATTTTCTACTGCACAGTCAGAGATTGGAACTGTCTTCCCGATGACGCTGTCCATACTACTCACCGAGCAATTCAGGGATCACATCTTATCATTAAACTGTATCTGAGGTACACCGCCAGTTATGGTGAAAGGGAGTCGCGACCCTTCCACTGCCGGCCCGTCGCCTTCAACTTGTTGTTGAAGTTTGACTATACTATGAAGAAAGAAAGAAAGCTGACGATGTGGTTAGGTTCCTGGTCTAGCACAATATGAAAGAAGAAACTAAAACAAACAAACGCCAGTGCCCAGCAAATCCGATCTGAGTACAAGATCCGTGAATCCATCAGTTAGTCAGTCAGTTAATAAACAGCTAAATAATGTCAGTGGAAAATAAATACATTATTAAAAGATTGTTCAGATATATATAATTAAACTTATCATTTAACATAAAATTCGAAGACTAACGTTACTTCACAAATTGCCGTTGTCCGATAGCTAAATCTTATTTAGTCCCCATACTCCTATGCCCTTTGAACAGTGAAAATAAAGTTAAATTGTAATAGGTAAGTGGATAAAATAAACCTTTAATAAATTATTACTCTGTAAAACAGTTACAGTGCTCGCTTGTATTACTAAAATTGCACATACACTTGTACAATTATACAGACTCGGTTTGTTTTTTCTTCGAAATTTTAATGTTAACTAATTCTTTCGAAGTATGATGGTTGTGTCGATCATTAAACTGTTGGGTTGTAACAGGAGGACGAGTATGTGTTCTACCGCGATCAGTTGTGGACCGCACCTGAACTGTTACGCAGGACAACTCGACCTATCAACGGAACTCAGAAAGCTGACGTCTACAGCTTCGCTATCATCCTACAGGAGATCATGTTCAGAGCGGCTCCGTACTTCATTGACATCGATCCGCCGCAGTGTATGGGACCTAGCTTCCACTTCTATTTTAATTGAGTATAGAAAATATTTACATGCATACTACATTTGTCTGTATTTATCGTGAACGATGTAGTGATTGTGGAGAAAATCAAGGACAACCGCGCTCCGTTCTACCGACCTCCACTTCCCCAGCAAGAGTCTGACGGCTTGCATCCAGGCATCTTGACTCTGATGAAGCAGTGCTGGGCAGAGGAACCCTCGGAAAGACCTTCGTTTGATGAAGTCGCCAAATCTCTCAAGATCATCAATAAGGGAAAGTTAGTATAATTAGTTGCTTTTCTTCGTTTTTTTCGTTTAATTTGTGTGCTGATAATGACAGTTTGCAAATATTTTAAGAGAAAATAAATGGACTAGGATTATGCGATACAAAGACTTGCACTGAAATTGACATGTCTATACCGCGTGTACGTAACAGAAAGAATTTGAAGGTGTAATACTAAAAATCAAAAAGCCAATGATCAGGAAGTCCATCTGAGTTATAGTTCATGAATAGACAGCCGTCTATGGTGCTGAGAATTGTGAAATTAAGACGAGCTTTGACGTGCACGTTGTAGGAAGTTTGACATAATGGACACAATGCTTCATAAGCTGGAGAAGTACGCTGACAACTTGGAGAACATTGTACAACAGCGAACTGCAGAACTGATCGATGAAAAGCAGAAGACAGACATGCTACTGCACCGCATGCTACCCACGTGCGCTTTCTGTATTGTTCGTTCGTGTAAATTCTTTTGGCAATGGCAGTGTAATGAAGTGCATTCAATAGTACAGTGCAGGCTGTAGACCCAAATCCAATGCACTTCCGTGATGTCTGATGCAATCTTCGTTATGGTTGATAGTATTTTTTATACCGCATATTCACAGACAGTATACCCCGAATGCGAAATGTCAGAGATATTTGGTTTAAGTTTAACGATAAGCTCTCGATCATAATTAGAATCTATGGCGATGCCTGCAAAAAATACTGAATGATACTATCCAGATTGGCAAAACTGTTGCCATACAAGTCACAAAGACTAACTTCAACAATCGAGTGAGAGGTAACTGTTGGTGATGATTTTCATAGATGACCTGGCTAAGCTATTCGACAGTTATGACATTGTTGTCAAAATCTTCGTTGATAATGTAAAAGTCTGTTTACAGATAACTGGCCTAAACGATGCTGCAGATCTGCAAATGAGCCTTGAATTGATGTCATAATGGACGAATGAATGGTAACTTAGTATCTCAGTACCCAAATGTAACATACTAACGATTGATAAACCCCAAGTTAATGCCCAGTGCTATAATGACGACACCGAACTTCATCAGCTAACTCGCATCAGTGAGTGACGTACGTACAGTTATAACCTTTGAGCTATCTCCGTCTTTCCGCATACAGCAAATCTCTTTGAGGTCCCAGTCCCACCAGTGTGCCAACAGCATCCTCCGATGTTTCGTTTCTGGCGACATTACACTATTGCTTCGTGCATTCACTGTTCACGTTTGACCGATGTTGAAATACAACTCAGTAAACATGGTCCCCACATTTGAAGTGTGACATGAACGAATTCAGACAGTCCAACGACAGTTCACCAAGCGTTTGTGAGGCTTCAGAAACTTGTCATATAGTCAACGTTTAGCCAAACTGGTACTGTGGATTTTAGTAATCACTTGATCTGTAAAGCCCGGCAAGCACATCGTGAAATAAACGGAAATAAAACAAAACTGCCGACGGTCGGCTGTTTCGTTTCAGCCGACCGTCGGCAGTTTTGTTTTATTTCAGTTTCATCATTGTGCGAACGCGAAAACTGTTTCAGGTTGTTTCAGGGATATGCGGACGCCTGAAATAAAACCAAATTTTGTTTCGTTTCAACCGACTACCGGCAGCATAAAACTGCAGTTTTATTTCAGACGTCCGCACATCCTGAAACAAAACACTCAAACAGTTTTAGGATTACTTCAGTGTTGAAAAATATGCTAATGAGGCTGAAACAGTTTCAGTGTTTTGTTTCAGTTTTATTTCACGATGTGCGACGGGCTTAAAAGATAGTCTTAGACAAGT
>Ga0056114_1001636_pt1 | contig 10496 bp, 7 predicted proteins | sample WorMetHERISLAND1_FD_77005 | JGI IMG/M metagenome (GOLD analysis project Ga0056114, IMG submission 77005) | Marine gutless worms symbiont microbial communities from Max Planck institute for Marine Microbiology, Germany - Olavius loisae HERON... ... | reverse complement strand
TCGCAGTTCCCTCGCCTATCCCAAAGTAGCATGTCACTGTATCGCAACCGGTAAGTGCACGGACTGGCATAACGATGGATGCATGTTTTTCAACTGTTTACTCAATGTCAACGATTGTCCTTTGTTTGCTAGCTGGCTCTAATAACATGGTTCTTCAAATTCACAGTATGGTAATAATGCACAAGGAGTATAAATACTTCAGTGTCTTCAGACAACCGTTGTCTGACTCTGTTCATCGTTTCTGGCCAAAAAACCCTGTTTGATGCAAGAACATCGGCGATATCTCTTATGCAAGCCGAGTTATAGCCTACTTTTGTCTTCAAATTCTCCCAAAATTTCGTTGCCAAGGCAACAAGGGTCGGCTGTGGTACAATTTGACTAACATCATTCAACTGCCCGACCCTTAAAACACCTGTTAGATGCAACAATCTCGAAGATATCTCTTATGCAAGCCGAGATATAGCCTATTTTGTCTTCAATTTCGTTACCATGGCAACAAGGGTCGGTTGGGGGTAAATTTAAATGACACCATTAAATAGGCCAACCCCCAAAACCATACATAAGAACCAAAAATTATGAATCTATCTTACACATAACCGGAGTTATGACAGTTTAAAGAATTTTTCTAATTTTTCCAAAGGCACCATTGTATTTTTAATTTTAAAAAAATCAGTTAAATATAAAATTTAAACCTTTCTCACCCCAAAAGGCACTTTCTCACGTCATTCCGCGTGTTTTGAGCTATTATTTGTTACCATTGGGTTGAATTATGAAGAAAGTAATAACGATATTCGTGAAACGGCGGCCACCTTGGACGTCATCTTGAATTTTTCAAAATGCTCAAGGGTGACCAAAGTCCACCAGGCGGATTCTGAAAATAGACCACCTGGGCTACCCAAAACCATCAAGAAAAAAACTTACACTGACATTTCCCGGTTTAACCCCATGGCTCCCGGACTAGGTGCAACAGAAATGTTTCTGTATGCATGAGGAGACGGCTCAATATCATCAGTAGCAAAACACTGACACTGAAAATGTGTAATTTTAGTACAACATCTTGGAAATGACATAAAAAAGAGAAGCGACGAAAGCATCACTGCGACTACATTACCTGATTGAAGCCTTCGACACTTCCGTGACACGGAACGACTGGACGATGTTGAGTAATGGATGGAATCGTGATAGATCGGCTGCTGCAGCTGGATGCTGTCGCAGGACCGGGACTTCGTCGTGCTGACGAGGCCAGGCCAGGCAACAACCCATCTTTACCCTTGCCAGGTCGAACTGCTCCCTAAACCACAAACCACATCGTGATTTATTGTATTCATTTAGTAAATTTTAAAACATGTCAATAATATGCCAACAGCACTTACAGCAGACATGCTAAAACGAGTCACAAACTCAAAAAATCAACAATAAAATACAAAATGCTTTGAAAACAGAACAGGAGCCGTGCTGTCACAAGAAACCGCGACTCAGCGAATTTTTTCCTACGCTCAGTAAATCTGGTTGTTATTTGCTTCACGTCCAAAAGGTCAAGGCCGTTATAGCACCGGCCGGCTGCCTAGCTAACATTAAGTTCTGCTGCAGTCATTAATTGCCTAAAAACAGATTGAATGTGAAAGTGAAAATAAACAACTAACAACTTGGTCCCATCTTGCCGCGTTTCACAGATATCAGAGCTTTCGTACGCTGAATGCCACTTTTTCCATACCCACCCCCTATTCCTGCCAAAATTTCGGGTGTTCCCTTTGGAGTAGATCCGTGATATCTTGAGGTTTGCAGACAGTGAACACCCTAAGCACCCTAAATCATTTTCGAAGAATTCCAACCTATGTGACCACGATACCTCAACGTTACGGACAGACAGACGGATAGACAGACGACTTGCCATAGCAATACTGCGCTCTGCGTAGCATCGCTGTTCAGCATACAGGCAGACAATTCCCGGCTTTAATACACGTTTAGCCAAAAACGCCCATCAACACCACAAAATGACTGGGGACAAGTTCGTTCGCGTGAGCTCTGTTCTGGCAATGTGGCGTGTAGGCGTGACTGGTATTAGTTATTGTTAATCGTGAGTAGAAGCGCGGTGCATTTTGTCAAGTGGCTGATCACGCGACATTACCTGCAATATATAGCAAGGCGCAAAACGGTTAACGCCCCGTTTTTAGCTGATACGCGCAGATTTGCATAAATGGCACAGAAATGCCTGCAATGAGGTAGGCCTATACCGGTTGAGTTACCTTGTGGTCGTGCAGGCGCTCACACGAAGGGAAGTGGACACTATTGGGCGACCAGTGTATCTGTGACGGCTTGTTGCTTCGCGAGCTTTGTAGCGACCCTTATTGTCAGTCGACGTGTCTGTCTGTCTGTCTGTCCGCAGTTTTCAAAATGCTTCATCTCTGGCAGTTCTCGTCGGAATAAGCTGATATTTTAACACAGTGTTCTCCTATGTGCAGTGTCTAAGTGGTCCTCGTAGATAGTGGATCCAGACCTTACGACGTCAGGAATTCGCCATCTTGAAAATTTCAAATGCCGATATCTCTGGAACGGGTCGTCCGATCCACTTCGTGTTTGATTCTGCACATGTATGGTACACACATACTGATATTAAAGCGAGTGATAGACTGTAACAAAACGTACATCAGTGTTGAAAGACAAGCAGCCGTTGAGTGATGGTTGTCGTCTGTGTGACTGTGTGGCGGCTCGATGTTTGTACGTGTCAATCACGTCAGGCTCCGCCCACTCACACGGCGTCTGTCACGTCAAACATTCACACTGACGTCATTGTCACGTCATGTATTGCACTGCAGTCATAAAGTTTTAACCCTTTGACGCCCACTGTTGCCATATGGTACAGCTGCTAATACACAGCTGCTATAATAAAGCATCCCATGCCAGACCGGGTTAAGCCGTCATTTGTAATTTTTTGACATCCGGGCACTCTGATGCTCAGGGCCGAGCGTCAGAGTGCCCGGATGTCAAAAATTACAAATGACGGCTTAACCCGGTCTGGCATGGGATGCTTTATAGCTGTACCCATATGGCAACAGTGGGCGTCAAAGGGTTAACGACTTCATACAGAATTTACTGTATCAAACAGAAATCAATTTCGCACGAGCCAGTAAACAATATTTCAGACGCAGTGCTCAGCTATAGTGTGCTGGTGCTGATGGTGCCCCTTTTAGGCCCCCTACATCGCGTATTACCTAGCAACACAAGCTTAGGGTATGAAGGGTAGGGCCACCCACAGAGACGCAAAAAAGTTGGTGAAAAGCTGCCACAGGGGAGGAATGTCCACTAACAGAGGCTACCAGACAACTAAAGGATATGGTGAGCATAGTCAGCTCCCTCACTGGCGGTACAGGGCAAAGCCCCGGCAGAAAAAGAACTTGATGCATGTACAGTTGCCTATCAGGCGCTGGCCGTTGGTGCCAGATATGCAGCTATTTGTCAGCTAAGTTCTACACCAAAAGTCAGCATATGCAGCTGTAAATACAGTGTATGAAAACGTAGAGGATCAAACGTTGGGGGCTATGACTGCATGCTTCATTCACAGTTGGGGCACATAGTCCCACATCTCCAGATGTAGCCGAATGACTGAGATGATATTCATGATATTCATTTATGCTATTTATGCCATAACACAACAATGGGTGTTGTGACAGTCGCGCCCCTACTGCAGTGTTTAGGGCCCCACAGCACCCCAACTGCGGGGTCAGAGCTTGAAAGGGGTCGCAGGAAAGCCTCAGAGCAGTTTATAATGCTGAAAAAAGAGACAACGGTCATTAGATAATGAAATTCATTATAAACAACCTTTTTAGATTAATGTTGACGTTTCGGCATCGACTGGAGCCTTCTTCGGTACGGTCTGTCTAATCGCCGTTCGCCGCTCAGATTCGGGGCGAACAGGTTGTCGTACATGTGGGAGAGTTGAAGACCCCTCGTTTCTGTTCATCGACTTGTCTTGCTCCTTCCTGATATGTATCGCCTCCTTGATCCATCTGTCCACTCTGTTGCTTTCTCTGTGGATGCCTTTGGCCTGATCCCAATCTTTGACGTGGTTGAGAGAGATAGCATGATCTGTGACTGCTGACTTGTTCTGTTCACCGGCCAACGTCAACATTAATCTAAAAAGGTTGTTTTTAATCAATTTCATTATCTAAAGAGTTTACCGTTCAACCTATGAGTATATTCAAAGAGACAACGATCGCAATAAAAAATCTTGCGGGTCGGCAGAAGATCCCAAAATTCAAAACTGCGTTCCGCTCCTCCCCAACAAATTTTGTAACCGGTCGGCGCCACTAGTCACCTGTGTGGACTTGTCGACGGCGAGTATGATGGGCGCGTTGATCAGACTAGCCATGATGGTGGATGGGTCGCGGCACGGCCACCGTCCGGACAGGTACAACCCGGCGATCGTGTCGAACGACGCCGACCGCCTCATCCTGCGCGCCAGCGTGCCACCAGGGCCGGCCACCGCTGCTGTAGCGATCGCCGGGGTTGATGTCTTGAGCGGCGGCGGACTGCGAGGTCTCGGCACCTGCCCTATACACGCAGACCAAGCGCATAGCAACGTCACCAATCCGACTGACATTACAAGGTAGGCCTATAGCGTAGTGACGTTTCTTAGGTGAAATGTGTAGACGTATATAGGATGATTTATGCCAAAATGCCTGAACAGCATATACGCATCATAACTTATCATAACCGGATCATTCTATAGCCCGAATTATACAAAACAACCCAAAACGTTAACGTTTTTAAAGACACGTTGTACAGAGGACGAAAGAGTATACACGCTTTCTCACAATATGAGGCAGCAACCACAATACACAGATAGTAATTAACCCTTTGACGCCTACTGTTGCCATATGCCTACAGCTATATCCTGTGTCAGACCGGCTCAAGCTGTCATTTATAATTTTTGACATCCGGGCACTCTGACGCTCAGCCCTGAGCGTCAGAGTGCCCGGATGTCAAAAATTATAAATGACAGCTTCACCCAGTCTCCGGTCTGACACAGGATGCTTTGTAGCTGTACCCATATGGCAACAGTAGGCGTCAAAGGGTTAAACATACCCTACATAGTAGTAAGAGCCGAATGGGGCTTCGAAGAATGACGACGTCAGTCCGTCCGTCTGTCTGTCTGTCGCCGACATGGACGCTTAACTTGCATTCGCCAGATGGCGCCATTAGTTCATTATCCTAATGTCACGCTGCAACAATCTACTAACCTATCTATCTAGCGTGGCGATAGACTTGTTTTCGTTGTTCTGTTTCACAACGATGACGGTATACAATGTTACACCCTATCGGTCGGTCTGTCTGTCACGTATAAGCCAGTCTCTATCTGCAGGTTCGAGACAAGCAGTCGGCTGCGAACGGCCGCCGCCCGCATTTTAATCACAGAAACAATCGTGTTTCGCAAACCGGTCGCCGGAGGCAGGCAGACCAGGCAGACGATGAGCCGGGCTCGCCTGCCCGCCTGTCATTCGGGCGCCCCAAGATACTTTCTCCATATCACCGCGTCGACCCCAACACACCAGACCGACACTAAACCCATTAGGAGACTGATCGATGGACGCGCATGGGCGCCGAGCAAACCGGATACAGAAATCCGCCGTGCGATTAATTCGCGGTGAAGACGAGGTGCACATCCGGAATACAGAGCAGGGCAATCTGTTCACCGGTCCATCTCTCCCTCGACGGCAAAGCCGCATCGTACAAGTTTAATGCAGCCAGTTTTTACGCTGTCTACTCGACCCACAGTCCTGAGATCTGCGTCAAACGTGGACCTATTTTTGCCGCGATCGAGACTTGGGTTAAGTTCGGCGAGCGAGACTTCAGCATTGCAGCCCCAAAGCCTGGAGCACTTTTCCACTCGATGTCCGCCAAACCAGCAATACCCAAAGGCCAAACCTTCAAACACAGACTGTAGGCACTCGTTTATTTTGTACATTTTTCCACTGCTCTCCTGACAAACTGAGATACTTTGTGTATTTTATCTCTTGTATAGTTTAACCGCTCAACGGTCATAGGTTAATCAGCGCTAGTTGTAAGCCGGTATTGCCACGAATCATTATTACTCTCAGCCCACAGCTAGGCTAGCAGACAGGCAATGCATGGAGCGATAATACGGATTCATATAGTTTCAAGGACGAAATTCATTCATTTCCGTCACACAAAAGTACGTGTAACAGTAATTACTGCATATTGTAAAAGAAAGCGGCAAAACCCCATAGCATGATCCAGCTGGGTATCATAAACTAGAGAGGCCCTCACCGGACAGCATATTTCAAAGAGGTTGGGGGTAACGCCTATTTATTGTTAATCCACCTGAAAATGTTGTAGAACTCAGCCGAACAGTTGGAATACCATATAGATATTACGCGTGTGACAACTGACAACATCACAGCTCTATCTACAGCGCAGTGCTGTCCATCGTCAGCGCAAATCCGTTTGCGCCACTATCGTCGAGCAGCGCGATCGGTCGGTAGTTGGGTTTGAACAAGCGATCGTTCAACGGCGCGTGTACAACACCGTATTTAAAAGTAAATAAATATTTATTGCGTATATAATAATGCAAATAGCTCAGGCGGAAGTCAAGCGCGTTGCCAAAGGCGTCGTCGTATATATCGACACGATAGTATTTCCGGTTATTTTATTTCCGGATCCGCCGCGCCGCTCACTAGGCAGTCATCGCTTTCATCGGCGGCAGTAACGGTTCTTAGTAATGCACTTACCTCACAATACGGCGACTGCATAAAGGTTCTAGATTAAAGCCGGATGAACGGCAGCGTACGTATACCTTCTAGCGCTCGTTGAATACTCAAACAAGATATACGGCCGCGATGACCGAAACGATATACGACCCTCCCTGCAGTTTCACGATTACGCCCGATAGTCGCATCCTTTGACTTTCCACTACAGATATACCTGTGCGTGGTATTTATGGTTGGGGATGGATCAGCGATTCTACTAGTTTACTGCGAGACTCAGCGAGACAGAGAGACACACATATAGACACACAGCGGGTGATGAGCTGCACGGTAAACCATTAGAAACGCTTGTAGTAGAAAGTCAATCGCCCGCTGTGTGTGTGTATTTGTCTACATGTGTCTCGCTGCTGATGACGTGACCTGGTAAACCAAATCCAATACACACAAGTCCCACTTACCCCAGTCACCTAAATCCAAGTCCATGTTGACAGAAAGCTGGTCTCTAGAGCCTCGCCCGAGTTTTCAGAGACCGTTCTTCCATATATAATTTTTTTGACTCTCGGTAGCAATTCCCGAGGGAGGAAAAAATTAGACACTAAGAAAATGTCAGACTCTAAAGGTCATTATCCGGACGAGTCTCGTCGCAGAAGCTCTGACGGAACAGAATGGAGTTGTGTCGCTGGATTAAAACTCAGCAGTTTGAAGCTTTTACATAAACTGATAGTTCTTTCTCTCTTTTTACTGTGCTTCATGCAGAAGTGCTCAGACTCAGGTCTTTCAGGTGGGCAGTGAGCCAATTCATGGTCGTCCACTTATCGCAACACAACACGGATGACATACGTCATGTGCAACTGAAACTTGGTTTATACCCAGTCTAATATGTTGGACTTGTCGATGGATACGGCCTATAGCAGTTCGTCGTCGCAGACTTTCACGCTCGCTACTGCCATATTTATGAATGGCTATTCGAATTTCCAATACAGGTGAACAACTCTACTATACGGACACTGTTCATGGTGACTCTTTCTTTGTGACTTTCGAATTCAAGGACTTTCAACGCAACATTTCCGACGCATTTTCAAGGACCTTTCTACGATAACTATTCACACATTGTCACTGGGCACTCCAGTGCATAGTCTATATACAGCAGCCGCTATTTTTACACTGCCACAGAATGCTTATCTTAACAGACAATAATATTCCATCGAGTAGCAGCAGCTGCTGTCGTTATCAACATGTAGCAGAAATGATGTCGAGCCTCAACAGACTCAAAATTGTCCAAAACCAACAAATCACATTCAAGGGCTTTTCAGGGACTTTCATGAACCCGGGCGTACCTTGACTGTTTTACAGGCAACGGGCACGACGATGGACAACACGAGTTACTGATCTGCTGGACTTTTGTTTTCGACACAATCAAGCGGCCTACTTAACCCAAAGCCATGCAGCAATCTCCTAGCTCCTGACTGACAATAGCAGCTGTTGAAGTATGGTAGGTATACCTCCTCCAGTATCTGGGCGAGAATGCCAACATCGACCGCAAAGCTCTAATCGGTAAAGACTTCTGTTCCTGTGAATTTATTTTGACAAAAACAATAAATTTTTACGACGTCGAAAGAAAAACACTACAGGCCTAGCAGAACTGCAAAACAGTATCAACACGATACTACTTCAGTGTTCTATAACCACTGACATCAGCAGTGCTATAGCTGTAACCTATAAACACTCTAGCACGTGTATTTGACCTTTAACTGACCCAGTTTGCTCGTTTTTAAACCGTATTGCATAATTCATGCCGCCAAATCGACCAATATCGACCGATAACCGTGCGCCAACTACACACAGGTGTCTGTTTACACGCCACAATATTACAGACAGCGGCGTCTGTTGAACAGAGTTGAACGCTATTGAAAATCATGCCTGAAATACCGCGATGTCCGTATTTCGCAGGTCGTGCGTAAAAGTGGGCGCATTAGTGAGACAGTTTGTTAGCAGTCACACTCATTCTATACAACATATCTTATATAGTATTCTATCTACTGCAATATATGTATGTAGCCCACACATACCACGTTTCTTCGGATTAAAAGAGGGTATCAAAAACTACAGATTTTCAGAATTTCTGTGCACCACAACCAAACGGTCTTTACGAGTCTTCGGTTCTGGCCAATGGGTGATCAGCGTCGTGTAGCTCAACGACCTTGGATGACCTTGAAGGGTTATTATGCACTATGTTTCCAAACACACGGCCATGGTGTTGTTACATATTTATACAGTTTCACATTCAATCTGCTTCTAGGCAGTGGATGACTGCAGCGGATGTTCAACCTCAATAGGCGAATGCAATAACGGCCTTGACCTTTCGGAACCTGAAGCAAATGACAATCGAAGAGTCATTGGGTTTAGAAAAACACGCTGCATCGCGCGGTTTCCTTGCGACAGCTCGGCTCTTATTTCTATAGACTTTATCCATCGGTTTTGGCCAATGGGTGATGAGCGTCGTGGGACTTGAGCTAACATTAGCCATGTCAAAACACAAGCAGCCAATATGCAGGCGAAGTTGTTCTATACCTTGAGACCGGCTGACGATACAGCCAGTCCAGTCATATGCGAATACGTATCGTAAAGATCAGCAGGCCTATTTGACAAGTTGACATGCCTGCGACTCTAAACATCGCGCTATTTTTAGCCGACCGTACTTAGTACGGTCGCGCTTATGTCTGTTGTCTGTCTGTAACGTTATGTATTGTGGCTACACGGTGCGTCCAGAGCAAAAGTTACTATTGACAGCCTATAGGAAGTCGCATAAAAGAAATCGATTGATACCAAAATGAATGACCTTGACCTTTGTTTAGAGGTCGTATCAAGGTCATGTCAACCACTGCGTCACATTCGACGTTGAATATCTCGAAAACCGTCAGAGATAGAGGCTTGGCTTGGTTCCAAAGGACTACCAATAGGAAATGGCACATGAGTATCAAATGATCGCGTGACCGATGACGTCACGTGAACCCAAAGGTGCTGCGAGGCAGTACGGTCGGCTATCTTAGCAACAGCTTGGCTTCGTGTTAACACGGACGTTGCAACGTGGCGTCAGCCGCATGTAGAGCAGGTCGGTCGTTTTTCTCAAGTCAGTGTGTCAGATTGACGATCGAAGTCGTGGGCATGCCACAGGGCGGCACGGTATCACATTGCCGTCACTATGCTATATCGCATGCAACTGCACTGTATATTCAAACGACACACACATGGCAGCCAGCTAAATCAATATCAGAAACCTACTGCAATTCAAAGAGGCTATCCGCTGTTACTCGAATTCTAATAAAGTTATTTAGGTCAGTAAACCATGATGTTAAACGTGTTGCAAGTTTCTGGAGCTTACATTACAAGCGATCAGTTAGTGATAAAGTATGAGAAATTTACCATCCGATATAACCGCCGTAGTAATCGACACAGGTACTCTGGTATATCAACATAAATACGTGCAATGTAACCTGAAGCTTTTACATAAACTGATAGTTCTCTCTCTCTCTCTCTCTTTCGTTATATTGTAGTAAGTTAAGTGGCATCCCGCCATCTGACGAATAAAAATTTTCATTTAATCCATATTAAAAATATAGGCCACAATGTCGTCGTTACAACGACGACGACTCTCGCATATCGGGCAGGCAGGTCGTCTGTCTCAAGTAAATACCGCTAATTCAGTTGCCCGCTGCATTTCGATTTCACTGGGAGAGATAAATTAGGCCCCCAAGCCGGCGCCGTTAGCCG
>Ga0056114_1001635_pt1 | contig 10498 bp, 8 predicted proteins | sample WorMetHERISLAND1_FD_77005 | JGI IMG/M metagenome (GOLD analysis project Ga0056114, IMG submission 77005) | Marine gutless worms symbiont microbial communities from Max Planck institute for Marine Microbiology, Germany - Olavius loisae HERON... ... | reverse complement strand
TTATCTATTCCGAGTAGATAGTGATCACATGGTAAAGTTTCGTGGCGATCGGCCGAGGGAGCTATGAGATCCTGTGTCTGATTAAAAAAAAAAATAAAACATCACGACTAAAACAGAAGGCCTTCGGAACTAACGTTCCGGGCGGCCTAATTATATGACGAACTCTCCTGTGTCTATTCCTTTTACTGCTTCACGTGCCTAGTGTATGGATTTTATTTTCAGCTTTATTGTGTATAATAGGAAAAACTGCAGTTTATCATACTGTTATCGGCGATCCTGCATTGTTTCACACATCGAAAACAGCAAAAATGACAAAGGTTATATTACTTAGAACACCTTGTCAGAATGTCAGCGTGCTGAGCCGCAACCTACTCGGCGAACTAGTTGGAAACTAGTTGGAAACCCGGGTTGCCAACCCGGGTTGGCAACTAGTTTCCAACTAGTTCGTCTAGTGGGTTGCGGCCTTTAGTAATAATAACCTTTATCATTTCTTGCTTTTTTAGATGTGTGAAACTTAATAGTGTGACAAAGTACAGTTTTTTCTTTTGCTGTTTTTGTATATTTCCAAGCAGTTTTATCGATTCTGGAAGTGGCGTGACAATATTATGTAATCAATTCCGACTTTCCGAATAAGAAGACTAGACAAGTAACGTCATCGAACTCGTGACCATTCAACTCGCCATAGGCCATTCGCAATCCTTTAGATCAAAGCCTCTATCTCAAGCCGTTTTCAAGTTAGTGGGCATTGGAGGTCACGATATTGACCTTTCAGGGTCACGTGACGTCATCGGTCACGTGACCATTGGACTCGGGATGGATTATTTCATATTGGTGGTCCTTTGGTTGCAAGTCTCTATCTCTAACGGTTTCCGAGATATTCCGCCCCAAACATCATGTGCTCATCATGTGCACAATGCTAAATCGTCATTGCGCATGCGCGATATCACGTGACATGTACCCTTATGTAAAATTTAAGTATATATTTCAATTTCTCACCCCCACTTTGCCTATTCACTTCAATATGCCACTTTCATTGGGCTCCGATGAAGAATAATGGGTGTTCTCTCTCTGGACCTCTGGCCAAATCGAGCGAAAATTTTCTTAGTCCAAAAATTTGCAAAATTTTGATCTTTTAGGGGCCCTGGAGATCAGGGGGTATGAAAAGTATCGATTTTTTACTGCAAAACTATCATCCTTGCGTGAATCCACGTCGTTTGAGCCATTTTGCATGAAGAGCGGTTGGGGGTCTGACCTCCAGTGATGAGCCGGAACAAAAGTCACAAAGTGTTGCCGTTAACAAAGGGCTTGCGCTACCGCGCAGCCTGTGATTCTTGTATATTACTTGTAATTTTTGTATTTTTAGTATATACTTCGTATTGTGCTGCCTCGCTGGCGAAATAAAGTTGATATATAGCTAGTCGACGTAGCTTCACCGTGATCGCCGATCGTCGTAATGTGGTTTTGTTGTCTTGCAGTTCAGTTGCCGACTACAAGACGAGTCGGAGTAACTAAGAATGTCGAGTCCCGAACTCGCTGAATGCTGGTCCACATCGTCATTGGGATAACTGATATAGCTACAGTGACCTTTCCACTCCAAGGTAAACGAAAGGGAAGACGAAGTTAAACATGTACCAGCCACGTCGACTACATTGCTGCTGCTGCCGCCGGTCACACGGCGTTTAACCCTTTGACGCCACGGTTGCCGTGTGGGTACAGCTATAAAGCATCCCGTGCCAGACAGAAGCCGTCATTTGTATTTTTTGACATCCGGGCACTCTGACGCTCGGGGTGAGCGTCAGAGTGCCCGGATGTCAAACATTACAAATGACTGCTTAAACCGGTCTGACCCAGGATGCTTTATAGCTGTACCCATACGGCAACAGTGGCGTCAAAGGGTTAATGTCACCGACACTGACTTACGTCAGCTGTGCTATCACAGACAGATCGCGCGTTCGCGGGTAAAGTCAACTGTGAGGTCGTATCGACCGACGTCTGGATAAACAAGATGATCGAGTGATAGTGAGAGGGCACGGCAAAAGTTGACGTGCAACAAACGCTGGCGATCATTGCAGAATGAAGATACCACTGTCCCCCGGCCGTGACACCATTTGTGCCCTTAACGTGATCGAACCTTCAGTCACCCGTCGTCAACAGGACTCGGCCACTGATGTTTATGACATCGTCAAACAAATGTGGTTAGAACGCCGAAGAGCCAAGTGATTGTTCAGTTTTTCTACGTTACACCATGACATGTATTACATTCATAGTTACGATACGTTTAGCCGTTTGGGACAGACGCTGTTTTGTTATACATACCACAGTGTGAAATAATGCGTGCATATACACGTGTATTGTGTCGTCAATTTGAAAGCAAGATGATAGTTGTGGGATGTCATATGTCGTCCACAACTAATTAACTACTGTTCAAAAGTATAACGTTTTTTCAAACTGACGTTACAGATTCCGATAGATAATAAGAAACTTGACGTTGCTTAAAGGTTAACCCTTTGACGCCCACTGTTACCATATGGGTACGGCAGCATGCTATAAATCATCCTGTGCCAGACCGGGTTAAGCCGTCATTTGTACTTTTTGACATCCGGGCACTCTGACGCTCAGGGCTGAGCGTCAGAGTGCCCAAATGTCAAAAATTACAAATGACGGCTTAACCCGGTCTGGCACAGGATGCTTTATAGATGTACCCGTATGGCAACTGTGGGCGTCAAAGGGTTAAACATGTGCAACAGATAACCACACGATAATTCATCTTCTGTGACCGATACTGCAGTATCGCGGTATAAAATCGTCTAACTGCGCAGCTCTAACGCCGGCGACTATACACGGCATAATCACAGGTAGTCTTTCGGTGATAAGCGGATTAAGATAAGCTAAGCTGCCCGTGCAGAGTCAGACTGGGCCAGATTAACGACGTCTGATGTAGATAACCCACATTTCCAGCTGCTGGTTAGAACGGCGTGGTTATAGCACACAGGCATAGACAGACCAAAGGTTTGAGATCTATAGCGTTGTCGGCGTTCAAATATAGCTAACCTCAATACAAGTAGGCGGCCAGATGGCTGCTCCGACATGCGGCCCTCACGGATATTACGGATTGCAGATTATAACGAAAAAGAAGCATTGTCGCTGGTGAAATGTATTCGACGACTGTGTAGAATGGGCCGTCGATCATTTTGGTCTTAGTTTGGCGTAAATCGATCCACTTTTGATAAAAAAAATATTTGCAAAAAAACGATTTATATATTCTTGTTCCCAGTGACCTTGACCTTTGACATTGACCTGAAATTTGCTCCCCTGTTACTTTTGTCCAGCGTTACGTTTCCACTAAATTAGAAGTTTCTAAGACTTTCCTGTTTCGACAAAATCGGAGGCACGGAACGGACGGACGGACGGACGGGGTACAACACTTTTTAATGCGCTCCTAGGGAGAGCCACAGTCGTCAGTCCCTGTGTTGCAAATTGTGGCGACCACGTGGGTGGCCGCACTCGCACTTAAGCAATTTCGACCAAAACGTCTTCCCGCTAAAATGAATCTACGATGTCACTGTCTAAAAATCGCAACATGTTATCATTCACAGAAGCCAGACTGTAAAAATCTCATATTTTGCCGTTTACGACTACTTGTCATCGGCACCTACAGGTTGCAACGCAGCCTATACGGCACAAATAAAACGCCACAGAAGCACGCATACATGGTGTCAAAATTTTGAATATAATATCACAGTTGTATTTTGGGAACGGGGCAAGTTACCCAATTTTTCAGAAACAAAATCACACCATATAATGTAGAAGAAAATGACGACTTCGACGATAAAACTGATTTCCTAAAATTCTCAAAATTAACGAAGATATGGCTCGTCGAAATTGATGAATAGACATCGACGTACATGCCTTTAGTGGCTGCAGTTAATATATTGCAATCTTCCATTTTTCCTTGGCATTGCTGCCTTGAACTGAAAGCATCCTCCATTATTGCAGCTATTGGATTGCCGATGAACGGTCCTGTTAGCGACACAATACGAGTGTCGTCTCTGTGTCGAGACGATATGTCTCTAATCTATTGTCAAACATGCATAGTGAACCGGTTTCAGTCTATGTTTATTTCTTCTCTGACTATCACTTGGCCTCACTTTAAAACCGCATTAACAGACAAGTTATTGAAATGCGGGCTTGCAATTTTGTAAATGAAGAGAAAGCTGAGTGCAATAATTAGCCTACTGATGTCAGTTTGAAACCAAGAACCAATGTCAATGTTCCGAGAATTCAAACATTTCAGCCACATGCTGTAACTCATCATAACATAGCTGATGACACAATACTTTGACAATCTTCTCCAGCAGTTCCGTAAAGTGCAGTATGTTAATGGAAGCCGGATAAACTCCAGACTCATTAAACATAATTATAATGCAGCCACCAGCCACTGGCCTTCCCTCTGTAGACATTGGGTATCTGAACCCACAGGATACTCAGTATCGGAAGTTTTTTGACAAGTGGGAATCCGGAACTTACAGCGACCGAAAGCCGGAACTTTCGGTCACGGAAATAATTAAAACACTCGCATTTTAGTGCATTGTGTTTTATACAATACTCGTCCTTTCTGTTATAAAATAATTGCTACTGTAAAAAATCAATGTGCTAAGCAGTGGCTTTGGAATTTTCAGGATTAATCAAAGTCGTTTTGGCCAGGTTTTTGGCAGAGCCACCGCAGCGCTGGGAGACCTTGATGCACTTTCTCAAGCGCTTACTGGGGAGGGGACACTGCCCATTCCTGTCCCATACACGTCTTCGAATGTTTCATTCTCGGTTGCTAGCGTTCCGGAACACTTTATGCTTACTGCCATAAACTGAGGTGAGACCAGTTCATCGTTAATGTAATGCCGTCTGTCTGGCATGGCATTACGGCTGAAAAATAGCCCGTACTCTACCGTGGTTTCCGGCTCCCGAAAACGACTTAACCGATGTTCAACGTCAGTGTTATCAACCACAGCAATTATCAACCGTTGGGCATGGTGGAATCTTTGCCCGGAGACGTGAGGTTATTCTGCACAATCTGATGATAAATGCAGGTTGCAGACGGACGTTCTGTGACAATGTGTCCGGGTAGCAAGGCACTACTGGACTGCAAAAACAGCAGAGCGCTTTTCAGTCATATTCGTTCGTGACGCCGCTGTCTGTCTCCAATATTCAAAACATTCGTGTTTGACGACCAACGGCTTCAGAAGAGCTACAACGTCTCGCAGTTGACCTGACAAGATCAAAGAATTACAGGGGCACTGGTTTTGTTTGTTTTAGTTTCTGGCTACGTGTGCTAGATTAAGCTGAATACTCAGCTTTCGAGTCCACGTTAAACTCTTCTATCGTATCGTATCGTATAAGGATTGTATGAGGGAATTCACAACCAGTCTAAGAAATCAGACGGTAACAGTCGATCTTGACGTTCCAGTGCCAGTGCATATGTCAGTTGTTATTGCTGCGGGAATCGAAGCGACGCTATGACTCATCTTCTACTGTTACTCTATCTCCATCTCCCAAAGGACTTGCTCTCTCCTCGCTATACCAGTATAGCAGGGCGATGAACGAAAACGGGTCCGGAATGCTGAACGTTACTACTCCAACGTGCTGTCAGACAGATCAGATTACTTTACCGCACACGTAATTCACTGTTTTCAATCATCCGTTCACTGATGACTTTCAGAAGCGCAACGGAAACGAATATCGACAATGTACGTAAGCCGAAAAGAGAACATCGCAAAACAGACCCTGCATCTTGTATCATTTTTGTGTCACTTTCTTAAAAGGTTCTTTTAAATATTTTTGTCAAAATTTCTTTCATGTAGTTGACATTGCTTCTTCAGTTTAATATATCATTTTGTTCGTTAAAATGTCGTGGTTTAAACTAATCCAACGCCATTCGTTATTTTAATTTTCCACATTTATTCCGTGATGACTGTAACCAGTAAGACTATATGAGTATTTGTTATCGGCGAAGCAAAGTACCTGTTCTGTGGAACATGATTTCGTGATTTTGTTGCTATGTTTGGTGGATGTGGAATCGACCTATAGAATTCTTCGCCTCATCATGTTCGCTATCCTGCGATATTTGGTAACGATTGGACGGTTGGACTGGAGTGTTTAGATAGCGGGTGTGAATATCTACACGGTGAGTCATAATTACGGGAACCCCTACTAAAAGTGGAATATCTTTGTTCAGTTTGTTGCTAGGCCACATTTATCGCTACAACTTGGCATGGTTAAGCCCGAGATAATACTGTGTGAAACGGTGCTAAATTTCTCCACGTTAAATACTCTTACTTACTTACTTACTAATATCTTGACGTCACACGTCAGTCGTTCGTTAATGATGTCCGTGTCTGCTCTTGGATCAACCAGCATCCATTTCATCGAGCCTGGCGTAAAAGTAAAACGGTCAATGCTATCGGGAAGATCTACTGATGCAAAAACTTATGCCAGACATTCGTCAACTGTCAAACTTTTACGTGTTTCAACAAGACAGTGCGCCAGCCCACAGGGCTCGTGAGACAATTGAGCTGCTGACAATGGAGACCCCAGAGTTCACTCCTCCTACGCTTTGGCCACCAAACAGTCCGGATTTAAATCCCGATCGACTATAAAGTGTTGTCCGTAATGCAGGAGAAGGTCTACAAGAAGCGGATCAAGGACATTGACGAACTGCGTGCACGTATCCTGACAGCTTGGGACGAAATGGATCAGCGCATTATTGATGCTGCAATCAGACAGTAACGCACACGTCTTCTACATGCGTTAAAGCCAAAGGCGGACACTTTGAACACACATTGAGTCAGTAATGTGTTTTGGCGAACGTAACAGCATTGATTAGGCGTACTAAACATATGTGCTAAATTTTATCACTTTGTGTCTGCTTATTCAAAAGCTGTACAATAAAAACCAAGGGTTCCCGTAATTATGACTCACCGTATGAGTAACTATGAAGAAAGGGGGACCGCCCGTGGGTTGGGGTAAGATTGACCCCGTAGGAATTTCCCTGAAACTGATGTTACTGTACAAAATTTGGTATAGTTCTGTTGTTCTATTTCTCCGGGGGAATATTCCATCGAAATTTCTATTACTCATATCCTGTGATGTTTGTTGTTCTAATGTCCTGAACTGTGTCGTGTCCTGCGGTTTTCAGATGTGTACAATAATGCATCGTGGTGACAAACTGTAGAGATAGTTTTCATTCTGTTTATTTTAGAAATTCGACGACAATGATAAGTACTTTGTTATAGTTCGGCTGACTGACCTGTGTCTGCTGTCAAGGTGAGCTTCACGTGTTTGCGACGGCCACGTTTTGTCGCCGAGCGACGTCTACTGGTGCCTCGTCTCTGCAGCTGTTCCTCGGTGCTTCCAGACTCGTCGACGTTCTGCTTCAAACGTCGTCGACGACGCTGAACGCTGTCGTCGAGTGGCGACCTCGCCGCGCCCTGCGTCGACTCCTTGGCGTAGAAGTTCAGCGCCTCTGGTAGACTTCTGAAGGACTGCGTGGACGCCGCCTGCTGGTTGTGGAGTCCGCGGTGATGGTGATCTGGGGACAGAAGACGCGTCAAGGTTGACGGCGACGGTGGCAGTGGCGCTGAGCCGTTGAACCGGCGATTATCAGATACGTTGAGTCTGTGAAGGATGTAGCGCCTGATCGCCTCCAGACGGTCAGACTTCTGCATGAAGTGCGGACTGCTGGCACGGTTGATGCCTCGATGATCGGTGTCTGACGACTCACCGGCCGTGGCACTCACGAACAGCGCTATCATCAGCAGAATGACGACAAACGGTGGACACGGCATTTCCGCTGTCCGCTAGTTTCAGTTTCGATCTCTCCACAAGACCACAACTAACGGTACATGACGTGGATACAAGCAGTTCCCACTCGCTGAGATGATTGGTCAATTATATGTGTGACCTTTGCGGCACTGCAGACACTCACTCGACCGCTGAAACCACCGGGTGTCCGGCGACAAAACCACACTGGCCGGTCGGTCGGTCGGTCGGCATTTATAGAGCGACCGTCTGACGGACGTGGGCCTTGCTGATTGCATTGCGTGCTGCTAGATGATAGTTGCGAGCAGCCACCGCGTGCCGTGTCTATGGATGAGCGTTGCGATATGAACTGATGTGATGTCCAGTCCAAACCTTGGCCTCAATCGACAGCGCGGCGCCGTCGTATAGAGCGTTTTGTCCGTCGTCGCCGTCAGAAGCCAACAAAGTATCAGAGATTTGTACCGATCTATCTTTGCCAACTTTGTCGAAAAAGCATAATGCAGCTATATTACATATGTGTCGATTTGTGGATTAATGTTTGCATGGATGGGCGTGTTATCTCGACGCGTAGTACCAGCTATTGTATGTGCTTGGAGGGAGGGGCAGAAGGGACTGTGTTCCAATATATCTTATCTTATTTTCATTGACCGATTGCAATCAAGTTCAGCGGGAAAAAATTGAGCCTTGGTGAACAAACGCGAACTTTTAAATTCAAACTGTTGGCACAGACTTGTCCAGTGACCTCACCTTGATTCACCCGCATCCAAATGGATGCATTGGGCCACACTTTGGCGCCATTCTGATCTGTTTTGAGCTGCCACCTCTGCTTCCTTCCAGGTGATTCCCATCCTTGACAAGTCCTTGTTAACGGTGCTCCTCCAGTTTGCACGCGGACGACCTGGACCCCCCTTGAACCCCTGAACCTCCCAGTGCAACGCCTGTCGAGGTATACGCTGGTGATCCATTCGTAGCCTATCACATGTCCAATACCCAACAATAATTATCGCTTTTGTTTAATATACAAAGAATTGTGGTTTCATACTGATAAAAATACAACTATAATCAGTGATGTTAAGTCCTCGAGGCCAAAGTGTCTTATTATATAATCGGGCATTTTTCGTGCAAAAATCGTGTAAAATTCCGCAATTTTGTTAATTTTTCCGGCAATAATCTTAAATCATATATTGTTAATCATTATCTGGTATTTTTTCATAATTATTTTTGGTCTCGGCTTCGGTCTCGACCTCATAGTCCTTCCTGGCCTCGGCCTCGGCCTCGGCCTCGAGGTTTTGGCCTCGTTTAACATCAATGACTATTATGATATTGAAACATTCCAAGTACGTAACTGAACGTAATCTGCTGCGTTCTTCACCGCAGAATTTTCACGCTTAAAAACTAATAACGATTGAAGTTTTGTTTTGTGAATTTCTCGTCATGCGCCGCACACCGAGGACGAACAGTTGAGTGGTGTGATTTCGTAACACTCAAAACCATGGTGTAATTCTGTCGCGACTTGAGTGGACCATGCAGACTACTCGGTCAAGGTTACATTGATCGCCAGTGGTCCAATATATCGTGACGCTAGCCACAACAAGCGACCGACGACGAACGATCACCCAGGGTCCCATAACGTGAGTCGCCAATGAGACGAGACATGCGTGTCCTTGGGGCGCGTCGGTGGCTGGCGATGAACACAGCTGCTGTGTGGACCAGTAATATGGCGTCATCATCACTGCAGTGTCCGCTGTAAACGTGACATTCCGTCTCAGAAACCTTACCGGCGCATTCGCAGAATTATTCGCTGAAGACCACAGCTGGTCCGCGGACATACACCTGGTTCAGAAATAGTTCTGATTTTTTTGGTCGGACTCGGGACAGCTCTGGAAGGATTTGTGCACGATTTTACAGAAATATGTGACTACGCAACACCGAACTCGCAACCAGTCCGAGTTACGCACACTGTTAACCCTTTGTCGCCCACTGTTGTCATATGGGTACAGCTATAAAGCATTCTGTGCCAGACCGGGTTAAGTCGTCATTTGTAATTTTTGACATCCAGGCACTCTGACGCTCAGGTCTGAGCGTCAGAGTGCCCGGATGTCAAAAGTTACAAATGATAACTTAATCTGGTCTGGCACAGGATGCTTTATAGCTGTACCCATATGACAACAGTGGGCATCAAAGTGTTAAAGTGGCGATATTATTATAGTGTGCTTAGTGTCACATTTAGTCAACAGCGTTAGTGATAGAAAATTGTAAATGTATGCCTATACTGGAGCTAGTGATGGGTCGGTATCGGCTTTTCGGTATTTATTCCAGTCTCCTCAAAGAGCCGACTTTGCGGCGGTAGTGTGAACGCACTTAAAGTACAAGTTTAGTGGAAGACAGAGAAATTAAAACTCTTAAATGTAAATTTTTAAGCTGCCCTTTTTTACGTTTTCTCTTACGTCCTAGTCAAAATATTGGTTTGCAAGATGAGACGATCTCTTGAACATTTTAGTTAGTAATGTATTTTAAACTAGTTTCTAATTTTCGATTATAATTTTCGTGTCAAACGTGAACTATTCTATCAACGCGTGCAAAAACGGTAGGCTATTATTTTTGTGCTTAGTAAAGGCGCAACCCACTAGGCGAACTAGTTCCAAAAAAGTTGCGAACTAGTTGCGAACTACAGCTTGTCCTGAAC
>Ga0056114_1001634_pt1 | contig 10499 bp, 7 predicted proteins | sample WorMetHERISLAND1_FD_77005 | JGI IMG/M metagenome (GOLD analysis project Ga0056114, IMG submission 77005) | Marine gutless worms symbiont microbial communities from Max Planck institute for Marine Microbiology, Germany - Olavius loisae HERON... ... | reverse complement strand
TTAGTACCCCGTTTTCGAGATACTGACGCTTACAGCTAGAAAATCGCTGAATTTTTCCGACCGACCCTTCTTTGAGGCCCCCGTTCGGGGGGAACCCCTTAGAATTTGGTGATGAAATTTGGCATCAGAAAACTAGAGTCTTGGGGCTATCAGATAGTGAAGAAATCATGACGCTAGCTTTCTTCGTTTTGACACAATACCGGCGCGTGACGGACGGACAGACAGACAGACAGACGGACAGACAGACACGTTGCGATCGCTATAACCCGCGCTAGCATAGCGTCGCGCGGGTAAAAACCAACCTCAATGCAATGGTCAGAGCTCAAATGGTGTAACTTTTCACAAAGCCACGTACTGTCCATTGCAGCTACAAACTAATGTCAAACAATGATCCAACACAGTCAGGCTGTGAATTGTATTTGTATGGGTCGACCCAACAAACAACCAAGTTTTCAACATTTGCCTCCCCTTAACTTCCTTCCCCAGTCCAATTTGTGGTATACAGTCACAATTTCTGAAGGTAAACTGTTCCAAATGTTGGTAATTCTATTACAAAAAGAATTTTTCAAATATCATAATGTGATCTATGGTTAGATATCTAGAGTGACTGAGATATTTTCCTGAAGGTATTTTATTGTTTTAGTTGTCAGCGCTTATTCTTCTATACTTAATGTAAGAAGATCCATAATTCTTATTTTAGTCTTTCTTCATATGGTTTATTTTGTAGATTAGAAAGAAATTCATTATCCCTCATTTGAACTTTTTCTAATGAAATGAATACTATTTTTAGAGTGACGAGTGACCCCAGAAGTAGCAGTTAGTTATTGAGTACTTCACACTGTCAACATACCGGGGTACTCAACACTAATTGTTTGATCCAAGTAATTCACATTTTCAATGTTAAACAATATCATAAACTGTCTAATAAATCCGGCTTCACAAAGTGGCAACAAAATTGTACCCAACTGAGCTTCAACAATTTTTATTGCTTCTCCGCACTATGGCATGCTGAAAGGTATTTTTGCAACTGAACAAAACCCACATATGACAAAGCTGGAATTGGTCAAAAAAGGTCGAGGACATCAGACATCAAAATATGGCAAATACCATATGGAATGGAAGGAAGCCTTTGTCTTGATTCTGTGATGCATGCTGTTGGCTTATCTAGTGACATGTTCACCAAAATTAAATGGTGTCTCTGAATGAATAGACGCAGTCATCATGGAACTGGGTGGGTAAGATCCTTAAGTTTTCAACCCTTTCAACCTATGATGTGAAATTTATGTACGATTTTATAATAAATAAATAATCCCTGGCTCTCGGGTCCCGACTGTAAATTATTTATCCACATAAATACAAGCGCGTTCATTGTGTACATGTATGCATAATGTACCTATCTACACAACTACCATCCTGGTCAAAAGTGTCTAAAATTCTGTTATTAAGACTATGTCAAATATATCAAAAAGTTTTTAGTGACTGGGGTTGCCTAGACCCACGTGGGAACCTTACAGAGACCACCACCTAGTATCTTGATTAACAGGCAGGAAGTGCCCTGGAGAAAACAGGGTGAGTGAGAGAATAGTTTCTCAACACACCAGCACAATTAAGCTATACAGTGCTATTCACGTTGAATGTTCTGGAAAAAATATAAGACTACTATCATTATATACTATAAGATAAATAACATTATATCAACGAATAATTAAAAATGGTCAAGTAAAACCAAAAAACGGGAGAAAACAGAAATAGGAAAGAGACAGAAAAGGGAAAGGAAACAAGGTCCAATCTTTCCATCTTTCTTTTTGTGGTTATGCCCCTGCTCCTGGAACTAATGTTTACGGGTTAAAGGAGTCATATTTTTCAGAAGTCAGATTAATTACTCAATACAGTAAATACTCAACAATGTATTAACAGACCAAAGGCAACAAACAATCTAAATAAATTACAGTGAATGAATAAGTTATTTCAGCATTAGTAAACTGACAATACTGTACTTCATTTCTCTAGCGATGTAATATTGGATACAAACATAATTGTGTATCTAACTTTTAGCACAATACAACATTAGAATTGACATCTATTTTCAGCAATTTGGAATTTAGAAGAATGAGCTATAGTAGTAGTGGTGTGCTACTTGGCATTTTCCTATTCTTACTGTATTGTGAATGTTGTATGTATGTATGCAGGACTATATGTGTACACCTTCTTTCTCTGCTGATATTTGTAAGCTGGTTAGTTTGTTCACAGTACTACTCTCTATACACTATACAGCAGGCCTCATCATAAGATTCTTGTATCTGCTACATTGCACTCTGACGATAATACAGTCTTGTTGCAATATAACCAATGGCAAGTGGTAAAGTTGTTATTTTCAACCATAGTCAGTGTAATTCAGTTTTCCAATTTCTATCTATCTCCTGGGCCTGCTACAAGATAAAACTGAATTGAACTGAACTGGTACACCACCAACGTCGCTAAAATCACAATCAATAAACGACAGAATGTCAATAATGTGAATATTTTCTATTTACAACTCTGCTGTGTCTGCCCTCTGGCAATTCGCTTTTGTTGTACACAGTAGTTACACAGTTAGAAATGTGCAAATAACTGATATTTTATTATTTTCAAATCTCTATGGAGTATTATATACAACAGCTGTTCTTGTATTTCATCAGAACGTTGATGCAGACCACACAGCTACAGGAAACTGAAGCTTCTATGAACTACAACACACAGACACACACACCGACACACTCTAACTTGTATGAAAGTGATAAAAGTCTGCGACAAAAACTGCAAACTTGAAGGCCGTTTAAAAAATAACTACCGGTACAGTAGACAGAAATCATTTTTTGGCCTTTACTGGTGAAAAGTAACTAACTCTGCAGATATACTCAGAGAATCAAGTGATGACAGTGCTTAAATGCATCTCAGGTAATTGTGTTTGTTTGTGTTTGTTGTGTATGGTTATTGCATTATTGTCTTGCGTATCTGATTTTATTCAATTTATTTTCTATTAGGGCAGTATTAGTGCTGTATTCAGCCTTGCTGTCCTGTCTGGACTATTGTTTCTACTCACTGATTTTTTCCTGTGTTGTTGTCCATGGCAAATAAAGATTCATTAAAATATGCTGACATCAGAACTGCCATGCCTGCACTCTTCCCACTCTGGGAGATAGGCAATGATGACTGATGAATGCCAAGACTGTGCTTAATTCTTGTACATAACAGATGTTCATTGATTGGAGTCCATCCGACGCAAGCCAACATCACCTTCCTGTGTACAGCCAGTGCAACTGCCTCCTAATGTCTGTTGTCCTCTCTCCCTGACTAGAGCAATGAAGTATCACCTACTGTGGTCTCACCGCTGCCCAACCATCTCACCTCCTCAAGACCGGCTAGCTGGATGTTCCACTTCTGCAGTTCCTGATCTAGAAGTGTAGCTGCTCCAGTAAAGTTGAGGGACCTCGTATTTAGTGTGCAAACCCACAAGCCTTGCTTCCTGAATAAAATGAGGTGCTTCCTCATTGCTGGGTAATGCTTTCGCACCTCTCACTGCTGGTTGTGCCACTCACAGTGGATGTGCTTAGAGCAGCGTTAATGATGTTATGAAGACTCGTGTTGTATGTGCTCATATGGAGATGATGGAGACATCTTCAGCTGAAAATACCCGATAGCTTGCCATGCATACGCAGTATAGATGGACGACACATTGACGACACACTGTTTGCCAGGTTTGAGATAGAGTTTCCTTCTCCTAGACTGACTTGCCTGAAAAGGCTAAGTAAGCTCCATCTGCTGGTGAGATGGACAACCGAGCAACCACACCTTTCGACTATTGTTGAAGCACAGCGTTTCTACCTGTTCAGCCACAATGCGTGAATGTCAGATAAAAAAGATGCCAAGAAAATCAGCTTCCTCCTTAGAGTACTGAATGGGACCAACGGAACGCTCTCATGGATAAAGAATATCAACAAACCTGAAATTCAATAATCTCTCTGAATGAAGAAACTGATGTGGCTCATGGAATCATCCACTCTGGAGACTGATGTCTACATCTGGCACTATCCTAGTGGTGCATAGCAGAAACGAATGAATGAATAACTTCATAACTGTAACTATATTCCCAAGTTGATGCCACTGCAGTCTATAAGCTCAGCAGTTATGCTGTTTAGAGATGATCACAGCTTATAAGTTATACACCAGAGGCTACTCTACAACCACAAAACAATATGTAACATAAAGGAATTCATGAAGTGCAGTCTACAATTAAAGTAGAAAAATGTTTAATTTCACAATTCAAATAGATATGCTTAATGACAATTGTGGCACTATAATAATTAAAACATAGTAAAGCTAAAAACAAGTTAAAACAGCACAAATACAGTGAAATACAATGCTGGTTTCAAGCCATCTAATAGAAACTCCTCTCCCTTCATAGCATACCGGTGTTGTGCAAAATTCAGTGCACCGCAAAATTTGGCACGCACTTGCAGCAGTGCACATGCATGCGTTGTATTAATATTCCATGGTGTGCAAGATCTGCTTACGAAATTGCACATTCGTAGGTCCCTAGAGAATTAGGTTATGGCTAGTGTTAGTTAACCAATAATTTCGGCTTATTCAGGTATCTTTCCACCATCGTATTTGTCCCACAGTGTCATGATAATTTTGAGGTGCGCCAAATTTTGCGGTGTGCCAAATATCGCAAGACACCGATACTCAAATCTTAAGATGATAGCTGTGTCCTCAATAGCACAACAAGCGTCTCGATTAGTTCCTTTCTCCATGCAGTGGCAACACCAAAATTCAGAGGTTTCAGGTCAACCTTGACTGCTCTGAGCCAGGTGTGACTTGGTCTTCCTGGTGGTCGCCTCCAGTTGACAGGTGATCTTTGGAAGTTTGGATTGCGGTCACAATGACACACGGTGAACGGTATGCACAAAGAATAACAGTCTACACGTTCAATCACCATTTCAGAAAGTGGTTGGACTTCATCATTTATAAGCACCGACCTATTAACGGCTTGATTCGTTTGTACTGTGCTCGACGGACGAAAACAGTCGCTGTGTTCGGTCAGCAGCGACTGAAGTTTTGCGATATCTTTCTGCAACTCGTGCATTTCAGCCTGTGGACAGAATATTGCCAGTACAACAGTACAAGAAGCATCATTCAACATATGAGTGGTGACACATTTCAGAGACGTGATCTTCCCAGCCACTGTCTTGACCGGTAAAAAACACCCAGCCCTCTCAACCAATTACCTGAATGAATGGGTGATACTAACAAAACTAAACATATAAATCTAAACATATAAACTGCACATTGTCCACTGAATGCAGTTGCAGTACGCAACTAATATTATTTAATGAATAACACGACATAAAACGTAATGCCAGCTTTTAATAAACTGTGGAAACTTCATGTCAAATTACAAATGAACACTAATGCACTGAATATGATGAGTTGAATATGATTTTACGTCCTGCAGCACCTACAGGGCGTGCCAAAAACATATGCTTTTTTTGGCGCGCCCTGTAGATCAAGGGCTAGTGACGGTATATTCTGTAATGTCTCAGTTTTGGCTGACCACATAAAGAGGACGTTCATTCACTTAACCTTTGACACCCACTGTTGTAATTTTTGACATCAAGGCACTCTGACGCTCAGGGCTGAGCGTCAGAGTGCCCGGATGTCAAAAATTACAAATGACAGCTTAACCTGGTCTGGCACAGGCTGCTTTATAGCTGTACCCATATAAAAATCGCTGTACCCATATGGCAACAGTAGGTTAAGCTGTTGCTGCCATGTAGAAGTCTGCTAGATGCTGTCACTATCTTGTTTTCGGAATCACATTAAGACATATCCCTTCTCTCAATAATCACATATTGAGCATGTTAGAGGTTGGTTAGGTGATGCTGCACTGTATAGATCTACAATTTACTGTACTTATTTATTTGCTTACTACTGAAACAACAGAACTATTCAGTAGCATAGCAGCAATTCCTGCAAGCACCGATGGCTGTTGTTGGTCTAGGTATAAGACTTTAACCATGCACCAGGAGTGAGCCATGGTTCCTTGTCTGGCATTAAAACTTACCCAGTAAAATAACAGGGTAAAAATTAAAATAAAATAGAAGACCTCTAAGGTTTTATTTTGGGCTTGAAGTTCTTTTGTTTTCTGTTCCATCTTCTCGACTTGCATCTTTTTCCTCTGTCGACACCGTGTAGCAGCGTTTCTGCGCCCATCAGACAATAATGTGAGCGGTCACGGTTGATCTGAACGTAACGATAGTGCCTAGGTGACAGCACGGATACAAACGGCCCAAGTCATGACTCCAAGTCGTAACATTTCCGTGTCAAATTAAGTTGTGAAGTCATGAGTTAGTTAAACTCCAAGTGATTTCAGTATCACGTAAAGTCACAAGATAAAATCCAAATGACTATCAGGTCAAGATTGACTCTGTGGGCTAAGGCAAGAGCATCATATACGTATATTACATACGGTGAATTAACCCTTTGACGCCCACTGTTGCCATATTCGTACGGCTATAAAGCATCCTGTGCCAGACCGGGTTAAGTCGTCATTTGTAATTTTTGACATCCAGGCACTCTGGCGCTCAGGACTGAGCGCCAGAGTGCCCAGACGTCAACAATTACAAACGACGGCTTAACCCGGTCTGGCACAGGATGCGCTATAGCCGTACCCATATGGCAACAGTGGGCGTCAAAGAGTTAATCCAGAAACTTTGTAATGTTGTCAAGTAAAAACGCTGGAGATATAGGGAAATCAGTTCACAATTCACAATTAATGGTGTCCCAACCTGTTTGTTTGCTGAGGCTGTGACACATCATCAGCGTCACTGTCACTGATGTTGCTGACATTTGATGACATATAACTGCAAACACTGATACAACGTAAACCACGTATGACAACGACAATAAACAACATGTAATATAATTGCCATCTCAAATGATAGGCATACTCCACATGGTACAACACTCCACATGGTACACAATAATCCAGTGATGCTTTTAATGTGCAAAAATTTAGTTTGGTTTCTGTCAGTATTTTGCCAAAACAACCCATCGTCGATATTGGTTTTTGAAAAAAGTGCAAAAACTGTAGTTTTTGAGCATTTTTTTTGTGAAAAATAGTTTTATAAAAGTACAAGTTCCCTAAATCAGTCAATTATACACTGAACACTTATACAATTATACAATTAAACACTTAAACACTGTTATACACATCAATGTGCATTTTCTATCATTACACACTGCGGCACATAAAAATGCACCCTTCTTATTGGTACAATAACCTTGCAAAATTATGCCATACTATGATAATTGTGGCATAAAGATGCACAAGAGATTGAGAATACCGAATACCCAGTATATCATCACTTGCCTGTTTGATATTCTTTGTAAAATAAAAACCTCAGAACCAGCTTATCGGTGCACCATGCACATGAAACAATTGAGCTGCTGCAACGCAAGGTGAGACCCCAGACTTCATCACTCCAGATCTATGGCCTCCTAACAGTCCTGACCGTAATCCCGGATATGTGGAGTACTGCAGAAACGTGTTTATTGGAAATCTGTTAAAAACTGAACGCTGATGAACTGAAGCGGCTCCTGACTGAAGTGTGGTTTGGCATCCAGCAAAGTGTCGCTGATCAGGCAATTGACGAATGGCGAGTTTGCCTTAATGCATGTGTCAAAGCCAAATTAAAGCATTCTGAACACATGCTAATGATGTGCTGTTCCACAACTGTCAATAATTTGTTACGAAACTTACATTACAGTTTTTCTGTTTCACAACTTTTAACCAGTCATGTTAAGCTCTGGCTGTTGGCATTACATACGTTGGTATGTTTGATCATAACGGCTAATTTAGCAAGTGCATCATTATGAAAGATCACTGGTATGATAAAATGGGGCCTGGTGGCCTGACCAATTCAGCTGGTGGTGGGTGTGGCCCCCGCAAAGAACTTTAGCCTGGTAGCATGTTATTGTGCTAAATATGGTAGCTACTGAGTGAGCATCTTAAGAATGGGACTCAATAGTGTTCAACAAGTTCCATGAAAAATATAATACTACTCCATGTCAATATCAATTCTACTGTATGTACCTCTTATAGCATTCTTCTGACTCATACTGAATTTCATCAACATCATGCTACATCATTGTCAGCACCAGTACTGAGAGAATACACTGGACGTTTATTACCTTGAAGTGGGTGGCTTATTGTCCCATTGTGATGGAGTGACTGGCTCAGTCAATGTGCTGGGATTAGTGTTTGATAATCGTGGAATCTTTGTCTGAGGCATCACAGTCTCAGACAGCCTTGGAACTGCAGCTTTACTACCAGATAAAAAGCTTGTTTGAGAAGTACGTGTCTGCAACACACACACAATACTTCATATATATTAGAAGCCAATAACAAAAATTTAAAAAACATATGCGTGACAAGCAAGACAATATAGGTATTAGAAACCGACTGAAATGAAATTTTTTTTGTTGCCGAAAATTTGTTAAAACAAATTTCGTCATTTTTGACCATTTATGTTTCTGGCTGAAAATAATTTTCATTTTCATTTACTTTTACTTTTTTGTTGTTTTAGTTCCAAAGCGGTCTTTTTAACTGTAGAAAAATGTGTTCGGTATGCCGAACATAACAGTATAGCTAAGTTCTCTGACTGGGAAAGTCAGCATTGCAGTATGAGCTGCTGTAAAACATGTGTCATCAACAATTGCATTTGTTTTAGAACTCATTATTATATTTCGAACAAGGACCATAGAACACACTTTTAAATAGCTGCAACAGTAGTGGCTTCAACTGGCTTGTCAGGACAAGAAGTGATTCTGAAGTAATGACCATAAATTGCATTTGATTGTGCTGTGTTTTACATCCCCGCCAACACAGTATACGTTATATGGGAGATGGGTAAGACCATGAAGCCATATATTGTTATTGTCATACGTATTACTACTCATATAATTATTTTATTTATCGCTGAGATCAAGACTGAGCCTCACCTAGATTGGTTTTGTCTGTAGCTTACAACACACAGATTGAAATCATCACATCTAGTGACAGTAGTCTCCAGTACTAACTATTTTCACTAATAAACTGACAAAATGTTAACAATGAGTTAATAATTAACCCTTTGACGCCCACTGATGTTTGATGCCATATGGATACAGCTATAATGCATCCTGTGCCAGACCGGGTTAAGCCGTCATTTGTAATTTTTGACATCCAGGCACTCTGATGCTCAGGGCTGAGCGTTAGAGTGCCCAGATGTCAAAAATTACAAATGACGGCTTAACCCGGTCTGGCACAGGATGCTTTGTAGTTGTACCTATATGGCAACAGTGGGCATCAAAGGGTTAATGCAATCTAGTCAGAGACATCAATACCAAGCCAGCTTCAGTCTTCGCTGCAGCTAGCTTTGTGATGACAGTGGAGCTGTCTGCTGTTGTCACGGCAACCGTTGCCGGCGGCAGCTTCGGCAGATATTTTGTTAACGCTGGCAGTATGGTCTCTGCCGGGATGTTGACTGGTAGCTGGTAGTCAGTGCCCGGCAACTGAAGCATCACTTGAACCATCGCCGACGGCCTGCAGCAAAGCACCGAATACATGTACTCACATTTTTACTGACAAAAAATCCAGGACTTTCCAAGACTTTCCAGGACACCATGAAAAATTTTCCAGGACCTGTTTGAAACCCACAAATGCTTTGATATAAAGAAAAAAAACAGTACGCCAAAGGTGTCAAAATTCATCAACATTCTACAGTGTATTCAAGTAAACCTATAGTCGACAAAAACTGGGTGCACACTGTTGATGCTTGTTTTCCATTTGAACCACAAGAAACATGCACGACTTTCAAGGATATTTTCCAGGACTTTTCAGGTCCTGGAATTTTCAAGAAAAAATCCAGGACTTTCCAGGAGGCGTGGAAACCCTGTGTCCAATATGTCAGCAGCATATTTTTTAACAAATATCAGTAAAACTCAGAGTGTGGGGGTCATCATCACTAGATGGTCAGATGGGGTGAGGCATACCCCCTCCACACACAATGCCCCCCATTAACATGCACATCGTGATAAAACTTTAAACATGGGCCAATTTGCAGAAGCACAGACACACATACATTGCTGATGGTGGTAATATGGACACAGGTTTCTTGTCTGATGATGCATGAGTAACAGCAGGTCCTTGTGTTGAATTCATGCCGTGGCTCGTCACGACTGGCACAGTTCTGCGTAGTCCAGCACTTGCCGAAGACTGTTCGTCTTCCGCAGACTCCTGTGCTCACCACACGCACACTCCCAGTCAGAACCAACACAATAACATAGTGCAACTCATTGTCTGCCTTCCGCTCCGAGCTGCTTGTGAATAAACATCGACCTCGTTACCTGCTCGTACTTATTACATTCTACTTGCAAGTAGAATGTAATAAGTACGAGCAGGTAACGAGGTCGATGTT
>Ga0056114_1001633_pt1 | contig 10502 bp, 4 predicted proteins | sample WorMetHERISLAND1_FD_77005 | JGI IMG/M metagenome (GOLD analysis project Ga0056114, IMG submission 77005) | Marine gutless worms symbiont microbial communities from Max Planck institute for Marine Microbiology, Germany - Olavius loisae HERON... ... | reverse complement strand
TTACATTTGACGTTGAATATCTCGGAAACCGTTAGAAATAGAGGTTTGGTTCCAAAGGACTACCAATAGGAAATGGCATATGGGCTATCGAATGGTCACGTGACCGATGACCTCACGTGACCTTGAACGGTCAAACTTGTGACATTAATACGCTTAGAGCGCAATATCTCGAAAACTACTTGAGCTAGAGACTTCAAATTTAGTAGGCGGCTTTGTATTGAGAATGCCGAGCACGCGCACAAATAATTTCCCTGAAAATGGGCATGGCTTAGGTCACGTGACCCCTACAGTTTTTGGCATACGATCGACCATATCTTTAAAACTACTTGAGCTAGAGACTTCAAATTTGCTACACGGCTTTGTATGGGCAATGCCGAGCAGGCGCACAAATAAATTTCCTTGAAAGTGGGCGTGGCCTAGGTCACGTGACCCCTACAATTTTTATCAGTACGGTCGGCTATCCTAGCGACAGCTTGGCTTCTTGTTTGGAAGAAGATATCAGGGACATAATCACGTGTTTCAAATTTGGTGACGATCGGTTAAGGGGTTTAGCGTCGGCTGCGGGTCAAATTTTGCCATTCCCCATTGACTTTGACGGTCGTCCTTCACTCTCACACTACCGTGTGAGCGTGTGATCCAAAAAGCACTTGATCAACCATATTTCATCCCCTATTGGGCGAAAAAACTGATGAACTTTGGTCCACTAACAAAAAAGTTATAGGCGTCCATGTTGAACCACCCAAGTGGACTTTTTCGGGAGACTATATTTCGGCCATGAGTCGGTGCTTACCCCACAAATTTTTACAGTTCCTGCAACTCCTAAATTGTATTTCCAGCCAGACTTGCGGCGCCAGGCGGTCTCATGTTGGGTTCTGCTCCATATTTATAGTTTTTATTAGTTCTATTCTATTGCATGCAAAATCTGTGAATATTATCATAGGCCTATGTGAATAAGTATGTACATGTGAGAATGTAATCTAGTATTATGCAGTCACATTTGCTGTTACAGGGACGACGCTTTTGAAGTCAGCCTAACGAATATACAGTGAGTTAACTCTTATTAACTATGTGTGTAAAAGGTATTTAAAAATTTGGACACCCGTAATCAACACCAAAATAGTATTATTACGCGGCCTTTCCTAGAGGCCGCATTAAGTGTTGCACCGCGTCCATTTGTCTGTCTGTCTGTCTGTCCATCCATCCCTTCGTTCGTCATGTGCCTCCGATTAGCTCGAAGCAGGAAAGCTGTAGAAACTTTCAATTTAGTGGAGACCTATAGTAATGGACAAAAGTAACTGAGGGAGCAAATTAGAGATGTAAAGGTCAAAGGTCAAGGTCACTGGAAGCGAAATTGCAAAAGTCGTCTTTCACGCATATTTTTGTCGAAAGTGGATAAATATATCTGATAGTAAGACCAAAATGAAAAGCGGCCCATTCTACACAACATAATTGTCGAATACATTCGCGAGCGGAAATGTTTCATGTTTCATTGTTTCTGATAATATGTAATCAGTAATTATCCGGGATTAGGGGCCTATCCGGGAAGGCCGCGGTCGCAGCGGCCTCGTGGCTGTGCACCTACTTGTTAAACTTGTGGTACTTGAACAACGGACGTAAGTAAGAAACGGTTGTGGAACCGTTCACCAACAACATTGGTGATAGAACTAGATCTTGTACGACTGTATCATTTCAGTTGACGAATTCCTAAGAACTGTAAGATTGTAATAGGTTGTAATGGATTTTTTTTAGTCAGTTCGCGTTCTACATTTCACTCTTTGTCAGTGATAATGTTTATTCTATTCAATGTATGCAACTTTGCAGTACAGTAGTAATGGTGCGCGTCTGCATAAAACTTGACCTTGGCGACGAAGACAAAATCGATGAAACGATACATAAAACTATGTTTACAATAGCATGTGATGATCGATGATGTTATGTTGCAGATAAGACACGCTGTCATGCGGAATTACGGCACAAGTGTACACTGATGACGGCTGGGACCAGTAATCAACACTAGTCTGTATAGAGTAAACTAACCGGAACACTTGCGTGCTATTTGAATGTGAGCGAAAATAGTGGATTGTCACAAGTTAACAAACTGCCGACAAAACAGCGAAATACAAAACTAAGAGAAAGCGTAACTGATTATAGCTACAGGCTGCGCTACTGTTGTAACGATGATCAGCAAAGTCAATGCGAAAACGGTGATTTTGACCCCTTGTAAATTTGAAACCTCTGAAATTCTAACACAAAAATGGGATATTTTGATTACGCCTTAAGGTGCAACACGCAATCCAATTTTCATGGGAATCTACCCCTGGGTGTCCTCCCCAAAAATAGTTGTTCTGTACCTCCCTTTTCCTTCCCTTTCATTTTAGCGCGCGACTGCATAATGCATAGCGCGCTATCTGCTATCGTCCGTCCGTACGTGCATCCGTCTGTCCGTCCGACACACGGGTGTATCAGTCAAAAACGGTTAAGTTATGATCATGTAATTTTCTCCCTCACCATCACCGTGTCGTCTGAGTCTCCGCCGCACTGCCCTGCGGCCGCCATCTGGGACTGGAGGAGACCCTTGGGGCGTCCAAGACCACCTGGCTAAGAACGATCGACAATGACGAACTTTGGAGTTCACATGGCGTAAAGGAAGGCAAGGGACAGGGAGGTCTGACAAGGCAACAAGTCGTTAGTACGGCAACGCTCTGCTAGGAGTACGCTACCAAGAAGAAGAAATAGCCCCTCTCTGTAGTTTTTGTGACGTAAGTTTCATCCAGAAATTCTGACGGGTTCCCCTTGATCGAGGGCACCAAACAAAGGAGGGGTGGAGAAAATAAGCTATTTTTGCCGTTATGCGTCAATATGTCGAAAACGATAAGAGATCCCGTCCCTAGTTGTTATTTATGACTAATAGGAAGTTGCATATACGCCTGCGATTGGCATTGGATGACCTTGAATGACTGAAGCGCTATGAGTCCGAATTTTCTTGGAATTTCGCGTGATTTCGCACATTTGGGAGGCAACAACGGCTGCACGAATGAAGGCAATCCCGTATTGCCCGCGGTTATTATTGTAGCCCACTAAATGATCTTTTTTGGATTACATTGATATTGCTGGGTGTTTCTCCCTTGGGTCTACAATTACAATACAGTAGGCGAAAATGGCGATTTTCAACCTCTGAATGCGATAATATCTCGCAACTAGTAAGTAATACTGCCAATGATAGTATTAACCATCAACCAGATATCGAATATCGTTGATTTGCTGCGGATTATTTTCGCTAGGGGCCGTCATACATCTGTCGCGCACTTGCCTTTGCGTCAGTTAGGCTTTCTTGTTTTTCTCGTCGTCGCCTACAGCAAAAACAGCTTGATGTATCTTGTCGATCAAAATAACATCAAACGACCCGCTTTTCAACCAATGATGTGCCTTTTAGGGGTCTCAACGACGACGGACGAAATTTAGGTGTCAAAACTCCCCAAAATTGATAATTTTGGGACGTGAATAGGCATTTCAAGCCAAATTTCACGCAAATCTTTAACGCTTAATATCTCGGCAACCGTATACGAGATAGCGGGTTAGTTACAATGGAGCACGTACAGGAAATCACCCACTACGTGTCTTATGGTAGTGTAACCAATGACGTCACGTGACCCCAAATGGCCAAGGTGACACACGTGACCCCAAATATTTGAGGCTCAGTGGGTTGTTTTTAATGGACCACCTATAGGCAACCAAGCACTGTGTAAAATTTCTTGTCATCACGTAACATAGTAACTGTCACAGGAAATTTTTGCATGCGAAAATACGACAAGGGAATTTTTGGCCGTTTTCCACGTTTAACTGGTGTCACTCATCGTTACACTTTGTTTAAAACCACAGTTTTTTTTACATAAATTGCATGTTCAATTTTATTTAATTGTAAATAGTCGTATTAAGTGAAATAGGCTAATTGCAAATGTAAGTATTGTTAGTGTAATTAGTAAGATAAACTGAATTTACATGTACTTAACAATCGTGCATTCATTTATTAAAAATGTCAGTAATCTTCGGTTTGATCTGCAGCATAGCTTCTGCAGCGACTTTTATACGCCGATATAAAATTCGAAGAACTCTTTAAGATCGAGATCATGGTACTAGCAAGCACTGTTTTTTGATGCCACTAAGGCATTTGACCGTGTATATTGACTATGTTGTACTATTTTGCAAACTGGCTCGTAACAGGGCCGTAGCCAAGGGGGTGCTAGGGGTGCTCTGAGCACCCCAGATTCGTTTGACAGAACCGGTACTAAAGCGCGAAATTACCACCCACCCCCACTCGACAGTGGACACAGCGTTAGTTCCAGTACCTTTCATTGGCGAAAACTGTTCTGCCACTGTCCCAAATCACCCAGAGATATTGTCGCATAGCGTATTTACATTGACACCTTGTAAAGTCTAGCCTAATTTAGAATGCACTGTGTTTACGTATAGCATAGTATGTACAGTATAGTGTATGGACCGAGCGATCACTAGATCAAAATAATTAGTCAGCTTTATACAATAGGAGGCCGCCGTCGTTCTGGTGGTGCGTCGGTGTCACATAGCTGACAGTTAGCTCTGACGTTTGGCGGTTGCTGGGGTTCCGCATGCAGTGTGACTGTGTGAGTAAAAAATCCCCCTGCGGTTTTCTGACATTTTTCTCAAACGGTTGGGATTTTTAATCAATTTTACACCCGTATTATACGTTTCTATCTACGCTAGATTACAAATTTTTATTCAATTATCTCCAACTTTGTATGACATGCAGTTTGCTAGGTTTTAACTGTTGATTTGGTCGCCGTTTCGAGCTGTTGCGTGACTGATCCACGAGCAGTTCAGTTCTTCGACCGACAAGAAACGCTACAAGGACAGATTTACGCAAACTCGGCTCAAGTATATTGGCTATAAGTATTAGCTGACATAACTGTGTTGCAGATGATACATGTATAGTCACTGCACTATCACACTCACACTGCTAGAGTGTATATGTAGCTTTAGTCAACAGTCTATAGACCTCGCTGTTCACAACATGCTGAGTGGCTTCAACGTCTATCACAATTTTGTCGGCAAAATACAGTAAATTATACGAATAGTTAACGTCCAAACGAAGTATACAGCTTCAGATTCTGTAACTTATACCCTACAGAAAGCTATAAAGCTCAGCATCGCATACTTTTGCAAACCGCAATAACAATAAAATCGCGTTGAGCAGAGCACTACGACACTACTCCATTGATCGATCAAGAAACGAGTCCACGTCAATGCAATGAAGTCGGCAATAATAATGATGTGTTGGGAAGACAGAGGAGCCGGCTCGATTGACAGTTTGGTAAAAACAGTGAAGTGATCTGATGGAGAACCTGGCACACAGCTGCCATTATCTCCAATGGAGATAATGGACTGTGTGCCAGCTACGTACGAATTGCACTGAACACCCCGTATAAGCTTTGGATTAGCCTGAATTCAGTGGATAAAATGGAAAAAAGAAGTGCCTTGACGTCCTAACCCAAGCTCCCGACCTTGCCCTTCTTCCTTCCTTCTCCTAGGCTATCCTTCCCTTCCCGTCTTCCTCCTCTCCCCTCTCTGTCCTCTTAGAAGTAGGCCATTAAATACAGCTATAGGAGCTCTTCGCGCGCTCTAAGCTCCTCACTCGGGTCAGCAGAAATCGAATTTGATGCATTTTAGCTATAAAAATCTGATGTCTGGTGGCACCAGTTTTACTAATTTTCTCCAAAATAATCAACTGATCACAGTCACTGACCACTGACCAGCCGTCCATGACCGTCCACCAACACGTTGAGCGTTGCGTGAATGCATTGCATTATGTTCACATTAGGTATATTACACTGTGTTCAGAAAAAAACACCCACTCACATTTTCTTTCATATCTCTATGTGTAGATTTAAATAAAAATTGCAGTGAATATACATAAGGAACGGTAGATTCTGACAATGTAGAAATTAGATATTCATTGCGGCCAATGACGTCATTATGACGTCACATTTATAAACGTTTGTAAATGAGGACCTCCAGACACAACACAGCCTTATTTCAGACCATATTTTAACGACTAATAATTAATATTAATCAGCTATTTTAACATACGTCAACAAGAATAGCCTATTATTATGTCACTGATGAATTGAAATGTGATAACTTGTGCTCAAAATATCCGTCTTTCTCTTTAACACAAGTGTGGATTTGCATGAGTCACCCACAATATTCATTTACTGTGACATTATCTCGCATCAGTGTTGATCGAACTTAATCTGGTTTATGAACGAAAAGTAGTTTATTTAATGTTAAATTGTCTTAAATTCCACCAAATAATACACGATACGACCGCGTGTACGCACCAGCAAGTACTCTGTACTCGCAAAAAATGATATCCTGAGCTCATGGCTTTTCGCGTGCTGTAAACTCGCTCCAACTTTAGCCAGACAAATGTGGTCATAATTACGTCATCGGCCGCAATGAATACCTAATTTCTACATTGTCAGAATCTGCCTTTCCTTTTGTATATTCACTACAATTTTTGTTTAAATCCAGACATCAATCATGGAGATATGAAAGAAAATGTGATTGGGTGTTTTTTTCTGAACACAGTATACACATTAGGTTGTAACTTCATACATGCTTTGTCATAAACCGTTCATGCATCTACTTTCACTGCGGTGTCTTGTCTGTTTAGCGTTTGTACATTGTATAGAGATTGCCACACGTATAGCAATCGGAGTTAACATTTATTCGTAATCACTGATATCAGCAATTCGAATTGCTGATATCAGCAATTGCGAATAAATGTTAATTCCGCTTGCCATACACACGAGTATAAATTACAGACTGTCAATCAAGTTCCACTACTTCGATAGACTACAGACAGCCGTGGACCATGCAGAACATGACGCCATGTCTTGAGAGCCTCACTCGGTTGGGTTTGTTTATAGCGGAGCAGCTTCAACATCTTCGTCACTGTAGTCATCTGATGACGAGCTGTCATCCACTTCAGTTGTCTGCAGTCATTGACAAATGCAGTAATTGTAATCATCTCAATAATGACACTGCGTAACTTGCTAAGCTTATGACATTTCCTCAACTCACGCAAAGGCCTAGTTAGGGCCTATGTACGATCATCCTGTCCGAGACAAAAGTAGGCCATTTCATTCCCACAGGCCACAACAAGCGGCAAATTGAGAACAACTAGGCCCCTACTGAAAATACTTTTTTTCGTAATTACCGAATACCGACACTATACGTTATGCGTCATTTTGGAACACTGACTCGTGTGTTAAGTTAAGTAAGGTTTAACAACACACTTGACATGTCATGAGGTCATTTCAGGGACGAAATTTTTACACTGAAACACTGACACCGTCTCGTCAGGTTCATGGACAACAAGATGTTTAATTCATGTCGAGGTCGGGCATTTTGAACAGCCTACACATTGTGCACAGAAACAAGGCCCAGGGAAACAGCATTCTTCGCAGATATTTTTACTTATCATTTTTGCTGTTTTCGGTGTGTGTAACAATGCAGGATCGCCGTTAACAGTGTGATAAGCTGAAGTTTTTTTGCTGTTATTGAAAGTCATCGGGCCAGTGACCGGAAATGCCCGAGGGCATCAAACGACTATTATAAATCATGGGAAGTTAATTCTTATTAAAAATGTCATACCGATGAAAGCTTCTTGGTCGCGTTTGCGTCGCTTTGTTTCGACGTTTTCTTTGACTTTCTCTTCGTGTCTTTTCGTTTCCTGCCTCCATGTTCTTCCTGCACGGCTGTCAGTTTCTCCTGTACTCCGGCTATGATGCCGCGTGCTGCTGCTCGAGCAAGGATGCCTTTGGCGGCCTCCTTTGGATCGTCGGCCTAGACACGAAACACAGCGTCACAAAATCTACTCCAGAGCCAAGACGCTTTCATGTGCACTGTCGTATGCAGAGAAACCGCGCGATATCGCGATTCAGTTCACGTTAGACTATAACTATGCACAACGACAATTATGCAAGAACTCGAGACCTTCACTAGCTCAATTTAGGTTCTTCTTGTGCCCTTAGTTTGTTACAAAATCTGCCATTTTGAACAGCAGACGGGTTAGATTCCGAAATAGTGGGGTGCATGCGTGACGGGTTACGATTGCTGTCGGATAACACGACAAGGCCAGTTAGACGTACTAGTAGGCCTATCGCGTCAAAGTAAACAAACTGCAAATAGAAAACTGCGACGTACTTCTCTGGTGATAGCCGCGATGAAACATCCGCTGCTGAAGTTGGACGGCATGTACTTGAGGAACTTGCCGGTGAGCGGGTTTTCGTCCTCGACGTCGAGCTCGGTGAGCGGCAGTACGGGCGGTGAGACGCGGAACGGCATCTTGGTCTGCTGCACGGTCGTCACGTACTCGATGGCACTGTTGACCACGTTTTCGTTCTCCATCTCGACGAGAGATCGCGTGAAGTAGACGACGCCCTGAACCCGCGGAACTACACATCACCGACACGCAGATGTTAACACGAGCTGCCAGACCAGAAGGGACTCAACTGTCAAACCGAACACTGTTGACAAGCTGACGCGGTGATGTGACTCACTGAAGCACAACGTGAGTCGGTTACAGATCTTGGCGCTGTGTTAGACAACCAATGTCCATGGACCAAAAAGTGACTGCCATTTCCAGATCCGCCTTCTAGTAAGAGTTGCGACAGCTACTGGTCATCAAACGGTCTCTGTGAAGTGACACACTGAAGGCACTTGTTCAAGCCTCTGTTCACTGCCGACTAGACTACTGCAATGCCTTCTTGGCTGGAGCAGCTCATAGTCAGTTGAAACAACTGCAATCAGTCCAGAACACTGCGGCTCGGTTAGTGTCAGGACTCAGAAGCTCGACGCTGTGACCATATGTCACCATTTCTCCACTGGCTTTCAATACGTCAGCGAGTCACCTTCAAAATAGCTTTGCTCGTGTGGAAGTGTGTCCATGGTACTGCTCCTGCATATCAGCAGGAACTCTGTGTCCCGGTCGAAGACGTCCGAGGGCGTCCATGGCTACGGTCTGCATTTACTCGATGTATTCAGTTACCGACGTTGAGGACGTCAACAGGACAGCGAAGTTTTGCGTTCCATGAGCCGTCAGCTTGGAACAGTTTGTCATCAACTCTGCGGGACAGCAGTTTGTCGCTGAGAATGCTCAAAGGGCGGCTAAAGACGTATCTCTTCAGTCGTGGACAATAACGAACACCATCCGGCGCTGCTGGGACGTTTTGTGATCGTGGCGCCGTCTATAAATGTTCAGACTTACTTACTTACTTACAGAGTCACAGAAGTGTCGAAACAACATGGAGCGGGACATCAATGAATCAATTAATCCATCAACCGATCAATCGTAACGATTTATAAAGTGTGTGGGTGTGGAACTATTTAACGTATCATATGGAACGGAACAACTATGGCTGGTGCCCCTTAATCAAGCCAAGGCCTCTGTAGAGTAGAATACAACAAAATATGCGATAAAATGTCTAAAACATTACAAAGTCGAACATTTAGTTTAAATAATACTTAAGAAGTGTGTCTTGAGACGACGATGAAATGTATCTTTTGTCTCGATGCTCTGTGTGTTTAGCAGCAGTTTAACTTTGAGACCACGGACACCGATACTGTGATACATCTGTCTGTGAAGTGAAGTCGTATCCTCGGGATCATCGTGAGGTCTCCATGGGCCGCCGAACAGAGACTTTGCTCGCAGATCTCCAACTAGGATGGGGCGGTATACCATAGTTGTCAGTATACATAACTTTTAGTGACTGTGACCAGAGAACTGACAAGCAGCTGGCATTGTATAGTTGGTTCAAGAGAGGACGAACGTGTAGAGTCACGTGGTGGGGCCTGACAGCTGCATGTTGTATTCTCCGCAGTCGACGTTGAGTTGACGCTGTATATATAGCCAGTATACAGACTGTTACAGTAGTCCAACCCAGTGAGAATGCAGCATGATCTCAGTGCTCTATGCTCTAACTGAGTTACTGACTTATTCACTAACAACAAACGCTGAGACGCACAGCAGAAGGCGTGCTTGAGAGCGGCTGTGTGCTGAGCTACGAGGTCTCCAACCTTGTTGATGTCGGCTTGACCGAGCGACAGATCGCGTAGGATCCAGATATCTGCACGCACAACGCGGACGCCTTAGTTAATTAACACACGGTTCTCAATATTCTCTATTACGAGCAAAGGACTCGTAAAATGGCCCTGAATGACTAATTTGCGCCGCGCATAATTACAAAAATCAGTGTAGAAAACTTTTCAGTTTGTAATAAATACAATAACACATACACATACATGTAGAATGGTACAAACGTCGCCTACATGTGTACAATAAAACTCAATGACTCATCACATTATGACATAATTTCTAATATGTTGAATATACGATACGATACGATAAGATAGAAGAGTTTAACGTGGACACAAAAGCTGAGTGTGGTCAGCTTAATCTAGCA
>Ga0056114_1001632_pt1 | contig 10506 bp, 6 predicted proteins | sample WorMetHERISLAND1_FD_77005 | JGI IMG/M metagenome (GOLD analysis project Ga0056114, IMG submission 77005) | Marine gutless worms symbiont microbial communities from Max Planck institute for Marine Microbiology, Germany - Olavius loisae HERON... ... | reverse complement strand
TAAAGGGGCACTGGCTTTGGTTGTTTTAGTTTCTTTTTCTGGCTACGTGTGCTAGATAAAGCTGAATACTCAGCTTTCCAGTCCACGTTAAACTCTCCTATCGTATCGTATCGTATCGTATCGAGCAGCAGACCCGTCATGTTGGGGTTGCAAAGAGAGCGAACGTCCCAGGCTGACTAATGGTGAAATTATTTTCGAAGAAGTCCAATATCGTTGGAATTTCCAACCCATCTGATCACAATTCACCAACGTCACAGACGGACAGACAGACAGACAGACAGACGATATGCGATCGCAATACCGCGCTTTGCAGTAAAGTGCATCGCGCGGTAAAAAGTACAAGCTAATTAATTTTTATGCAGTACTTTTAGTTAAGTTTATTCGAGGGGCATTGAGGCCTTGTCCTGCGCCCTGTGACGATGTTGTCTCGTCTTGTCTTGTCTAACAGCTCAAAAAGTTACTCCGTTACAAGTAAAAGTACGTGATTATTGTACTTCGTTACAGATTATATAAAAAGTAACTAAAAGTTACTTTTTACAGGTAACGGAGTATTTTTACTTTCGTCACTTACATCACTGATCTTTTTCGTCCTAGTCGGCTGCCGTACACTAATTGCCGTATGATAGCCGACGTAGACGAAAAAGATGGCTGATGTTTTCGCACTATGTACAGATATGGCCCTGTACGCAGCACCATTCTAATAAAAATGGCCGTATGTGTTGGTTTGTGATTGTGAATGAATGGTGAATGCGACTGCGCTTTTTACTAGTAATTGGATTGACTTTGTATTAGAAAAATTCATTTGTTGCCTATATGCCTGAGGAAACTATTTTGCAGCTTGAACACGATGGGGAGTCGAACACGTTGCGAATTCGTCGTGGGGCTGTCAGTGGAGTGGACAGTGTTATTGTCGACTTTTGCAAAGATTTGCCCAGGAACCAGGATGCCGACGTCAGTTGTCTCAATAGACATGTTCTTAACAGAATTGCACCGAGTACTGACTTCATTTGCACATATTCAAACTGTAGCTACCATCACAAGTCTGAATCCCGATATATCCTGCATGCAAGATCGCATTTTGTTTTTGAAGTTGCTTCCGATGCTCTACACGACACAGTTTTCAGGTACTTCAAAGGGAAGTTCATATGTGCTAAATGCCCCAGAACAACATCTGATTGGATTTCGTTCCGCGAACACGTCCGCCACCATATTTTTGTGAAACCGTACTTGTGCTGCGTGTGCATGAATGCAGTTTCATCTGTGCCTGAGTTACGAATTCACTTCCAGAAACATCACGTTGGAAAACAGGCTGACTTCGTGTTCAATGGTAGTGTCTATGAATTGAATACTCTCTTAACTACATTGTTGCCTGAAGCTTCTGCTGTTAGAAAGCCACTAAACATTAGTGTGGTGGCTCCAGTGAACGCAACAACGAGAATCTCATGTATGTCAGTTTCAGGAGAAAATCATCCCATTGGTCTGATCAGACATTTTTTCACTGGTACTCATTCGAAAGATAAGCAGAAGGAATCGAGGGTGTCTGGTAAAAGTGCATTGGAGAATGACAGTTCTGTGACAAAGGTTCCAGGAATATACGAGTATAACAGTGACGGCACATTCAAGTGCGTCACTTGTTGCTATGGAACATCGAACGAAGACGTATTTCTGCGTCATGTATGGAAGCACATTCATGGATCATGGACTAGTAAATGTGCTCATAACACAATTGGTATATTCTCTGGTGAGTGTGCAGTTGTAACTGGCTTGATTGAAATGCTAAAAAGAGTCAACTTAAGCCGAAGCAGAAAGAATTCCATATGTGAAACTGAAGCAAACGTCCATGGCCATTTGCCTGAAGTACTGGAAAATGATGGTTCCATTGTGTCAGGTAGAAGTAGTAAGTATTATTTCATGTTGTTACAAATATCAGTTGAATATATACAAATTCTATTTTGTAAAAAGATATTATGTAGCCATCATTAAGACTGAAAAATTTACTCATGGCAGTATCTCTGTCTGTATGTCCTGTCTGGGTTATTTGGTGATAATCGTCAACAGTTGACCAAGGCAAAGTCCACCATGGGCCACTGGTCACCAGGGCGGCATTCCTCCAGCAGCAGATTCAGCAATTAGTGTACCATAACCAATTTTCCTCTCGTCCGCAGATTTTCAGTGATGGTAATTAACTTTTAAGGGTTACAAGACTACTTGTTGACATATCAACTTGCTTACTGCCCATGCATGCAGACTGGACAACTCATGGACTAGATTTCCCACCAACAAGCCATCTCACAGATGAGCCAACTCGGCGATATAGTGGAGGAAAGATGGACAAGTGATAGCTGAACGTTTGCTTGAAGAATCTGCATTCTGCAACACCCTGCATGCTGCACCTTCCCCGTTTTTGGCTGAATTATCCCGCTTTCTATGCATATTCCTGCCATCCTACACAGTACACAGGATTCATGAAATCCCGCTTTTGCAGACTCAACAAGAATATCATTTCTTTCACCAAATTGATTCTTTCATGCTAAAATGTGCCAAAACATTAGTCAGCTGGGGCAGGCTCTATGGCAAACTATGCTGTGGGAGCTTACAGCAGTCCCCAGACCCCTAATACTTACCCACTCCTCCTCCCCTTCAGTGCCTCAATCACTTGGTGCCTCTGCTCCAGTGCCTGAGATTCACCCTCTTCATCATTCAGAAAAGTTGGCATATCAGGTTCATGTATGCAGTCCCTATTAGCAGTGTATTTACCATTGAATTCAGTGAACCTTCAGATCTGTGCATGAATGAGCAGCTTACTGCTTACTAGAAACTAGAGTCAAGTAAGCAGCACTGTAACATATGCCTGTGTTTCTGTGTTTTATTGTTTTTCTAACTGCTTAATTTATGTTGTCATATCTAGCATATTTCTAGGAGCAGATGTTAGTGTGTTCGTGCCTTTTTGTCCTGCTCAGTTAATGTCACATCGTATTTGCTATGTCCTGTCTTTTGATTGATGGCAAATAAATATGTTATTGTATGTAGCTGTGAGCTTTGATGTACATTGCTAAATGTAGAGTGAAGGATCCCAGTTTTCCTTTGACAAAACATGTCGCTGTATGGTGTTGTAGACAATGATCTTTGCATATCACTGCCAGATGTCGAGTCAAGTAAGGCATCAGAGCCGGAAGTTGCAGCTCGCGATGATAGCCGTGCTGAGGGCAATGTTAGCCGTAAGAAACGAGACCGCAGTGTTAATATGTTCATAACACACGACGAGGAGCCACTTAAAGCACACTGCAAGCACTGCACGTTCACCTGTAACAATGCTAGTCAGCTTGCACTGCACATGAAGACCGGCCACCAGGACGCACCGTGCAAACAAGGCAATTTCAAGTGCCCTGAGTGTAATCTGAATACGCCGAAGAAGGAAGTTCTGATTTGGCATTTGTCGCACCACACCGGAAACCATTCGATCAATTATTATGCTTGCAGAGGCTGTGATTTGGAGAAGCACTGTGCTAGCGATATACAGAAGCACATCAACAAGAGGCATGGTAAAGTGTCCAAGTGCAATGCGGTGGCATTTGTCGTTGAAAACGTGAGATACCTGCAGAACATTATGAAGTGTCCCATCTGCAAGGATGGCTTGTTATGGAAGCAGATATTCATTGAGCATTTACAAGATAAACACAACCTCTTAGCTCTTGCGCACTATTTGGCTACAAACTACGGTGACGATTGTCCCAATTCGCTCTCGTATCCTGGTCATCTACTGGATTCCACTGCTGAAATTCCTGCTGACTCTGACAGTGAAGTGGCCGTAACTTCACAGGCGTCGACTATAAGCCGTTTCCACTGTGAAGACTGTGATTTTAGCACAGATGATTCGGATGCATTTTGGCGGCATCAGACCAGCCACAGTCAAACCAGCAGAGAACCAGCTGCAGTTCAGAGTAAGGACAAGACCAGTGGTACGGAAGCTGTTCAGTCTGGCAACATTCTCTACCACCGAGCTGCAAAGATCAAGGCCTACGCTCAGATTATCAGTCCACCGGTGCCAAAGCAACAAAGCTGGAGTCCTAAAAGAATATTTAACTTCCGTCGAAAATCAACAACTGCTTCAGGGTCTAAGCAAACAAGCTCTCAGTTCAATAAGTGTCACAAACCTTTTTCTAGAACGGCAAAAGCTTCTCCAAAGGCAAAAGCATCCAATGCACCGGTCGTGTCAAAGACTGCAGCAGCAAAGCCACAGTCTTCAAGTGATACTGATTTCTGTGGGGAGTTCATAGATAAGTTTCCTAGTTCTTTTGTGTTTGCACAAAATATCAAATGTCCAAAATGTTCTTTTGCGTCGAGAATTCGCAGTAATCTGTTGCGGCATGTTATGTCACACGCCACTGTGAGCAACAGAAACAGTGCACTGGTACCAGAAAGTAGTAACTCAGCCGTGCACCTGTCCTATGATCTGTGGAAACCGGACAGTAGTTCGGCTGGCAGAAAATCCACCGAAGAGGAGCCAGTGGCGACGCAGATGCCAGACATAAGAAACGACGATGCTAATGAAGTAGAAAGGAGCTCTTCGTCTCAGACGACAGAGAGCAGCCCAGAGTCCGATGTACGTGACGCATCTGATGATGAAACTGAAGATGAGGAACCATCGCGAGAACCTGAGAAGTTCTGCTGTGAGATGTGTTCGGCGGAGTTCACGTCAGAAGTCAGTCTTGAGCGACACATCACTGAGTCTCACGGTGGCCCGTATCTCTGTCACTTGTGTGGAATGCTCATGTGGCAGCAGAGTGCCGTGCGTGATCATTACCGCGCCGTGCACCCTGGGACGCCGATACAGTTTGAACTGCTTCATCATCAGAAGGCCGTCGATGGCACGTCTGAGAAAAAGATTGCACGAGTTCAAGGTAGCCTACCCTGTTGTAATGTGTTATTGAGAATAATTGTGTCTTTGCCTCACAGGCATAGCTTGTGTAGATTTTGTCATTCTTTTTGCTATCATTCGGTTTCATCTCTTAAGTTTTTTTTGTTGACCTTTGTAGGACAAGTGACTGCTCAAACAGATGTTCTTAGAAATGACCACAAGTGTTTGTTATGTAAACATATAATTATCAGTCACTGATTGCATTGTTAATTGTAGCCTGTAAAATCTTCATTTAAAACCCAGTATATTTGTTTAGAATACAGATCTTCATGTTAGCACCATTGTGTACAATTATTAAATTAGAATTAAATCTTCTAAAAAGATTTTGACGTGCTACTAACCTACTTGGACCAGACCTACTGGGCCTTTGTCTCTTCTGTTTTAGCTTATTTTTGTAATGTTTACTTTATTTTTGGTTGAATGTGCTCTAAGCTGAACACGTGTCAGGTTAAACTCTCTGTATGATATCGTACTAGTCAGCTGAATATTTCATTGCATTCAGTGTCCTGGTGTAGTACATCCATCATCTGAGATGGAAGTTTTACGTGGCTATTTATCTTTGATGTAGCTTCAGTTACAGGGTGACTTATGTTCTTGGTTGTTCAATGTGCATACAGCATGCATGAACGACGCAGATATAATGTGCAGTTCTTTGCTAAACTACAATGTCATGGGTCACTACCCAAGCTCATATTGCTGACGTCTCGCTCAGCTTTCTTTTTTTCAGCACAATATCTGGTGAAATTGATGATCTTCTGGTGATGTTCGATGTATGTTACGAGTAGTTGAGTTTGTTGTCTTAGCAATCATGAAACAAAGTCAGTCGACAGAGTCGTCAAGCAAGTCATCAAAGCAGCCGGCAGACAGTGCTAAAGAGCCGACAACATGGTAAACTCAACGTTAACATTCTTGTTTTATTGTTGGTTATTCAGTCAACAACTCCGCAAATTATATCATGTACATGATCAGTTATTGTTATCGTTTCATATTCTGCAAACTTCATCGGCAGCTGATGGTAACGTGATAGTGAATCTGTGACCAAAAGACAATCTCTGTTATCTGATAGGTCGTAGGTCCCTCCATCTCTGTTCATGCATTCCCGTCTCCTTCTTCTTTCACATGTCTTCTCTCTCCTGGTCTGTGATCTTTGCTCCTGTCCAGTCAATGATCACATGGTCCGTGATCGCGGATTTGTTAACCTCACTGATGGATGCCTTACTCCCCACTGTGGTTTGGACTTGCTCTGCGTGTCGGCTTCCTTTCCATATTCCTCTTTTTTTCCCCAAAAATTTCTGCCAGTTTCTCAGATGCAACAGCTCGTACATCAGAAAAACAGGTAAAAGAAGCCATTTGGATTAGAAGAGGACAGGTATGCATGAACAGGGATTGAGGGCCTACAAGTCAAGTCAGGTCAGGTTTATTTTTTCAATAGCAGAATAAAGTATACTGCTAAATTACACAACATCTATACGACCTATCACATGTCTATGACTGACTTTTAGTCCCGGGACCATCAGTGGCCTGATGAGGTTTGCAATGGTGAACTAAACATTGCTAATATAAAGGTACTTTAATTAATAATTGGCCATGTACATGGCAGTCATTTGTCATATATATTATGCTTCCTAATTTTATGGACGTTTATTCTGTGGATTCAGCTGATGCTTTCATATTTCTGCTGCATACTCTCTACGCTTTGTAGATTACATTTTTGTTCTGTAATAAAACTGTAAACAAGAAAGCCTAGCTAACGCCAGGTAAGCGCGCGACAGCCGCGAGTTGATGGCACGGCAGAGATGACGAATTCGACGACGACGTCTTCAACGATGATGGTGAGGATTATGCCAACCTTCTGCATCCAGTAAAGTCCTCAAAAACCACCCACGACTTATAAATGGGTCATTGATTTTGGATCACACATGGGCTCGACTTTAGGGGGGGGGGACTTATACGCGAGTATATACAGTAGTAGATAAGGCATAGGAGAGGTCAGGTGTTTGCATTATTTCGACACATAGAAATGTAATGACTTGCGAGCTGTATATTTCTTGTTGTGATTGCACTATTTGTAAGAATGATGCTTGTTTCAGTACTGCTGCTGTCTACGCCGTTCACACCACAGCACCTGCCACAGCCACGACGTCTACAGATGCTGATTCCGAGTCGTCAAGCACTCTGTCGTCTTGTGTAGACAGCACTGCAAGTTCATCGGCAGCGACTTCATCTACGTCCATGACTTCTGCGATGTCTACTTTGATGTCGTTGCTGTCGTCATCAACACCTTCGGCTTCCAGTCTTCCAATATCACTGGACTCGCTGATGTCTGCCCTCGGCAGCATGGAAAGCATTGCCATGATCGCCGCCCGCCTGGTGCCAATGCTGGCCAGCATGGACACACGAATGCTGATGCAGCTGCTTCAGATGGCAAACCCGGCTGTTGCCAGTGCACTGTCGGCGTACTGCCCACTGCCTACTGCTGCCAACATTTCCACGCCAGTGTCAACAGCTTGTGCTCAGACGACAGCATCAACAGTTCAGGTCCCGTCGTCAAACACACCACACACGTCTTACAGCTCTGCCGCATTGCTGAGCACGGCAAATGTCTGTGTCAGCACTGCCGGCTGGCCTGCACCGTCAACGGATGCTGTCTGCTGCGGCAGCACCGCATTCTTCAGCAGTCTACAGTCCAGCATCTGTTCTTCAGAAGGTTCATCGTCTGATGTTCCGGCAGACCATCGCCAGCGGAAACGCCGACACAGATCTCCTGAGTGGAACTCATCGCCCTTCGACGCGTTCCGACCATCGAGCACCGCGTCCACTTCATCTTCCTTCTGTTCCTCTGAGAGACGCTGGCCAGGAGAAGACACGCGTGATGAAGTTGTGTATATCTGTCACTTGTGTTCGTTCCGGTCTAGACACCGGACACGCTTTGCTGAGCATCTGTCATCCGAGTTCTGCGCCATGGGCTTCGTCGCTACGACAAGGCGACCGCCCATCGCAGACCAGTCACACCGCATGCGGTGCAGCCAGTGCGCCTTCTCGACGTATGTATCCGAAGAGTTTGATGAACATGTTCGGCGATGTGTCAACTCAACCGTCTACCATTGCAGCTACTGTGACTACATCGGTCCCAGCACTGGAGCGTTGAAACTGCATTTCAGGCGCCGACATCCAAAACGGCCGTTTGTCGCTCTCGGTGGAATGTATGGATCAAACTCTCGAGCTAAAGGCCATGACAGTGACAGTGGCCAGTCCGAGCCACAATCTGTTGACCTGGATCCTGTGGTTAAACTGTACAGAATGTGATCGTATTAATGTACTGACTGTTTGATACCACGTCATCACTGGCCAGTTTTCTGGTCGTGAAGTGGATTTTCGATGAGCGTATATGTAATAATGTAATATATCTGTCGATATACCGATATATGAGAATATTATTTAGACATGAAATGAAGAGAGTACTGGTGATGTCTGGTGTGTTAGCCGTGGGTCACGTGTGGTACTGGTGTAGTAACGTGTTGCGTGGTGATGTGAATTTGTGTCAATTATGTGTCGGTCTGTCTAGGTTAATAATTTGATGATGTATTGTACGCTGCTAATTATTTACAAGAAGAATTACTTACGGTCTCTCTCCATCTCACGTTGTGATAAGTAAGTGTTTATTTTAGCCCTTTGACGCCCAATGTTGTCATATGGGTAGCTCTGAGCGTCAGAGTGTCCAGATGTCAAAAATTACAAATGACGGCTTAACCTGGTCTGGCACAGTGAGCTCTATAGCTGTACCCATATGACAACAGTGGCCATCAAAGGGCTAAAACTGCATGACAGTGATTAATTGGCCTATGAAGCATAGTAATACCAGCTAAGCAATAGAAGTCCTATGTGGGAGGGATATTAGAATTGTTCAACGTATACCTTAGTGATGGCTGATTTGCTGTGGAGTGGTGCAAGAGTCGAGACTAATGCATTCATTCATGGCGTGCGCTGCACATTGATGCATTGTCACTGGTGAACACGATGTGTATCACTTACATTGAATGACGTGATACCACTGTAGTACAACCTCATTCTAAATACTCTTGTAATAGTAAACTTTTTTTTTGATTTGTCTTCTGTCCCATATTTTCCAGCATGTACTGATGTGAATGGCACTGTCTAGCCTAATTGCCTAATTACGTTGATGTGGTTAAGCATCTGCTCACACACTCGGCAATCATTTAAAAACGTCTGAAGAGTGCAGACCATTATTGTAAATATGAGCATTCAGTTGTCACCTCAGTCCTGTAATTCGTAGTGTGCTGTTGTAAGTGACCGTGTCAATTTTTAACGTTACTGTGTTCAGAACACTGCCTTAAAAATTGTGTTCGCCATGTAGATACCAATTTCTTGTTTCGCAGAAAGTTACAGACCATACTGTGAAAACCTTAAACAAGGGCCAAAGTAATTTGGCAAAAGGTGGCATCGCTTGGCTCATAATGACATTTTGCATAGAACACAGCTTGTCGGTGTCTTCCATCATATTCGCCAGATGGCAGCATGCGTTGCGAAGTTGGCCGTGGGGTGCATTTGCGACTCACATTTTGGAAAAGGGGAGGTCGTAGGGGATCAGTGATGGTACCATTTGAAAGAGCAATGTTAATTTCCTATAGGCTGTCCATTGTATTGTGACTATTGTTGTATCTAGGCCACAATTTACCATCAAATGTCTCCTATGCTTAATTCAACAGTGGGATGGATAACTTTGGGGCAAAATTTGGGGAGGAAGTGATTGATCGATGTAAGCCAATTTTGAACGCGATCAGGGAGAGACGTTGGGCTGTCGTGTGCAAAAGAAATTGTGTCGATATTTTCTGCCATTTGAGCACAATGCAAGAATGTAACAAGACCAATAAACGGTAACATTAATCACAACAGGCAAAATCTCTCGTCAGCGATGTCGCCTAATAATTACTGTACTTTTGATTGTATTTATTATAACAGTCCGTTCTGTTTTTGTTCATCTGTGATAATAACTTTAAACATGTCGATCTAACAGCGGCAATCAGCTGTTATTACTGAAGCCGTGTATAGTTTACACTCTGCAGTTTCAGCCTATTTTGTGCAAAAACCAAATAAACAGTATGGCATTGTCAAGCGTTGTAAAGAAGTAATTATTCTGCATTTAGTTAAAGAATCCCCCATTGTGGTGACGTATTTTAGAATTTCGTAATAGTGTTAAGTTTTTTTGAAAATTAAAATGATAGGGCTATCAGATGATGAAAGATGTGTTTATGTTTAGCTGTTTTGATTACAATACTGGTTTGTGACAGTACAGGTCACTTGTGGTCATCGGAGACAAGTTGTGGTGATTCAGCTTACTACAGGGTGGGCCAAATTAAGTGACACCACTTTACATTTTTGCTTATAACAAATGAGTGCATCTACAACATTTTATGATTTTTGGCATAAATAAACTACATAAAGCAGCAAATGAGATGGTATTAACTTTATAGCTTTATGTCAACTCTTGTTCGCCAGAGGGCGCTACAAACCTGAGTGCATTCTCTCTGCATTATAGCAGTTTTTACTTACCCTTACTTTTTCAACAT
>Ga0056114_1001631_pt1 | contig 10506 bp, 5 predicted proteins | sample WorMetHERISLAND1_FD_77005 | JGI IMG/M metagenome (GOLD analysis project Ga0056114, IMG submission 77005) | Marine gutless worms symbiont microbial communities from Max Planck institute for Marine Microbiology, Germany - Olavius loisae HERON... ... | reverse complement strand
TAATATGGCATAACTTCGTCAAAATCGTTGATAATTGAATGAAAATGTGTAATCTAGCGAAGATAGGAACGTTTAATAGGTGTGTAAAAAATCGATTACAAATTCTCAACCGTTTGTGAAAAAAATGAAAAAATGTCAGGTCCCCTGGGGGGATTTTTTGGGACTCACACTGTAGGAAATATAACAGTTGTACTATTTATTGTATGACTTATGATCCGGTGATCTCCCAAACCCAGATATGCATTTAATTTTTAATATTCGCTCCCTATTCGCAATCTTTCAGTGTACTCGATGTTTTACTGGCGACGGTAGGTTAGTGAGTGACAAAATGATTTTCAGTAGTCCATGGCATCACATGTAGGCCTATTGCATGCGAGAGATGAACGACAAGCATAAAACGAATGACAATGGTTACTTTTGTAGGATTTGACGCAGAAGGAACTCAATGACAATGTGCCAACGCGACTAACTCGCAGAATCACTGTGTTCTGAGCACTATTCACAAGAGGCAACCGTGATCGAAGTGCCGACTCCGCTGTAACAAGTTCAATTACACGGGCTTTCAGTGTCCGTAGCTGGCCTCGGTCTTGGACTTTACGTGAAGAGAATATATGCCCCACGGCTACTGCGAAGTGTACTACCGACTCCAACCATTCCTCGTCAGATATTCCATTCAACGCGTTGTCACTGTAATCGTTCTAATATCGTGCATCCGCCTGACAACGGTATCAATGGAGCGATGCTGGTGCACATCAGGGACGCCGGCTATCGTTGACAAAGCGCGCACCTGCGGCTCAACAGCGCCCTCTGTCGACATTAAACGGGATTACTAGGACATCAACCACCACCACCACCAGCAGCAGCAGCCAGTCGCTGGTAACTTTCCGACGAACAGTTTGTTTCACTGTCGTATACTGACGCCGCGGCTTTTTCTCATACACATCGTCCTGTAGACTAGAAACTTCTGATCAACTTTATTAAAGCGTCATAATAACTACTATCAAGACTGCCATAAGAGCTATTGCGAGACCTGGTATCTTGCTCTTTGTTGCTGATCGCTGTGCGGTGTATTTCTTTATTCACATGTTTCGGAAACGATACATGATAACGACGTAATTACAATGGACAACTATTTGTAGTATATGGATGTCGACTAGCGCCATTACCAATGACTTTGAATGACCTTGACCCCAAAGTTGACTGCACAGTGTACCGGTGGACTCGCAAATTCATTTGCGATAGCTGGCGTTCTTGTGAACTGACATATTTTATGGAATGGTGGAATGGCAGTTATTTGCGTTGATCTGTGTTTGTAACCTGCAACGTACGCTAGTCGACAAGCGTCAAGGGACTTGGACGGAGCTGGTCGAGATCCGATATCATCCATGCGCGCGGCAGTCCTCCAGATACAAGGCCACAGCGTCCGTGTACGGGTGACTGGCCAACAATGCAGTTTGCTGTCAGTGTCAGGACAGACGTCGACTGCCGTTAGTTGTACGACTGGTCCTGCATGCCTGAGTGTTTCGCTCGCGTCAAATCGCTGTCTATACTCTTGCCGTCTCAATGGTCCATGCTAGTAACTGACTGCAATTTATATGCATGAGACCACTGCGGTGGTTCGCTGTATATAGTAGAGATGCACCAGATAACCGCGGTTTCTGCTTCGGTTCCGGCCGACTTGGTGAGAGATAACGGATATACCACCCGATTATTGTTACAAGCACTATGATGCAAGGTCGAGCGTAAATACAGTTTCAGAGTAATCTGCAATCTGTTCTGTCCAACTTCGACACCGACAGCAGTTTGCATACAAGTGCAACGTCATGCACCAGTTTGAGTAATTGTACAACTTGAAATGACCGTTTTAATGATATAATACATGTTTTTGATTAATGCATTATTCTCCCTTCTTCTGGTTCTTGCTTGGTTACTATATTGAGTTTTGTGTGTTTTGAGTCTGTTTCTTTATGTTTTTTTAAATATAAACAGACATTGACAAGTTTATTTTTGCGGCCAGCTTTGCTGAGCTTGTGCTTTTCTGGCAGCCCGTTGTCGAGTATTTCTGAATTACGGTTATACGTAATTTTGTCTGTCTGCATGGTGAAAAATAAATACACCGTGTCCGGATAAAAACGGCCCCCCTAAACAAAATGATGTAAAATGCACAGTATATAACACAATCCAATGTCACTTACACAGCATAATCCAACACTCATTTAGGCATTGTTTGTAAAATTTCAATGAACTGCGTTACCTGTGTTGTGATATTTTTTATCTTTTAGAACTAACACTGAAAACGCAAGTTTCCAACACAATGAACACCGTTGGTATCAGTTCAAACGCGTTGTTTGGAGAATTCAGCTAACAACTTCTTTGAATCTATCTCTTGATGCAAAACTTTTATCAACATTCGATCTTCTCTGTTGATTTTTATAAATAGCAATATCTCAGCAACGGATAGGATGGTTGTCGTGAAATTGCACACAAACATTGCAAATAGATAGCTTCTCATGATACAGAGAAAAATATTCGCTAACATTCTCTATTCATAAAGTTATTTTGACATGTTTAGGAGGGCCGTTTTTTCCGGAAACGGTGTATTATTGATTGACTGAACCTACGTTTGCATTTATGTCTCTATCTGAGATCAATACAACTGAAAGAAGCATCACATTATTCTATTCCGGTTTCTACTTGATTTCAAAAATAGAATTCGGTACATCTCTAGTATGTAGTCATCGGGTTCACCCTGAGATCCATCAGTGAACTGTCAATTTATCGGATAGTGTATTACCGTTTATGCTGAACAATCGTCTAATGCAGCTAAACTGCTATATTTCTCAGAAATGTAGGTCACAGTCACACAAAATTAGAATGATGGGGTTATGCGGAGGTGAAAGAAGTTTGACGATAGGTTTAGCCGTTTTGACACAATACCAGCATGTATCGGACAAACAGACTGACAGGCGGATGAGCGGATTTGTCATACCGAGCGTTACTTTCATGAATGAATGCGGACGCGATTAAAATTAGCCAATGATAACTAATGAAGTATTTATTTTTTATCACAGGATACAGACAGATGTGTTGTCACAACAGCCAACTGATACATAGCGTAATGTTTGGATATAAACCGCCATTGTCTATTAAAACGTACGAAATATAATTGTCATCAAAAGTTAAAGGCGTGCACGCCTTGTTAATTCTGCCAATGTGGATGCATGTGTTTGGCTTATGTATCGTTATATTCTTTTCGATTGTTTGTTTGTTCATGGGGGTGACGTCCACACCCTTTGCGTTTTATATTTACCAAATTCGTCATGATTGCAAATTCTCAGGAAAAAATCTGTAGATCAGTATACGGAGATCAAATCGATTCGTACAGTCAGGTGGCAGGGCGTAGGAGATAGAATCAGAGGAGTCTTTAGGTTCGAATGCGACACTTGACTATGAGACATTAGTAATTTAGTTTTCAGCTAAATTTGCCAACTGGAGCTTCCAGGTGGCGTCATATGTTAGGCTTCAACATTAATCTTGACCGGTTGCTTTCTGCCATTCTGAGTCCGGGCCACAAGCCGAGGAGGCTGGCTAGTTGTTTATAATGTTGATCGCCTAACGGATGAGCTTCAGTGCGTCGGATTATTCTTGTCATTGTTTGCTCGAGTGTGACTAGCATATGAATGGAACGCGTTAAAAGACCGTTATCCAGCGTCACAGAACGCTTTCAGGCGCAGGTCAGAAGATCGTCATAATTCTTCAGTCCAATGCGACAACACTATAACACTATAAGCAATATCGACTGCGAACAGCGCTATCGCGAACAATCGACTCGAAAAACCCGTTCATTACTTCGGCAATGATGATTCAACGCTGCAATACAACGAGCGATGGCAGCGTCGATAGCGATACAACAGACTGCAGATCGAGAGAACGCTCTTGCTCGATGCTCGCAGCGCAGCAGCAGCAGCAGCAGGCAAGCAGTAGCAGCGACTGATGACTACGCGCGACAGCGCCAGAGAGAGATCCGCAGTCGTCGGGCGCAGGCTGGCGATAGGCACAGTACGGCAATCTGTTCGCACTGACCGATCGGGTCAAGCTGCGAGCCATCCATCGCCAGTCGTAACTATACATCGACAGTCGCCAGCCAATACACGGCGACTCATCGGCGACGTCTAACGATCAAACGGTAGGTACCTTCATCGTCATGTAAAGACGTCTTTTGAGCCAGTTTTCCAGTTAAAGCTATAGAAAATAGAAAAAGTAACTGCCGCTGTCTCTAATTTGTGTGAGTTAGTAAATAGGTAAGGAACAGAGCGTAGTCATGTACCATTAGTAAAATATATTGTAACAATCGATGCAAATCTCAGAAAAAATGTTTAATAATTCGTGGACAATTTTTTTCGAGAAACCACTTAGTCTTACACAGTAAATAACTAAGTGAATTTATGACGGGCCAAAAAGAAGGTATCAAAGGTGTGGGCCTGCGTCCGGCTACAAATATATCGCGAACACGTAAGTTTTGAGCTGGGACCTAAAACTAACTAAACTGACAACAATTTGCAGTAATAAAGGTAAACTGTTCCAAACACTGGATGGGATGTAACAGCAGAAACGACGAGCTCCAATATCTGTTGACAGTAGATCAAGCGTGGATGACCGCAGGATGTCGGCATGGGACTGTCTATAAGGAGCGAGTGAGCTTGCAAGGTATGATGTTTAGTGAAGTCTGTCTGTCTTGCAGCAAAAGACAGCGACCGTATAGTCAACGGAGTTCCTCGATAAAGTCAACGGAATGATGTTGACTAGGCGATGTTGTCATTCTTGGTATTGGTAGAACGTAACAATGTAGAGAATCAAAGTATAGGTACAGTATAGGGATGTCTCGTTGCTACTAAGCCTGAACCATTGTGATAGAACTACGAGTACATGTATGACTGTCAAGATGGCAATCAGGGTGATACAATATGTACCGAAAAGTATGCACTTCACGTTAAAATGAGAATTGTATCCAGCAACATACTTAAGCCGTGTCATAACGAAGCTGTGTCGTTTTCGTCGGCGCAAACGACTCACAGTGGGCGGTAAATCTTAGTGTCATGGTTACTAAGACGCTATTCACGTAGTACGACTTCCGTTCTAACGTCGGTTGGCAGCCGTCGAGCCGATCGACGTCACCGCTGATGTCTTATTAAAACTAATCTCTCTGTGTGAATGGACGATGCACGCGACAGGCATCCAACGGTCGGTTCCGGTTGTGTGTGACAGGACAGCACTTTATGCGTCGTCGTCGTCGTCGTCTCAGACTTGAAATATACCGAGGAAGGCCACCATGCTCTCGGCTCCTGACAGTGAATTCGTACCAGTCTAATGCCGAAATGGTAGCCAGGCCGCCTCCTGTGACACTTGACGCATAAATAATTTATAACGATACGGAAAGAGACATGTCCGTCGTTTACGGCATCTGTCGCCCGTCAACTTGTAAACGGAAGGGATCTAACATACAGTAAAAATTTCAGTCTGTAACTCCGTATAACGTCGATATACTGTAGTCGCTTTACGTGTGTGATTGGTGAGGAAAACAGTATTCAAATGCACTAAGCTGTCGCTTTCGAACGCGGTTTGAATTAGGAGTCACAGTCGATTCTATTTCTGTTCCGTCCATTATTTTTGGGTTACCGTATACGTGCAGTAGGTTAAGATGACTACTCGTCAGTTACTCACTCACATTATATAGTATCGTATCATACATACTGTGTCAGATTAATATGGAAGCACGGTAATCTCTTACATAAAGTTGGAAACATGCACCTAAGTATCTAATGTCCTAGCAGATTGCTGTGGATTTAAACAGCTGTACTTAAATGTTTAATCTGGTAAAGCACCTTTCTTTGGTGGAAAGAATAATCAACAGCACGCTATGCTTCAATAAGCAAAATAGAATTATTCGCCGGTGAAGTTCCCTATTAATCACATATCTATACCTTCTTGTTTCGCACATATAATTGAAATCACAAAAATAACCCCTTCAGATGTACTTTGTAATCATTATTTGGTTATCACTCAACATGATTGATTCTGCAGGTAACGAAGGAAGAGAAGGAAACCCGTAAACCGTCGCCGAGAGACGCCAAGCAGGAATTAGCGTGAGCGGGCATTGTTCCTATCGATCAATGTAACCTTGCACGGATGGCTAAAGGCTAACTGTTTCATGCCTTGTTACTGGCGCCACGTTCCATTATTTATGTCACGCATAGTAATAGGTCTTCGCAATTTTATCGTGCATTCGTGATCAGCCTGTCACAACTGACTTACGAAATTTCTCAGATCTGTTTAGCATCTCGAAAGACAGCAACAGCAACACAAACAGAATTTATTTGTAAAGTACAGTATAAGTAGCACTATAAAGGCCATCAAATTAAAGCACATTCCCGATAGGTACTTAACCCCCCCCCCCCACCGGAGGGAGGTTGACTGTCTCGAATGCGTATAGTTCGTCGCCTATTTCGGATTGCAAATTGCAAAATTTCGTAGTCCCGTCGAACATTTGGAGCAATGTAAATCTGGGAGCAAACCCACCTGGGTGAGATTGGGGTCAAACACGTTTATTTCTGGGTTGAGATTTTAGCGTGGTAATGCGGGGTGTTTCAAGAATTTAGGTTTTTGGAGCCCCGTCCCCTTGGGTGAAGGATGATGTCGACTCCAGAAACTTTTCCCCTATATAAGCGTGTTTTGTCATCCTGCCAAATTTGTTAGCTGTAGGAGAGCAAATGGCAATTGTTTAAGGTAGACTGGTTTTCTATTATGAAGATAACGATGCATAAAATTAAGATTCAAAAGTCATAGTCATTGCAATGATTTTAAAGAATCCTGTACAGTTCGAGAATATGAGTTTTAATTCATTTTTAGCCGACCGTGCTGACGGTCGCGCTTATGCTACAGTGTTGCGTCTGTCTGTCGCCGTCTGTCTGTCTGTCGTCTTTACGGAATGCATTGTGGCTAAACGGTGCGTCCTAGAGCAAAAGTTACTACTGACAGCCTATAGGAAGTCGTATATAAAAATCGAGTGCTACCAAAATGAATGACCTTGACCTTTGTTTAGAGGCCTTTTAAGGTCATGCCAACGATTGTGTCACATTCGCCGCTGAAGATCTCGGAAACCGTTAGAAATAGAGGCTTGGTTCCAAAGGACCACCGATAGGAAATGGCTTATAGGGAATCAAATGGTCACGTGATCGATGCCGTCACGTGACCCCGTAAGGTCAAACTTGTGACCCCAATATGCTTAAAGCGCAATATCTTGAAACAGCTGGAGATGCTATTTAGCAACGATCGCTAATTAGTAATTACTGGATAGTCTGCTGTGAGGTAGTACGGTCGGCTATCCTAGCGACAGCTCGGCTTCTTGTTTATTGTTACCGCGCGATGCTACGCAGAGCGCGGTATTGCTACTGCAAGTCGACCCGTCCGTCCGTCCGTCCGTCCGTCCGTACAACAGAACTTGAAACTTCTAATATGAGTCGCGTGCCCTTTTGATTTAAAAGGTAGATGTTGCCTAAACATTGAAGTTCTGTTGGTTTATTATCACATGGCTGCATCGAATGCACAGCGCGATATTGGTGTAGAAATTCAGTCCGCCTTGCATCCGTCGGTCACACTGGTGTTCTATCATAACGGCTACAACGCTACTGCAAGTAGGCCTACGACTATAGTTTTCGGACTCGTGAATCTTCGGACCAGTGACCGGTAACCGTAGAGCGCACGTTTTCTTGCCAAAGCCGACAAACGATGTTCATATGCAGATCCCTGTGTATGAGCCTCGGTGGAACGACTGATCTAGGCCTGGTGTAAAAGACTGGCCAGTGTGTTGTAGAAGTGTCACGTCGCCGACGCTAGCTTCGTTAGCATGTGCCCCCGTAATCAATCAGCTCCGGCTGTAATTGAACTAGACATCTCTACTGCATTACATCACCAATCCGCTGGATTCCACGACGAACCGCACAACCTTGTGATAGCGTCTATAAGGCCGCCGTATAGAGTGTTACTTTTTCTGCCGAGTCAGCTCGTGTTTGTAATAATTTAATTGACCGACACATTCTGTTATAAAGAGCAAACCGGCACAATTGCCATCGGCGTCTTTGCGATATTACACCAGTACAATATCTCTGTTGGATCCCACCCCAATGACGTGGGAAAAAGGCTGAATAAAGTCAAATTTTTTGGTTAACTAACACTAAACCAAGCCTTATCTGCTAACCCTATACGGACCCACGACCATGCGCCTAACCTTAACCGACCCACAAGCGAAGTATATATGAAACCTGTAACACATGTCTTGAAATTCATGATAAATCTTAGGAAAATTATAGTATAGTTATTCTGTCAAAGGGATAGTTATTTTATCACGTGACAAAATAACTACGTTAGTTATTTTGTCACGGTAGTTATTCTATCACGTTACACCGGGTTTCCAACTAGTTCGCCTAGTGGGTTGCGGCCTTTAGTCTATAACGTCTTCATTGCATTATCAGAACGTCCCAGTCAGTAAATAGCATGTCACCCACGTGCCGCAGTGTCTGATTCCAGATTGGGTCACATTACCCATGGATCTAATAGTGCGTTGAAACGCAACTGTGTTCCAAATGATCAGAGATTATGACCATAGCTCGGCAAATTTCGTGCTGACATCTCGAACGGCCCAAGCAAGAGTATATCGTGAATCGTGATGACAAAACACGCCCCCGTAAACAGACACACTGAAAATAGTACCGTCTTCGTTAAGGTATCACTGCGCAAGTAGTAGCAAGATCCGTTTAACTGATCTTATTGTATCCATAAAGAACGGTGTGTGCATACGAAATTACGAATAGCAGGCCGCTCGCTGCATCCAGTCCACGTCTGATGACAGTAGGTCTAAACTTTGATTACTGTTGCAGCTGTGATGTACATAAACGGCGTTGATTGCCTTACTGTTTATGGCAATTGCTCTCCTTATGATGCTGAGGTATACCAGCTGACAATGTTGCGTAATTTATTTTGTAAAACGAATTAATTCACCTGCAGCAAAGCTGTCAAGTCTGAGGGTACATACTGCTTTGCTGCTGCTGTTGTTTTTTTCGTGAACTGAAAACAGTAAACGTTGACCACTTGGGGTTAAATTCTTTAATTGACTAAAACGAATCGACAATACCGGGCAGTAAGAGAATTTTGATTTTCTCCTTCAGTACTTTGATACTGTTGGTTGGGTCTTTTGACCTGTAAAAAAAACCGTCGGCCGTATAACCTATATTGTGTTGGTGCAGACGTTAAACCATGCTCAGTCAATCAATCGAATTTCGACAATACGTTTTATCCGTTATGACACAACACCGGATTGTGACAGAATGACGCCAAAAGAGAAGCCAACCACACATTGCAGTCTGCGCTATCCATGGCATCTAGTGGAAATGAATTGAACACTTATTGATGTTGGGAGTGAAGTCGTTGCCACTGCCCTGTGTTGACACAGTCGCCGCAGAGAGCAAGACATGTTGGACTCAGTGTTCACTGCTGATCGAGACAAGCCGTCGCGTAGTCACATGGAAATAATTATTATCGAAATGCTGGTCAGTGTCACCATCGCGAGGCGTCTGAGTCTGACCCAAATCTTTACGTGATGGACTACAGTCACTACACCAGTCAGAATCCTGCCACCACCAGCAGCAACACTCGTTTGTTTCTCGGTTTCTATTATGTCCAAGACCAAATGCCGTCAGACAACTCTTTATACCGTGACAGTCGCCAGTCGACACTATTTCATATAGAGTTGCCCAGCTTACAGTACACCAGCGTCGTTCTCGCAGCTCGATGCACCAAAATCGAAACTAATCAAATTGTGTACATATACCCGTGCCACTCTGTTGGCGGCATTGACGTAATTTTGGAGCGACAGTCACTGAGTCAACTCTGCATGAAGTGGTCTGGCACTTTGATAACCTTATGTCGGTGATCTGATACTGAGTTTCATAGTGTGGGCGTTTGGAGCGTATATATAGTATGAAAATAAGGACGCTAAACATTTTACTATTGCATATAATTATGTCGTCTATAAGCTGCATTGGCTGATCGGAAGCATCGTGTCTGCCGCGTCTGTTTCCATGTATACGAGTTATTGTTCGAAGTCAGTTGGCATCACATACAGCAGATGACACCCGTCTATATCTAAAGAACGCATAAAGAAATGCACGCCTAACATGGTTGACATGCAGGTAAGCTGTGGCAGGTTCGTACTAAGGATAGAGGTTTCGTTGTTGTACAGAAACCGCTCAAAGTTTGTGCAAGCATCGTGCAGTTTGTCAGCGACATTTGGGCTTCTTAGTTCCATTGGCCGTGCATTTTGTGCCTCGATTGATTGATTGTTGTTGCGCATCGTTCATCGTCCTAATCAATTGCTACCGACTGTATGACCTGATTCTTACGTAATATAAATATAATGAGATGTCTATATGTCTAATCTATATGTCTGTATGT
>Ga0056114_1001630_pt1 | contig 10506 bp, 8 predicted proteins | sample WorMetHERISLAND1_FD_77005 | JGI IMG/M metagenome (GOLD analysis project Ga0056114, IMG submission 77005) | Marine gutless worms symbiont microbial communities from Max Planck institute for Marine Microbiology, Germany - Olavius loisae HERON... ... | reverse complement strand
CTATCATCGCTGACAGTCTAAACTCCAACTTCCTACAGCTCGGAAGGAGTGGCGGCCGGCCACAGCGGGCAGTTCACCCCATGCGGTTACCTGTCAACACTGTGATACACACTAGTTTAGTAGGCCTCGAACCCGCAACCTTCCGATCGTTGGTTGTCTGGTTGATTGTTGGTCCGACTCGCGGTATTAATATACGAAGACACAGACATACATGAATGTCGACTCGTGCGATATTTAAAGTACAAAAATTGTCTATAATCGCATGAAATTACTGACGGTGCAGTTTTTAGCGCATCAGATTCCACTTTAAAGCCGACATCTGCGCACTATACAGCTCCGTATTATCACTCTCTCTCTCTCATATCATTATTAATATCACTTGCTATTCGCAGCGCTAGGTGAAGCAACATTAGCTCATTCCTCGGTCAGCTATTGACTACGTATAACAAACCTCCTTCTTGGCCTCGACTTCGAGTGTGTCAACTTCAATCTTGCCCATCAGTATCTCAGTCTCCGCTGACGTCTTGATGAGCTGAGGCTGGAGGTCTGTCAGCTGTTGTTGCATCACCGACACCTGCCCAAACAGAGACCACCCACGTTGCACCCTACCAGCAGCCAGTCAACTGATGAGTGACTGACAGATCGCAAATAGCTGCCAGAATTATGATCAAAGTTAGTGATATAATCATACCAGTTTAGTTTACAGTTGCTAAATTCAATCAAGATTACATTTACCAAAAATCAAAAAAAAAATGAAACAAATAGAGGACAGACAAAAAATAAAATTGTTAAAACTTGAATGATGCCACATCACTAATGCCAATTCATTGGTTTAATTAGAGTCAAACAAAAAAACAGTTCTTCTAACGATTACACACAATTGTAAAAACTGTTCTTGCACGACTGCTCTGTACAACAACTTATAAATAAACAGGCTCGGTCATGTTTTAAATAATCAAAATAATATCAGAAATCTAATGCAGTAAAACGGCTCAAAAAGTGTTTTTAAAATTGTCAGGTATCTAGTTTCTTAATTTCTAGTTTGTTTTCGAGTTTTGAAAATTAATATTAACTTCAAGCATTTATTTCAACGAGTAGTAACATAACAGTAATAAGAGTTGTAATAATAAATGATAGAGTGGCATGAACAAATAATTAATATTTAAAAAACAAAGCAAAGGTAGTGGTCATATTGAAGACGGCCCAGGTTTAAGAGCGATGTAGTGTTGAAGAGAAATCAATGTTCAGTGAAATGGGACAGTTATGTTTACAAAATAACGGGTGGGGAATAGTAATGTCGACATGCGGTATGTGAATATTGATCATACCCACGTGTGACGTCGACACCGCTGACCGGGGTTCCATCTGACATGTATTGACCCCATCATATTAATTTGACCGTTCGTGGGTCCCTAGAGAGTTAGGTTAGGGTTAGTGTTAGTTAACCAATAATTTCGGCGGTCTACATAAAATGATATAGAGCGGGCCGCATTGACGCAGTGTCGACCCCACCCGGTTGCTCTGATACGGGGGTCAGTGTTGGAATTGGCCTAAAAGAACTGGGGGTAAGATGTCGAAATGTTAGAAATTTTGCCCAGGGATTGAAATTTAAAGCCGATTTCACTCAAAAATGAGAGTCTGTAGATATGAACTAAGGGAGTCGGTTAACCCCCCACCCAACCCCCTGGCAATTGCAACCCTGACGGTGGCCAAAATAACATCTCACACCGGCCGTGACCGACATCAAAGACTTGCAGGTCATACTGTACCTGTGACGCGGCGAATTCGAGCTTCTCGAGCCCGGTGATGTATCTGTTGCGCAGTATCTGGATGTTGTCTCGCTTGAGGGCGAGCAGTTTCTTGAAGGTGAGAATGAGCTCGAGGTAGGAGGTCGGAGTGACGTAGTTGTACCGCAGCAGCTCGGCGTAGTACTGCTCCGACATGAGTCGCACGCTCTCGTGAAAGTGTTTGCACATGACGACTGTCTCGACGCGTACCTTTGACTCGAGGTCAACGTCCTCAAGGAACTTGTTGGCTACCATCTCCAGCGCGTCTTCAGGCCACACCTTGACACAGCCCGGCCAACCGCGATTATCTACGTCCGCAGTGTTCGACGACGCTATCCGAATTTTAACCACATTATCTACCAGCGTGCCAAGTTTTATTCAAATCCAATTAGTGGAACCTTTTATGTATTGTTCTGTGCACAGGGAAACACAAACACAAACAAACAAATTGACAGACAAACAAAAGACACAATCCACTACAATGAAATTGACGGACATAATAACATCAAAATATTTATAGACTAGACGAGAAAAAGACGAAAGAATACTCAAAAACGGCCATCCTCTAAGTAAACGTTGGTCCCTGTCCGTTCGTCCGTCCGTCGGTGTTTGTCACAGCAACTCGAAAGACGTGAGGATCTTAAATATCTCTTTCTGCTTTCAGTGTGCTATTCTGTTATAGCGGATGGCGGCAGATCGTGCCGGCCATCTGGACGGCACATTTTCTTGTTTTCACCTGGAACCAGTCGATGGTACAGCAGCTGATGAGAGATGGGAACATGCGGAGACGGTTGCGGAACGCGTCGCCGATTGGACTCATCGCCAGGACGATGTGCAGGTTACGTCGAACTCGCTCCGTGAAGAAGTTGTACATCGCCAGCGGCGTCGCGTCGATTTTGCGACCCTGCGAAACAAAACCGCGAAAATACGGACGTTGTCGCAGATTCAAATAGCATAGGATGACAAAACATTAAGCATCACCATCTGTAAAGAAGATTTGAGAAACTGGCTGATAAACGAAAGCATAATCAAAATGACGGAACGTTTTAAATAACAAACGCATTCAAATCTCAGCAGAAGTGAATTATCGAAGACAGACTGTGAGCTATTCCTGACATTTATTTCAATAAAACTTTGTAATTAATTAATAAATCAGACTGATAATAAAAACGCTGTAAACGAAGGCTGTGGTGTTTAAAATTAAAACTGCTACGACACTGTCCGTCCAGCTGTCTGATGGTACGGTGGGGTACGACGGCTTACAGCGTCGTGCTCCTTACCTCTTTGCGTGCCATGCCCTGCATCTTCTCGATGATCTCAGCCTTCTCGTCGGCCGCGTACAGGTTCGGTACATCGCCGGTGTTGAGAATCATGCTGATATCTTCCATGAAACTCTCATCCTTGATCTGACTGTCGGCGAACAGGAACACCGTGTGCTTGCCTTCACCGCCGGCTTTCAACAGCAGCTGAAATACACTTTAACCACTCACTCACTCTGAACCATTCATAATATGACCGGCAAACTAGCCCTTTGGGCAGCTGAGGCTGATCGGAAGGCCTTTAATTTTTATTTAGTTGTTAAGTTGTTAAACATTTACAAACTTCATTGTTGAGTGTGGGTAGAATTTTATAACAATTACCAAAAAGGCCCCACAGCACAAAGCATATTTCTGACAACTGCCTCTTAATCTCTCGCTGGATGGGAATGGGTATCAGAGGTAGAGCTACATACGCCTGGCTGCGGTCAATCATTCCGCCAAAACTTCACTGACGTTGGTCCAACAGTTGGAACGTACTGTACATAGATATCGTGGCGTTTGCGGGTGTGAAAAAAATTGGCTCCGCCCCCGGTGCGTTAAGTGCGCTAGAGTGCTGTGCTGGTTTGGGTGGAGCGTTCACTATCTGGCCCAGATGAATTTTAGTATCAAATGGAGTGTAAACATTTGGATTTTTGAGGACCTTTCTCCTATGTTGGGAGTGGGGTCGACCTGGCATTTGCCGCCTGGCATGTTTGGTGTTCGTGCGATATATGGCTGTGGAGATCAACATTGTAAAAAAGTTGACATCACGAGGATTTGCCCACTTGGCTTTGGGGTGGGTTGATCCCTAGGAAACTTCCCCTGGCGCTGACGTGTTCTTGGGTAGATTTAGCAACTTTGCTGTAACGTCAGAAAACTTTGCCCATTGTGAACTATTTTCGACGAGCAGTTAAACTATTCTATTTATTTTGAAAATCAGTGCAGAAGATGTTGAAAAGAAAGGTAGTAAAGTGGCGAAGACGGTGTTGAAAAAAGTACAGTAAGCTTAGGTAAAGGTGATGAAGACGGCGTGACGACTAATTTGCTGAGAGACATGACTGTTGAACTTGCTGTTGGTTGCGTTACGTTACGTTACGCATTACGTTACGTTACTTTCTTGATGTCGTCTCTCCACTCAACAGTCGTGTAGTTCCTGGTGATCTCGATCTGAAAAAGCGTCGACGAACACATGTTCGCTGCCAGCTTTGTGGCACTCTGTCGACCGCTGCCGCCGATCCCTGCATGCCGCCACCGGGCACATACTTACTTTCGTACGACATAATATCAGAAAACACATAACAACCGCAAAATTTATATCGCACGTTCGCACTGATTCATGAATGCAGAGTAGGTAGGCCTATTGATACAGTAGTCTGTGTGTTTGGAGGAGACGTGCGTCCATGTGTCGCAACGCAGCTTAGTTCTGAGAAAACAAGAATAGTGGGTCTATCAGGAAATGTTTAGCCGTTTTGACAAAATACCGAGGTGTTACGGACAGATGGACCTGTGCACAAACGGAGATTCGAAATTCCTATACAAACATCAGCCCTGTGCAAAGCTTCCCATGCGATCGCGTGATAAAAAGGACCAGAATTCGCAGCTATTGGTGACAAACCGCGCGATGTTGCGTTAACGTTACTGAAACTTAGAAAGCAGATCACCGGAATGACCGGCAACGGTTACTCAAGGACATTGAGAATGAAAGTTTGACAGAGCGTTTATGATTTTGTATTAGCATTCTCAGCTAATAATTAGGCGAGTACTGGAGCAATCAGGTGACGAAGACAGTCTGACGATATGTTCAGCCGTTTGACACAATACCGGAGTGCGACAGACGGAAGGACGGACGGCCATCTTGTTGCAGAATGCGATCTATTTGACATTGATCAGATAAACATAAACATTACGACAGTCTCTGTCTGTCACAGTGTGTCCCGATACGCTTGTAAGTAAGTAAGTAAGTAAGTAAGTAATTTGTGCACAGCGCAATATGAACAAAATCCACATTACGCCGTCGTATCAGCGCTGAACCCTGAAACAAGTACGTCTTCAGCAGTCGTTTGAGATAGGTCACTTCAGTATCGGCGGGACGCAAGGAAGTCGGTAAACTGTTCCAAAGTCATGGACCGTGTAATGTACGGAGATATATAGATAGATCTGATTGAATGACTCAGGGCCGGATTTAGCTAGTGGGAGGCCTGCGGCCAACCCAGCTTCATTGTGGGATATTATGGGAGAATATAAATGCTCTAAGATTTAAAATGCAGGTTGTCACCCAGAATGATTGACTCAATGTATTGACCAGTCTTTTCTGAGTCTGAGTCATGGATGTTCGGAGGAGACTTTCGTTCAATTTCTGCGAACGCCAGTTAGACCCATAGCCCAGTAGAGGGGCCAGTAAAAAAGTAAAGTCCTTTCCCGACCCTTAAGGCCCGTAGGGCGGCGCTGATCTCCGTTTCATATCCCTCAGCCGGACACCAGCCGAAGCCGCAAGACCACGGATACTGGGCTAGTGCATCACGTGGTATGCCCGTTTACTCTCCAGCTTTCGCTGGTACTCATTAACCGACCCTGGAAGGATGGCACGCTGTGAGTTGGCGTTGGTACACAGCAGCCGTTGGTGGAATTCGAACCCGCGACCTCGCGATCGTAAGTCCGGCACCGTACCAGTCGGCCACCGTGTACCGGTGCTCAGACCTGAGCGTCAGAGTGCCCGGATGTCAAAAATTACAAATGACGGCTTAACCCGGTATGGCACAAGATGCTTTACTGCTGTACCCATATGGCGACAGTGGGCGTCAAATGGTTAAATCGGGCGCTGAAATGACTGACTGATTGATGAGACCGCTGACCAGCGAGCAGCGCATGACCGTTGTCTTGCTTGAGAACGCGACTCACGCGCGAAATGTGCTCGATAGCGAACTTGAACATCACCAAGTGCATCGGAGCTTTAGTCACTTGGTTGTACTCATCCAGAAATCTACATCGATCCACACTAACTGTAAGGAAAACCACTGACACGTATAACTTGCGTTCGCAGCGACCTATTACGAAGTCATCCCATCAGCGTAACGCTGCGAATATTATAACTGCAAACTGTTAAAAGGCGAGGCTGATCGAGAGCGAATAGGTTACACGGTTACAGACGACAGACGACAGACTGACAGACGGTATGACGTCTTTTGAGCGACGAAGTCGACTGCTGCTTCTTGAGATCAGTTGGTAACTGTTTCCGAGGTGCAAAAAACTATCTGGCCAATCTTTCGTTGCGATCGGGGAACATCAAAAGTTACTACTGTTTCTCGCCGATCGAAGACTACGTTGAGTGACTGACACGTGAGATGTGTATTAGCACCAGCAGGCACAACTTATACTGTATCCTCGCAGTGACAGGAATCCAGTGCAAGTGGCGTCAGCACGGCTTCAAGTTTAACACAGTACGTGCTTGCTGTAGCGGTGCTAATGTGGACCTTCGGAGACCCGCAAGGATAGCGTATAGTCTATGCATAGGCTAACACATAATTCACGCGTGTATTTGACATACAGTTGAATGGATACACATACATATGTTACAGTAATAAGTGGAACTATTACAAATTACAACAAATTAAAAGTTTACAGACGAATGACGGCTCCATACTCACTGTTCCATGGTTTTGATCAGCTGGGAGACGTCAGTTATTTCATCGTAGAAATGATCGGGGTCGACGTAATCACCGAACAGCAAGCTTCTAACGCTATCCTCGTTCACTTTACCACCAATCGCCAGGTGCGCCAGCACCTTGTCGATGCTCAGCTTGAACTGCTCCTGGCACGCTTCTTTCGTCAGCTCAAAGAACTTTGCCCTGGCAGAACAAAACATTGCTTAGTCGTCGAAACAGTTTCCATCTCCAGTGAACGAAAATTCGATCAACAATACAGCTTCTGATCTACCAAAAAGTTGGCACAATCACATGTTAATGTCACGGAAAGGTTTCGTGGTGATCGCCCTATAAGCCGAGGAGACGGGTCTCTAGGACCACCAAATGTTTGCACACCAGCGATCTTTATGCTCGAACTGTTTCAAATTTAGCACCAAGAGGCATCCGTTTACACATAATGAAGCAAGATTAACCCTTTGACGCCCACCGTTGCCATATGGGTACAGCTCTAAAGCATCCTGTGCCAGACCGGGTTAAGCCGTCATTTGTAATTTTTGACATCCGGGCACTCCGACGCTCAGCTCTGAACGTCAGAGTGCCCGGATGTCAAAAATTACAAATGACTGCTTAACCCGGTCTGGCACAGGATGCTTTAGAGCTGTACCCATACGGCAACAGTGGGCGTCAAAGGGTTAAGGGACGTTATCGGTATTGTCGGTAATATGCGCTGCTACTGCAAGTACTAATAGCTGAGCATACAGACAATGAGTGACCTATCGGCGTCGGCAACAAGCCTATCGTTGAAGACACGATAGACTTCGTGGATCCAGAGGCGAATGATCTTGTCCGGTTCGGTCAAGCGTGACGGCGGTACAAGCAGCACGCCGCGCACTACACGCGCAAAGTCACGCAGGTTGAACACGTAGTGGCTCTTGCTGGGCATCGGCAGGAAACTACGCATCGCTGACCTGTAGATGTGCATCGTCGCCGCCACCATCACCTGCACAGTTGGTAGTAATTGTAAGTAAGTAAAACGTCAGTACTTAACCCTTTCCACAGCAGCAGTGAACGTCGTTACTCCAACACTAGACCTCGTCGGCTTGACTCAGTGACCTCGATCAATGTAGTCACTCTACGTCGGGCCCGGTTAGTACTGGGATGGGTGACCGCCTGCAGGTACACTATGTTAGAATGTAGCCAGCTATTAGAAGCGACTCAGCCTGGTCATCCCCGGTGGATAGACGCAATGAGTACCAGCGAAATATGGGGAGTTAACAGGCACACCACGCAATGCAATGCGGTCTGGCAGCTAAGCTGGTGCTCGGCTGAGAGATCAGCGCCGTTGTGTCGGTTTCTGGCTCGGAAAGGACTTATCTTACTTACTGGCGCTTCAACCGTTTACAGCTCGGTGGTGACAAGAGTGCCAAACTGCACAACATGCATTAAGTACACCGAGGCTTGATTCATTTGGCACAATCAGCACCAGACTGGTGTACAAGGCCTTCTGGTTAGCCCCGCCTCCTTGTGGGTGTCTTCTAGGTCTCACTCCGTAATCAGTAAGAGAAAAACAGTAGCAGAATACTTTGTGGTGATGTGAAAATACCGAAATAATCACTTCATTGCAAATGTCCTGCAAAATAAGAAAATCGATAGAAAATCGTTTCAGAGAATAAGTTTTGCATACGTATTTATAATGATTGTAGTGATTTTTGACAATCTATATTTCACAAGGTGACGTAGCGACACAGATAAGGTGTGGTTGTATACTTAGTAACCACTTTATTACAAATTGTCCACAGAATGTGCCGGTGAAAAGATTTTGAAAATCGGTCAATATTTGGCAAAGATATGGACAAAAGTATGTTGCTTACTTTTTTGGCCCACCCTGTATATAAAAAAGAGCGACAGGTGGTAACGAGGAAGACGTGAATGGTCGAGCAAGGATGACTAGAGGGACAACGCGCTGCACACCTTGCCGAGGCGATTGAAAACAGCCTCGTAGCCTTTCGCGAAGTGCCACTCCGAGATGAGGTAGAATATACGCAGCATCGTGTTCTCATCAAACTCGTCGATGGAGACGACTTGAAGGTGTCGCATGAACCGTGTTGAAATGTCATTGCGACCTCCGCCAGGAGGTCCCATCGCCCCGACAAACATCTACGTACACAGTACACAGCCATCTTGACTGAATAACAATAGACGTGCATCAACGCAGTGCAAAGAACTACTAATCAAATAGAATAAGTAATAAAAACAGTAAAACCAAATTGGTACACATATCTAAACAAACATCTAATTACGAAAGAAAACCTGAACAAATTACTATCACACTTATCACACTGTGGCAAAACAAAGCTGTGATCACGTTCATGCAGTGTAGGCCCCTATGGCTGTGATGAATTTTTTTAGCCACTTCACTGCCACGGCTGGAAAGCCCACGGCAAGGCCCATTCGACACGTAAGGAAGTAAATAAGTAATGTAAATGAACAGTTATTGTTCCGATTACATAATGTAATAATCGGAACAATAACTGTTCGTGTTCGAGGTGACAGATGTCTGATACAGTATATTGCTAAGACAGGTTTGAGTTTGTGTTTACACCACAGATGAAGACCGAACGTTAATGTACCTAAACGCGCCTAGTCTAGTCACCCGTCAAGACGAAGTGAATGCCTACGAATGTTCGTCGTGTTACAAATAAGCCAACATTGCCGTTATTACTTAAACACAAAACTATAGTCAGAAAGACCAAGTCATTAAATCATCAGCGAGTCGGAACGCAGCTATTTACGGACTCCACCGAGGCGAGCTTATGATCCATTGATCCTAGCACTATTTCCCGAAAACTTTAGGATGATATCTTTATTCCCATTGACTTTGAATGTCGCTCTTACAACAGTGTTACGCACTAACGTGCTACACTGTGATCAGTTCAGGAATTATCACGTTGACAAACACAACGACATGACTATAGCTGAAGTAAAAACAATACCGCTTTTTAAGTTACGATCTACGGCAGGATATTACTTTATGGTGTTTATAAGTCTAAAAAAGTTAAATTGCACTTGAAAAACTTTAAGTCAAAGCCTGAAATAAGGGACTGCTTGACATTAAAATACTTCGTCCGTGGCTTTGAATTAGTCTGAACGGAGCATTCAGTGATTACACTTTTAGCGGTGAGATGATATCGCTTGAAGCCCGCCTCCTTCCCCCCTCCGGCCCCGTCTCCGGGCTTGTATGCGTAAACTGATAAAGAGCTGGTGTCAGCGAGACGAATGGAGTCAGTGGAGACGTTGACTTACGACGTCGGCCAGGAACAGTTTGGTGGTGTCCTTGCGGTCGTACCAGTGACCGTGGTCAACCCACTGTCTCAGCAGCTCAATCGGCGGCTGTGCGCCGTACTTCTCCTTGGCCGGCATGTTCAGATCGTCAACAAACGCAACACACTTCTTACCGAGCGGAGGCCCGTACACGCCCTTTCGTCGTCTAATATCATCACAGACAGCGACAACTGCGACATCACACAATAATGGCTCCGTCTGGAGCTCTGGACTGAGCTAATCGCACTGACGTTCGCAACGTCGCTATTTTCTGCACATCGTAGGCCTATATGATCAACCCATTTCGATTGATTGATTGATTGATTGATTGAGCAAGGTTTAATGTCTGCACCAACACAATATAGGTTATACGGCCGACGGTTTTTACAGGTCTGATGACCCAACCAACAGTGTCAAAGCACTGAAGGAGGGTGGTTAGTCATCCAGACAGGCCTCAGT
>Ga0056114_1001629_pt1 | contig 10508 bp, 6 predicted proteins | sample WorMetHERISLAND1_FD_77005 | JGI IMG/M metagenome (GOLD analysis project Ga0056114, IMG submission 77005) | Marine gutless worms symbiont microbial communities from Max Planck institute for Marine Microbiology, Germany - Olavius loisae HERON... ... | reverse complement strand
GCATATCTTCACCCAAAGTTTATCGATTTACATCCAACAAAGACCAAAATGCCCACAGGCCCATTCTACACTTATCTTCGATTACATTTCATCAGCGAAAATGCTGATTTTGGCGATATTAGGCCAAGTCGGTCTGTCTGTCACATACCTCAAATACTTTTTGTTCACTCTGTTGGAACGTGTTAGAAAGTGCTACCCTCCCTAGGGGCTTCACATTAATTGTTACACCCCTTCCGTCTGTCAGTCAATCATCCGTCCGTCCGTCCGTGTGTCCGTCCATCTGTCCGTCCGTCCCATGCCTCCGATTTTCTCGAACGGTAAATACATGGAATCTTCTAATTCAGTGGAGACATGACTCCGCACAAGACTAACTAGGACAGCAAATTTGAGATCTAAAAGTCAAAGTTACGTCAAGCTCACTGGGAACGAAAATGTAAAAATTGTTTTTTGCGCATATCTTCGTCCAAGTTGGACTGATTTACGTCAAACCAAGCTCAAATCAACGACTCATTAGCCGACCGTACTAACGGTCGCGCTTATGCTACAGTGTTGCATCCGTCTGTCTGTCGTCTGTGATGTTATGTATTGTGGCTAAACGGTGCGTCCTAGAGCAAAAGTTACTATTGACAGCCTATAGGAAGTCGTATATGAAAAAATCGATTGGTACCAAAATGAATGACCTTGACCTTTGTTTAGAGGTCGTATCAAGGTCACGTCAACCATTGCGTTACATTTCACGCTGAATATCTCGGAAACCGTTAGAGATAGAGGCTCGGTTGCAAAGCACCAGCAATAGGAAATAGTATATGGGCTATCGAATGGTCACGTGACACGTGACCTTGAAAGGTCAAACTCGTGACCCCAATATGCTTAGAGCTCAATATCTCGAAAACTACTTGAGCTAGAGACTTCAAATTTGGTAGGCGGCTTTGTAATGGGAATGCTGAGTAGGCGCACAAATAATTACCCTGAAAGTGGGCGTGGCCTAGGTCACGTGACCCCTACAATTTTTGGCAGTACGGTCGGCTATCCTAGCGACAGGTTGGCTTCTTGTTTTAAAATATGTAGTCGAATATATTTCCTCAGCCAAAATGCTTTGTTTTTCTGATATGTAATCAGTAACTATCTGGGAGGGCCATATGTCGCAATGGTCCCTTTGCCATGTTGGGACAACGGTTTATTTTTTCAAACACACCTGGGATTTAGAATGCAAAACTGTGAGCGTACTGGGCTCACAAATGGTCAGTTTCAAGGTTTTTGAGCTAGGCATTTGATTCCAATAAAATAATGTTAGTTACTATATACATACCAATACTTGTTTGATCCAATTTCAAAATGATATACGTATGTCTGGTCCAGGCTATCAGCATCTTCAGGAGGAACCAACCTCCCGTGATATTCGAGAACAAATTCTCCTTTTTCAAAGTCTCTTGTTACAAACACGCCATATCCTAACAAGAAAAATACATAAAACCAATTAAAGCTATCACAGGGTGTGACTGTACACTTATGTCTCAAAAAATGCACCAACTTTGAAACGGTATAGCTCAAAATATAAGGACAGGATCGATAACCGATAACCTACATGAAAACGGAAGCATACAAACACTATTCTAGACTATTTTGAACATTTCTGCCAAAGTTCATAAAATCGAATCAAATCAAAATCAAAAAAACAATTTGTATAGCGCCGTATATTCCACGGATTCAGAGGCGCTTGGCAGACAGATTAAGTGAGGTAGGCGCAATAATACAGGTAAGTTTTTTAAGTTTTCAAAGTCAATGCTCATGTTTTGAGCAACTGATTCAAAGCTGGTGCGTTTTTTGATACACAGTGTAGAGGGTATATATATTCACTGCTACAAGCAAAAATGTACTACAGCTGAGTCACAAAAATTACTGGCAGTGTTTTCGAAAGTAGGCGACTGGTATTTACTATTTACCTCACATCATTTACATTCTAAAAATTATGAATTATAAATAACTTATTTCATTAATGCAATTTGCATACACTTGGCATTTTTGGGGCTAAAGTATATTTTGCATATAATTTGTCATATTGCAATGGTGAGTGGACACAACTAGCCAACTGCAGGTCTCCAAGCATTAAGTGCTGTTTGGCAGATTCTTTCCAGACAACCCCAGCGAATATCTACACAAACCTTATATCACAAGAACCAGTGAACAGCATATGAGTATCCTGGCACAGTTGCATTAAAAGGCTATGCACACTCGATACTCAAATGCTGACCCGGATGCAGATGTTAATATAAAAACGACTACTCGACATCGTTCAAGATCACGTTTTGGGGTCAGTGGAAAGCCGATGAGGGAATATATATTGCAATTGCTACATAACAACAGTGATAGATTGAAATACAGATGGATGCAACTTTGACAGAAAAGACAGGGGCTGCACAGCAAATTATGCTGACATCCTGTAAAAGTCTACTGCATCCAGAAGAATTTAAAGGCAAATGATTCATAATAGAGAACGTTCCGGTTTTACTTCTCAGTTTTAGACCGGCCGGTCTGTGTAAACCAAAACCGAACCGAACCGGTGACTAGACCGAACTCCGGTCCACTGTCCATTAGCCACGACGAAGCACGTGCGCGTGCCACGCAGTAATCTATAATAGCGGCCCATTTCACATCACACATCAGTCAGCCAGGCCATGGTCGGCATCTGTAGTGTCAGTTGATTGAACAGCATGCCACACAATGCAGGTAAGGTAACAGACCACCCACGTCAGGTCGCCGCAGGCGGGCGGCCGGCGGCCGGCGGCAGTGAAACGTAAACAAACGGAGAGGACTCAACCCACCCGGGCCGGCTTGTAGGACTGCCAGAGAGATCACAGGTCGACAGTCAATGCTTTGTTCTTGCTGCAGTGCAAACCAGCCAACTCAGCTTCACATCATATGCCTGTCGTCACCTGTCAGTCAGTCAGTCTCGCAACGCTGCATCAATAAAGGAGACGGATATAGGCCTATATCAGCATTCAACACAACGTTAATTGGTGTTTGTGCTGCGAGTTACATTGAGTTCGTTGGCTTGTTGTGCCATAGGTGAAGCGGTCCACAAGTAGGCATTGTAGCGGCTGTCATATCAGTGCAGGTCTGTCTGACCTTGACAGCCTACGCGCACTGCCCCTCCATACAGACACCGCAGCCGCTGCAGTGACGACACTAACCACACCCGCCCACCTGATCAGCCAGCCGCTCATTCCGAGTTCAGCCGACCTGTTTGAGTAGACACGTCGTTTCCATGGTTTCAGCAGTGCTTCTCGAACTTCTTGACGGAATTTTCAATGACCATTTTTATATAATAAACGTTGACAAAATAATTTGATTCAAATAAAGATTGATTGATTGATAAAAAACGTTAAAAATCGTAAAAACGTTGCGGGAATGAAAAACTTAAACAAACGTTTTTTTACATCTATGGTTGGAGGAGTAGACACTTCGGCGGTTGGCCTCTAAAGCAGTCCTGTCTGATCTCTATACTCCTAACTGTCTAAGAACTCGACTCCACTGACGTAGGTGAAATTGCTGATGTAACGGGGGCGTCACAAATTCCAACCGGAAACCGACCGCGGTCAATCGAAAATGGCGAGCACGTGGTCGCGACATTTTCACCGTAAGGCGATAGCGCAGCGCTGCCGACGTCAAAAGACAAGGGCAGGGGCCGTAGATTTTTCGTGAAAGTTACACGAAAATTTACCGTTCACAACTCAAGAAAAACGAGGTCAAACATTTCGGGACAGGAATGTTTGACCTCGTTTTACTCGAGTTACGTACGGTAAATTTTCGTGCAACTTTCACGAAAAATATACGGCCCCTGTCCGTGTCTTTTGACGTCGGCAGCGCTGCGCTATAGACTTCCGTTTTTTGAGTTTTGAAGTTTGATTTGGAAGTGGCCTATGACTTTTTGAACGGAATTCCATGTTGTAATATAAATAACTATAGTCTGTATATTGCATCTTGTGAAGTATATAACTAAATATAACTTTGTATGCTAATTAGAAATGGACAGAAAAGAGAGACGAAAGACGAAAAATTAAAAAAATTTTCTACACTAGAGTCCTTGACCAAACTACTAAAATTACGAAAGTGAAACCTAATAAATCAGTCCAAAGTCAATCAAGATCAGTAACAATACACTAGCTGTGAGATAGCAGGTCTGTCTGACCTACTCAGCGTATGCCACACACTCCCCCCGCCTACACACACGTCGTCACCACACACTTAATCGCTAAACGTCTGACGGGATCGTCAGTCCTGGACCGGTATTAGACCGGCGGTCCGTCTGAGATTTAGAGTACTGGATCGGTCCGGTCTACGTTTCATTAGACCGTACGTTCTCTAATTCATAAATGTGTGCATTTCTACTCTCGGTAATGACATATCTGTAAGCAAATTAAGGAAGTAAAATGTAGTTATTTGCAGGAAAGTAACTTGGTTGCAAGTTTAACAGTATGTTAAAATCTACTTTGTAGAAAGCAGGTATCAAAAAAGCTACTTAAGTTGTGCAACAAAGTAGCGTCTGACAACGCTGAATACAGTTGCTCATGCTCACTATACATCACAAATTACAAAAAATTTATCAGAACGCGTTGAAAGAACAGCACTGTATAACTGTATAATTAGCCAGCTTATCGCACTGGCTGCAATATCTCTGGTACTTATTCTACAGACAAATACTGTCCAAAGCTGTAGCCATGCTACATATAATCATATGCAGACAATCAATATCAACAGTGACAAATGTAAACAAGCAGAAATTTGACCACACAAAATAAAGATAAAAATACTAAACGAATATTTTGAGAAAGCCAACCTATATTTTCATCAATGTATCTCTTCTCCAAGCATTCCTTATCAATTTCTGCCACAATGTGATCTTCAGCATCCTGAGTTGGTTTTTTCCTTCGTGCAGGAATACGCCGCTGAAAAGCACAAAGTTTGAATAATAAACAATAGTGGGGTAGATTATTTCCGTTTCTGTCAGCAAGATGTCTACAGCGTTATTCTGTGTAAGCTACTATTTAAATGAAGGACTGCCATCTGCAACATATAATATATAATATACGCAGCCATTTATATCTTCTGCCTGTAGTGGCCATGTTTTGCACCCGTAAGCTCAACTATTGTTACAAGGGCACAAGTCTACTTCAAATGTGGCTCAATTACAGTATCTTTCCACAAAATGAAAGATTTGATCAACGTGTGGAATACACTATCCATGGCAAAATGTACATAGGTAGCAAAAAAACACATAAGTAGAATCATCTTAGTCCAACCCACAGGTATGAAGATGGATCACAAGACGTTACAATGCTTGAATGACAAGTGTGCATGCAGAATATGCTTATATCATATAATCCTGGCATAATAGCATCAACACAGAAGACCCGAAAAATGGCCAGTAACCAGTACTTAACTTGTATCTGAGACGCAACAATGATCACAAGTTTTAAGTCAGCTCATCCTACCATCGGTCAGTGAGTGAGTAGAGTGAGTAGATTCTTAACAGCACATCAGCACAATCAGGCTATAAAGTGTCATTCCTGTTGGATGTTCTGAAAGAAAAACATAACATCAACATGTATACTATAACATACATAACACTGCATAAATGAACGAATAAAAAATTTTAAGTAAAAAAGTTGGATTCTTCTCTGCATTCGGCTGGCTCAATGACATGATGGCACGGGTCGCAAATGCAGTAGGACTGACATTCTCTGATATCATCACAGAATATAGGGTTTAACTGCTGTGACATCCTTTCTGGATGATTACAGATTACATACCCAAGTCACTACACATTTACAGCATTTTGGACTTGTTTAGTAGTTGTGAAGGTCTGAGAACAATTTCTCACACACAGTGCAGTGGCTATGATTAAGACGTGAATGAAAAAGAGTTTTTCATTCTCACACACAGAGCATTGTCAGCCATTTATTAACAGAGTTCTCTTCCATTTTGGGTGTACCGAGAAAAATATGTATATATAATTGATGGCTTGAATGACAAATGAGCACAGTGAGTCAAGACTGAATATGTACAATGTCCATCTGCAGACTTCCTCTATATAACTCATGTTTATATATGACAAATGTACATAGTAGGTCATGGCTCACTTACATCATTTTGGAGTTGTTTAGTAGACTGTGCTGTGTGTCAGATATTGTTCTCAGACTTTACAAACTACTAAACTAGTCCAAAATGTAGTAACTTTATATAGTGAGCCATAACCCACTATGTCCATTTGTCATATATACACGAGTTATATAGAGGAAGTCTGTAGATGGACATTGCACATATTGGGTCTTGACCCACTATGCTCATTTGCCATTCAAGCCATCAAATATATATTGTTGTGACTAGCTCTGCCAAAAATTCTCCCGCTAAAGCCATTCTTACATTCTGAAATAAAACTGAAATAAACTGGTGTAAAGGACTGAGATGGAGCTGTGTACAGATACTACTTGGGAATTTTGGTCTAATCAGTGTCTTAACCACATACAGGGGTAGGCGAAGGGATGAAAGGGCTATGGCCCACTGAATATACCCCATAAAAGTAGTTTTGGCAATATTTGGCAACACCTGCTGCCAAATACTACAAGCTGGTCTAATTCTCACTATCCCCAATGTAGGCGGGTTCAAGATTAAAATACATTGAAGGAGATTTTAATTTTAGAATTTCCTTTAGAGGGCGGAGCTACAAGACGGCAAAGCTGACCAACTTTGTGAGATTTCGAACAAAATATGCACGATTTGGGCCAACCTTGGCTTGCCATAGCTCGGGCAGTCATACAGATATCCAGGCAAATTTCCGCAAAGTTGTAGGGTATTGGGAATTGGGTACTAGAAAAGCTACAAACTACAGGTGTTCTGGTTCAAGACTGCCGCCACCAGATGGTCAAACTTTGACCCGCTATGGAGTCACCTTGGCCAAAATGGGTCTCAAATGTACCCCCTCCTCGTATGTCGAATTTTGAATGGCCATATCTCAGCAACGGGTGATCCAGTCTGCTAAATGTTTGGTTCTAGGGTAGGGTCCTTGAGGATGGCGGATCAAATGGCACTATTTCCGGTTCCATGAAATCCAAGATGGCGTCAGCCCAGTGACGATGGCTTTTGCCAAATTACTTTGGCCCTTGTTAGACTTGGCGCAAAATCGACTAAGACCGAATTATATCTGCAGCGAACCGTATTTTCTTGGCATTTCACACTATTTCAACACGTTTGGGACACATTTGTCCCCAACAATTGTTTTCGACATCTTGATGGTGAGTTGCTGGGGTTCGTGAGATGTGTTGGGTTAGGTTATCAATAGACAGCAACCCACGACTGACAGCAACCCACTCGACTCCAAACACACGGAGTGTTTGCACTGTCTCTGTGCTGTGTAAGACTGATCTATGAGGCCATTTGCTGTATGAGAGGTCTAGTCTTCCATGCTGTGTATCAGTGGGCTGGCTGACAGTGCCATTATGTCTGGTCTAGTTGGTCATACGGTGCAGTAGTTGGCTGGACGAGAGACTCATGGAATGTTTGCAGTGACAACCAGTATAAACTCCTACATAATGGCAATTTTCACCCACTGTATTCCGATTGTAGATCTCTAGCATAGGAAAGTGGAAAGCCCAACAATATCAACATAATCTATACATCGCTAAAAAGTACATCCAGTGGGCTACAATTCTGTCAGTGACAGTGGGGTTGTATCTCCATTTGTTCAGCCGTTGTTGACTTCAAAATCTATGAAATCACATGAAATTTCGAGAAAATTCTAACTTATAGCAGTTCAAGGTCATCCAAGGTCATCGACCTTGGCACCAATCGAAAGCGCATAAGCAATTTCCTAATAGTCAAAGTTAACAGTAACTTTGGACGCATCTCATACCGTTTTCCAGATATTGGTGCATAAAGCCAGAAAACACCTTGTTTTCCCATCCCACCCATGTTTTACACCCGCAGTGAAGGAACGCCCAGCAATATGAATGTAGTCTATGCCTCGCTGATAACTATATTTAGTGGGCCACAATTCTGTCGCTGACAATATGGGTCTATCTGTATCACGGATGCCGATTATCGGCCGTTTTCCAATAATCGGCATTCGCTTCTTTGTGAACAGTTTGCAGCTGTCAGCTTTCATTACGCAATCAGCCGCCACGATTGACTCAGGCGTTTGCACTTTGCACTTTGGTCTACAGTTTGGTCAACAGCACAGACATGCGGGACGGGGATGCCGGCGTACAGCATGTGGCCAGCCATAATTAGGCATACCGGCTGTTTGCACTGCAGACACTAGTATGACCCAGTTGGAACTTAAATTAAGGTAAGAATTTGGTATTTGAAATTTTTGTATTAATCGGTAATGGACGTATTGTTGGGTGCCGACTATCGGTTGGTCGATAATTCGCCAGAGCTTTATCGGTACATTGCTGATCTTTATTCATTTAGCTGTTGAAAAATCACGCGAAATTCCTAGAAAAGTCTAACTTATTACAGTTCAAGGTCATCGATCTGGTGTTAATCAAAAGTGTACATGCGACTTCCTACTGATATATTAATAGTAACTATGGATTGGACGTATCTTGTACCTTTCTCGAGATATTGACGCATGAAGCTAGAAGATGGACTTGTTGATTTATTCACTCCACCATTGTTTGATGCCCCCACTTGGGGGAGTCCATTAGAATTTCTCGAAGAAAGTGATCTCCAAAACTAAACGGATGGGGCTACTGTACTGTATGGTAACAAGAAGCCAAGCTGTCGCTAGGATAGCCGACCGTACTGCCTCACAGCAGACTATCTAGTATGCAGAACCTGTGGTTGAGTCACATTACTGTTTGCCATGTCTATGATCATAAATTTGTGATTCCATTGTAGGTTGTCTATGATGATGGCAACCAATTATAGGAAGAGCCGATACAGTGAGCACGAGCACCGATGCTATTCACCAATCGCAGCGAAATATGGCATTTCATTTATGATTCGCTCGTGGGTCGGTTAGGATTGGGCGCACTCTCGTGGGTCCGTATAAGGTTAGCAAATAACAAATGGTTAGTATTAGGTAATAAATAATTTTTACTTATACAGCCGTATTTCTGCCGTCGTTGGCTGCCGTGAAAACAGACGATGGCGAAAAGTTCAGCAGCGATCACGGTCGCCGTGATCATAGCCGAGTGTGTCCAAATGACGTCAATGCTTACGCCAACCAATAGGAACGCAGCCATGATCATAGGCAATTGGCGACGCGATCACGAATACATGCTCATAGTACCGGTCAGTTGTGTTAAAATTAAAATCTGATGAGGTCTGATAGGGCCCGATGAGGTCCGATGAGGTGATTAGTATGACCCCACAGCTAATAGGTACCGGGTCTAGATAAAGTACCAAATAATTAAGACACTGATTTTTCGTACGGGTCCGTACGCCGTCAATGGCTGGTTATTCGTACGGGATGACATCATATCACAACCTATACAATATATATCGCGACATATATCGCAAGACGTTTATATACTCACTTGGCGGAGCTTCAGACCAAGTGCTGGCTTAGCTCAGTAGACAGGGAGCTCAGGTTGGAATAATACCGTTTTGCCTCAGGTCACGAGTTCGACTCCCACCGGGCAGTTTTTTTGGCTCATCGGTCGGTTAGGGTTAGGCGCACGGTCATGGGTCCATATACGGTCGGTTAGTAAGGTTAGGGTCAGTGTTTAGTTTTATTCGTACGTCAAAACTATTGCCGTACGAATAGCCAGTCATTGACGGCGTACGCACCCGTATGAATAACACCGGTCAATAATTAAAGAATCTAAAGTCAAAGGTTGCCGTTAGTAAAATTCCAGAACCAGATTTTGGTTTCGCCGCATGGGCAGTAGGCGCAACGACGCAACAATCAAATGGTACTGTAACAAGGTTAAACTCCTATCCTAACCCGGTACGCATTTTGCCATCATTCGATTCCGCAACTTCGCTGTTACGCATAATATCAACTTATATCGCTGAAAACTGGCCTGTAAGGTAAACGAACCATCTTTCGATTATTCGCTCTGCATTAGTCCAGCATATATTACTGTTCCTAACATCCACAGCGAAACTATCAAGAACCAACGCTAACAATGTGCATCAAACAACACGGTTGAATGTTAAACATTCTATGTACTGCATATGTTATACATATTATATATACGATATACAGGTTTTGGACTTAGTTTTTCACTCACCGACCCACTAAGACGTCAAAATTGCGCACTGAAACAACATGAATATCACGCCATTTGCAATCCGCGCAAACGACCAGAGAAAAACAGTAATACGCACTGCATAGATATATGTATTATAACCGCAATTACCGCTACCATAGTCACACCTGCACGGAGATACAGGGCGATAAAAGTTTGGACGCAGGTGGGTCGGACCCACCATGCACGTCGAAGACCCACCATACAGGCAGACGACCCACCATGCATTGGCGCCCCACCAAGGTGAGTAGT
>Ga0056114_1001628_pt1 | contig 10508 bp, 7 predicted proteins | sample WorMetHERISLAND1_FD_77005 | JGI IMG/M metagenome (GOLD analysis project Ga0056114, IMG submission 77005) | Marine gutless worms symbiont microbial communities from Max Planck institute for Marine Microbiology, Germany - Olavius loisae HERON... ... | reverse complement strand
GTTTACAACACCGTGTAAGAGCGACTAAGTCACACATCCAAAACAGCACAAATAATTTTTCTGGGATAATGTGATAGAACGATCTCATTGCACTTACAATCCACTTGACGTGACCCCTGTGAAGTGTCGCTTCATAGTGAGTTAGTAACACTAAATTACAGGCGCGCGCGACACTAAATAAAAGCAGTTTATTTCTCATTATAACCGTTGGTGCCTGGCGTTTGCATTATCTGAGTTTTTTACTCGCTTGATAATGAGGAAGTGCAAAAGTAAAATCGGGTCACGTCAAGTGGATTGTAAGTGCAATGAGATCGTTCTATCACATTATCCCAGAAAAATTATTTGTGCTGTTTTGGATGTGTGACTTAGTCGCTCTTACACGGTGTTGTAAACTGATAAGTTTTTTTATATTTAATATTTGCTGTTTTATTAACAAATTTAATAAGGCCTATCGTATGCCAAATATTTTAAGGGTCACGTGACCAACGACACGCCCCTTCTATGGAAAATTTTTACCGCGCCCGCGCGGCTTTCCCAAGTCGAAGCTATAGGTACCAAATTTAAGTCAGTGTTACGAGTTCTTTGTGTGTGATGATCAGTGATAATCATCTACCTTACTCTTACTCCGCTTCTCTAGCCTATCTACTTCAGATGAACAAAAGAACTGTGCAAATATGTGCGTAATATTTACAGTGCAGGCAGAAAATGACAAATTGTTAAAAATATGTACAGAAAAAGCGAGCAATTATCACCAAATCTGTCTCTATCTGTCTCTGACTATACAGACACACATACACAGTATTCAGTGTAGCACGACGACTCAAGTCAAATAAACACCAAACAATATAAACTGTAAAGTCACTTACGGAAGGAACACATCCAAGGAACACATCCGTCATACACGCTCAAAACCAAACAAACAAACAAATAAAAAACGCACCAAAATGTCACCACGGATACTGGCAAGCGACACGGCCTTCACTAAACAGCTGTCGACTTCGAGGAATGCGCTCGCTGAAGTTGTCAAGGCTGAGTTCCGTGGCACGGCGCGTAACGTTCTGTAGCCGTGGCAGACGGCAGCTAGACATCAACCGGCTCGACGACGTTCTTGGCACGCGACGCCACAGTCAACATCACACAGATATCGCACGACCACGACCACTTCCGTGCACGTCGATAGACTTGAACACACGCTGGACTTCAGCTCCAGTCCACATCGACGAGACCCAAAAATAAACCCGGCTGTCAACACACAGCCAACAAATGCAAAATACACCTACGTTCGCTCAGTTTTACTACAAATTGCAAACAACTACACGCACAAATAAATTACTGGCTGAACTGCAGTCTAAACAGCGTCACATATCACACAGATGATTAAACACGTCATAAGTAGACCTATATCCAAGCAATTCATCATAACTTAACCTTCCGAGTGACTATAGGAGCATGGTTCATAGAGTCCAGCCTACACAATGTATACGCAATACGTCAGCAAAGTGATAATGCATTATTGTTCTTTATATACTAACAAATACACATTATATGACAAAACTCACATTAAATCCGGGCGGTCTTCTACAGCCGAACAGACGTAGCCTACAACCGTACAGGTAAACAGCTACACTTGCCACGATGTACACTTCGTACGACTCGTCGTCGTCATATGATCGTCGAGTCGCGCGAGCAACAACTGGCTAACAGTTTACTACACCTAAAGGTCCGGTTATACTAGTCGGTACGAAACCATTAAGAGCAAGCTACACGGCTATATGAGTTCTGTTGATACAACATTTTGTGACAATGTCTCCGTGCTTAAGATGGACAACACTTGCTTTACATCTATACCACACAAAATGTTAATTATCAAGACATACAAACTAACACATAACGACATAGCATATTCACACATTGTACAATATGAGAACATAGAAAATACAAATAACGCAGACTGTCAAACGTATGCGACATGTTGAAATACTGAAATCGACTTGACTGACAGGCATGCGCAGTAAATGAATACTATATCACTCATAGTCGGACGGGTTTTCTACTCAGAAAATCAGCGCCGACGTTCTCACGACCGTGCATAGCACGTACCATGAAACGGTAGGCCTGTAGTGCTTGCACCCAACGCATAAGACGGCCATTTTGGTACTGCGTGTTGCCCAGATACTGTAACGGCTGATGGTCAGTTTCAAGTCGGAATTCTTTCCTGTACAAGTACTCTTGAAACTTGGATACATCCCAGATTATCGCCAAACATTCTCTTTCAATTGTAGAATATCGCTTTTCTCTTGGGAGGAGCTTTCTACTGGCGAATGCTACTGGATGCTTCACTCCACTGTCATCAGGCTGAGTTAGCACAGCTCCAATACCAATATCTGAAGCGTCAGTCTGCAGCGTGAACACTGTCAAAGTCAGGCAAGCGAAGAATCGGCGGATTCACAACATGCGCTTTCAACTCTTGAAAGGCTCGACTGGGCGCGTCTCCCCATTCAATATCATTTGGAGCTCCTTTGCGAGTAGCATCAATCCGAGGTGCAGCTATCGCCGCAAAGTTCGGAATGAATCGTCGGTAAAATCCTACAAGGCCCAAAAGAGCTAGGAGTTGCTTTTTGTTGCAAGGCCTTGGAGCTTGTAACACTTTGTTCACCGTCTCTTGCTTCGGTCGTAATCCATTTTCTGTTACGTTATGTTTCAAGAAGGAAACGTCGAATTGTCCGACTTCACATTTCGATGGCCGAAGTGTCAGATCAGCTCTCCTGACTCGCTCAAAGAAGTCTCGTCGTGTCTCCATGTGATCTTTCCACTCTCTGGTGTGAGCTAGTACATCATCCAGGTAGTTGTCGAGATCACGACTGTCTCGTAACAGCATTCTTATCATTCTGCTGAACGTAGCTGGCGCATTAACCAGGCCGAATGCCATCACTCTGAAGCGGAACAGACCACGATAACACGTGAACGTGGTCAAATCCTTATCGTCTTCGTTCATAGGGATTTGCCAGTAGCCCTTCGTCAAGTCGAAATTGGAACAATACTTGTGGACTGCCAGTTTAGCAAAGATTTCGTCCGCACTTCGGATTGGTTCTGGATCGAAGATGGTTGCTTTGTTGAGGTTCCTGTAGTCAACACAAACTTTGGTACTACCATGTGGCTTTTTGACCATTACAACAGGCGATGCGTAGGCAGCTGTTGAAGGTTCGATGATACCTAGTTTCAGCATGGTTTCGATCTCTTTGTCCAGTACTTCTCTCATAGCGTGAGATAATGGATACGGCTTTCCTTGAATAGGTTCGTCTGATGTCAGAGTGGTTTGATGTTCGCACAGGTTTGTGATTGAAATAGTGTCGGTGAAAATCTCTTTATATTCACGCAATAGTCGTTTGACGTCCTGTGTCTGTTCACCGCTTAGCTCCGGGTTGATTTTGTTGTCATGGTATGTTTCTTTCGTGTCCGACAATAATTCTACTGCAATCGTGTTGTCCTCTTCCTGTGTCTCCAGAATTGCAGCACCAGCCATCTTCGTAGTTTCGGGTTGTTCTTCTCTTTCCCAATATTTCTTCCACAAGTTGGCGTGAAACATACGGACTCTTCCTGGTAGTTGGATCATGTAGTCTCTGTCGTTTACTCTTTCCAGAACTTCAAAAGGACCTTTCCAGTGCATCAATAACTTATTGTCGTCGGTTGGAAGCAACAGCAGAACTTTATCTCCGCGTTTGAAGTTTCTGTCCTTTGTCTTACAGTCAAAACGTTTCTTCTGCTTCCACTGAGTCTTCATGAAGTTCTGTTGAGCCATCTCACACGTGTCTTGAAGTCTTTCTCGCAGGTCAATCACGAACTGGTAAGTGGATTCTGGACCAAGAAACAAGAAAACCTGATGTTAATCAGGTTTTCTTGTTTCTTGGTCCAGAGTTGTTTCAGGATAGTCATAGGTCCGCGAACTGAATGTCCGTATAAGATTTCAAACGGCGAGAAGCCAGTACTTTCCTGGGGTACTTCACGATAAGCAAAAAGAAGAGCGTCTACATAACGATCCCAGTCTTTCGGTCGTTCAGAGCACATGCGTTTCAGCATCGTCTTCAATGTGCTGTTAAACCTTTCAACTAGACCATTACATTGCGGATGATACGGCGTTGTGGTGAGCTGTCTGAAGAACAATAACCTGCTTACTTCCTTCATCACACCTGACATGAACTGTCCCCCTTGATCGCTGAGAACTTCAGTGGGTATCCCGACTCTTGCTAAGATAGAAACAAGTGCTTCAGCTACGGTCTCTGTTTCTACATTCTTCAGCGCAACTGCTTCAGGATAACGACTTGCGTAGTCCACAAGTGTCAACAAATATCGATTTGCACAATCCGTAGCAGGAAATATCGGTCCGACAAGATCAACAGCCACGCGTTTAAACGGTGTGTCTATCAGGGGTACATTTCCCAGAGGTACTTTCGACGTCTTGCCTTTCGCAACGGTTCGCTGGCATATTTCACATGACTTGCAGAATCTATGGACGTCTCCAGTCATTCCAGGCCACCAAAACTGTGCAGACACTCGATTAAAGGTGCGCGCGATAGCTTGATGACCACTCATAATCGACTCGTGTGCTACTTTCATGACATGTAACCGCAAAGTTTCTGGGAGCACGAGTTGCTTTGCCTCGCTCCGGCTTGTACCTCGTTGTTGTTCCTTTGGATCATGTCGATACAGAAGCGTCTTGTCCATGAAGAACTCTGTCTCTTTTGAGTCTGCAGATCCAGTCTTCTGTTGTAGTTTTTCGCAGATTTTCTTCAGAGACGCATCTTCGGCTTGCAGCTTCGCAATACTCTCGATCGATATCGTTGTATCTGTTGCTTCAGCCACAGATAACGGCTTCGTGACCTTTGGCTTACTCTGCGATCTCGTCACAACTGCTTGTCCTTCCTCGAGAACAACTTGATCCTGTTGGGTTTCGACGTCATCCGATAGTTGTACAGCATCTTCATCTTCGGCATCTTTCACTCCCTCGACGCTTCCAATGATGATATCATATAACGGTCGTTCCATACCGAGAGCTCGTACAGTTCCAGAGAAGTATGGTGTTCGTATGTCTATGTTTGCAACCGGCGTCCGTCTGACTGTGCCATCGATGAGAACACACGTAGCCTTTTCTCCAGTCAACATATCTTCCGGGACTAAGCTACGGCGGACGACTACCGTTGAGCATCCTGTATCACGCAGAACAGACACTTGCTTTTCACGAAACAATCCGTCTTTAACTGGAATACAACCTGAGCCATCGTTATGATCAGTACGACAGGCATCAGCGATGACAGGTAGCTTGCAGCCACATTTCAGCTCTACCTCTGGTGCAAGTAACGCTCTGCATGAATGACTTTGTGCCACGGTGCGTCTGGTGCAGTCGGTAGCTGTCTGTCTTCGTGGGCTGTTAGTCTGTGGTGGAACATTCGCATCCGGTTCATCAGATTCCATTGCTGCGGCTTTGCTGCGTTGGAAACAGTTGCGAGTAATGTGACCGGTCTTTCCGCATATAAAGCACGGCCTCTGGTTCTGAGGTGAGATTACTTGAGGTCTTGTTTTAGTTTATCTAGTGACTGACCTACAGTCTTTCATAAGATGTGAGTTACTGGCGCATTTACAACATTTCTTCACATTGTGAGTTATCTCTCTCCGCTTCATGAATCGTCCTTCGCCACTATTCTTCTTGAAAACTACTGCCTCATTATGAGCTTTACAGTATTGCTCTGCTAGTTTTCCAAGCTCTTCCAGGTCTGTAATTGCGCGCTCTTTGAGGAACAACGCCAGCTCGGGCGAGCACACGCTGAGATATTGCTCTCGTATGATGAGTGTAATTAAACCTTCGTATGTTTGTGGAACGTTCGCCAACTCTATCCAGCGCTGCAGGTAACTAGCGAGACGGGTTATAAAATGTGTCGGTGACTCTCCAACTTCTGCTGGAGCCGTACGGAATTTTCTTTTAAATCCATCCTCAGATAACTAATAACGTTTCAGCAAGGCTTGCTCGAGAGTTCCATAGTCATTGGCTTGGTCCGGAGGTAGCCTTGAGTATACGTATAGCGCTTTGCCTTTCAGGAAAGCTGACAAAAAAATAGCTAAGCTGTCCTTCCTCCAAGCTTGAGCTTCGGCAAATCTTTCAAAGCGGTTCAGGTAAGAATCCATACAATCTTTGGTTTCATCAAAGTAAGGCATCTTGGGCATCTTCACTTTAACAAACGTTGAAGATTGTTCCGATCCACTGTCTTCATCAGTATATCCCTTCTTGTCAAGCTTCATCCTTTGTAGTTCATGTTCCATTTGTTTCTCCCTGGCCTGCTGATCAAGATTGTGGTATTCTAGCTATATTTTCATTCTTTCTATTTTTTCTCACTTTCCTTATCACTTTGTTGTCTCTCTATTGCTCTAGCTCGCGCACTTCAGCTTGTTGCTCTTTTATGAATGTATGCAAGCCTTCACCTTTCAAGCCTATGCTTTCTCCAAACTCTTTTAGTTTCTGCAGTGACGTCATTACTTATGGTTCGGCACGACTAAACGAGTAAATACGCGAACTTACCAAATCGCAAAACGGCGCAAAACGAACTCACGTTAGCAAATATTCGATATCGTACCCAGAAAACGAAACTTGTATAGACCCAGGTACGCGTGACCGTAGATATATTGATATATATTCATATATATTATGTTTATATCCGCCAAGCAGGTAAGTGCGACACGATTGAGTGCGCTTGCGGTGTTTCCCCAAAGTTGTTAACGGTGTTGCACTCACAGAAACAGAAAAAAATTTCACTTTAGCTACTGAGTTGACTCACTCAAAATCAAACTACTCTCAAGTAAAAGAATAACTCTTTCAAGTTATAGAAAGTGTGACAAAGTATGCCTGCTTACTTATTTTACAGCAGCCGGAATACAGCAGTGCCAAGAGTTGCTATGAATAAATTGGCTTTTATACTGCTAGGTATTTCTTACACTGTAATGAAATAATTCAGAACTTCTGATTTTTACTCAAAATAAGCTCAGAGTACGGTAATCATTATTTAACAATGTTAAAGCGTTATTCTATTGGAGAAGAGTCTCGCCGGGGTCGCCAGAATGTTACGAGTTCTTTGTGTGTGATCATCAGTGATAATTATCTACCTTACTCTTACTCCGCTTCTCTAGCTTCTCCAATTCAGATGAACAAAAGAACTGTGCAAATATGTGCGTAATATTTACAGTGCAGGCAGAAAATGACAAATTGTTAAAAATATGTACAGAAAAAGCGAGCAATTATCACCAAGTCTGTCTCTATCTGTCTCTGACTACACAGACACACATACACACTATTCAGTGTAGCACGACGACCCAGTCAAACAATCACCGAACAATATAAACTGTAAAGTCACTTATGGAAGGAACACATCCAAGGAACACATCCGTCATGCACGCTCAAAACCAAACAAACAGACAAACAAAAAACACCAAAATGTAACCACGGATACTGGCAAGCGACACGGCCTTCACTGAACAGCAGTCGACTTCGAGGAATGCGCTCGCTGAAGTTGTCAAGGCTGAGTTCCGTGGCACGGCGCGTAACGTTCTGTAGCCGTGGCAGACGCAGCTACATGCAGACATCAACCGGCTCGACGACGTTCTTGGCACGCGACGCCACAGTCAACATCACACAGATATCGCACGACCACGACCACTTCCGTGCTCGTCGATAGACTCGGACACACGCTGGACTTCAGCTCCAGTCCACATTGACGAGACCCAACATTAAACCCGGCTGTCAACACACAGCCAACAAATGCAAAATACACCGACGTTTGTTCACAAACTTACCACACATTGCAAACATAACTACAAGCAGAAATAAATTACTGGCTGAACTGCAGCCTAAACAGCGTCACATATCATACAGATGATTAAAGACATCATAAGTAGGCCTATATCCAAGCAATTCATCATAACTTAACCTTCCGAGTGACTATAACAGCATGGTTCATAGACTGCAGCCTATACAATGTATACGCAATACGTCAGCAAAGTGATAATGCATTATTGTTCTTTATATACTAATAAAATACACATTACATGACAAAACTCACATTAAATCCGGGCGGTCTTCTACAGCCGAACACACGAAGCCCACAACCGTACAGGTAAGCAGCTACACTTGCCACGATGTACACTTCGTACGACTTGTCGTCGCCATATGATCGTCGAGTCGTGCGAGCAACAACTGGCTAACAGTTTACTACACCTAAAGGTCCGGTTATACTAGTCGGTACGAAACCATTAAGAGCAAGCTACACGGCTATATGAGTTCTGTCGACACAACATTTTGTGACAGTCAGTAGCTTAAGCAGTTTTGAAGACACGTTCGATCGTATGCCAAAATTGTAGGAGTCACGTGACCTGTGCTACGCCCCTTTTGGTTAAAATTATTTGTGCGCCCGCTCGGCTTTACAAAGACGAAGCCATGTACCAAATTTGAAGTCCCTAATTCAAGCAGTTTTGAAGATTTTATATTTGATCGTATGCCGAAAAATTTAGGGGTCCCGCGATCTAAGCCACGCCCCTTTTGGGGAATGTTATTTATGCGTCCGGTTGGCATTCCGTACGCGAAGCTATGGACCAAATTTGAAGTCTCTGGCTCAAATAGTTTTGAAGATATCTTGGATAGTTTGCCAGAAAATTTAGGGGTCACGTGACTTAGGCCACGCCCCTTTCGTGGAAAAATTTTTGTGCGCCCGCTCGGCTTTCCCAAGACAAAGTCACGTACCAAATGTGAAGTCTGTATCTCAAGCAGTTTTGAAGACATGTTTGATCATATGCCAAAAATTTTATGGGTCACGTGACCTAGGCCACGCCCATTTGGGGAAAGTTATTAGTTCGCGTGACTTAGACCACGCCTCTTCTGAGGAAAATTATTCATGCGCCCGATCGTGTTTCCCAAAGCAAACTACATGCCAAATTTGAAGTCTCTGGCTCACGTAGTTTTGAAGTTATGTTTGATTGTAAGCTAAAAAATTTGAGTGCTCACGTGACCTAAGCCACGCCCCTTTTGGGGAAAGTTATTTGTTCGCCCGTTCGGCTTTCCCAAGGCGAAGCTATGTACCAAATTTGAGGTCTCTAGCTGAAGTTGATTTGAATATATGTTTGATCGTATACCAAAAATTTGAGGGGTCACGTGACCTAGGCCAAGCCCCTTTTAGGGAAAATTATTCGTGCGCCCGAACGGATTCCACAAGGCGAAGCTACACATCAATTTTGGAGTCTCCAGCTCATGCAGTTTTGAAGATATATTCGATTGTATCCCAAAATTTTTGGGGAATATTTTGCATAATTCTATTCAAGTTGCCTACTTCTAGCAGTTTGATAAATTTGAAGTGTCTACGTTTACTATCTCTTGTTTTACCGCCATTAATATGTTAAACAGCGTTATATTGACGAAAATGGTTATTGCGCATGCGCTGTGTAACGTGATCTGTAGGTAGGGGGCCAGTAACAACCAAAAATTTGGAAACCTTGACCCCGATTTGCCTATTCACTATACAACTTTCAGGGGGCTGCGATGATGTTTAAGGGTAGTTTACTCTGTAGCGTCCCCATTGCAAAGCGTCGTCGGTCGAAAATTTGTCCAAAAATGGGCCGAAAATTTGAGGTTTTGGGGGTTTAGGTGGTATGTCTAAGGTCACGTGACCCCTAAAATGTTTGGCATACGATCGAACATATCTTGCAAAGTTCTCGAGCCAGAGACTTCAAGTTCGGTGTATAGCTTAGCTTTCGTCTTGGGAAAGTCTAGCGGGCGCACAAATAAATTTCCCCCAAACTGGGTGTGGCCTAGGTCACCTGACCCTTAAAATGTTTGACATATCGTCGAAAAAAGTTGAAAAGTACTCGAGCTAAAGACGTCAGTTTTAAATTTGGTAATAAAACAACAAATATTAAATACAAAAACTCATCAGTTTACAACACCGTGTAAGAGCGATCACGTCACACATCCAAAACACCACAAATCATTTTTTTCTGGGATAATGTGATAGCACGATCTCATTGCACCAACAATCCACTTGATGTAAGCCCATTTAAGTTTTGCACTGCCTCATTATCACACCAGAAAAGGAACGGAGATAATGCAAATGCTCCAGCGGTTGTAATGTCAAATAAACTGCTATTATTCAGTGTCGTGCACGCCTTTGATTTACAGTGTTACTAACTTACTATGAAGCGACACGTTCACAGGGGTCATGCCAAGTGGATTGTAAGTGCAATGAGATCGTACTATCACATTATCCCAGAAAAAAACTGATTTGTGCTGTTTTGGATGTGTGACGTGATCGCTCTTACACGGTGTTGTAAACTGATAAGTTTTTATATTTAATAATGAAAAAAAAACTTCAGTTTATCACACTGTCAACGGCGATCTGCATTGTTTCACACATCGAAAACAGCAAAAATGATAAAGGTTATATTACTTAGAGCACCTTGTCAGAATGTCAACGTGCTGC
>Ga0056114_1001627_pt1 | contig 10508 bp, 6 predicted proteins | sample WorMetHERISLAND1_FD_77005 | JGI IMG/M metagenome (GOLD analysis project Ga0056114, IMG submission 77005) | Marine gutless worms symbiont microbial communities from Max Planck institute for Marine Microbiology, Germany - Olavius loisae HERON... ... | reverse complement strand
GAACATAGTCAGCTTCTTCTCAACATTATGTTCCTTGCCGCAATACATTTCTTCGCCACACGCCTTAATACACGCACTGCTGTCGCGCGCTTACCTTAGCGTTAGCTAGGCTTTCTTGTTGACTTACGGCGCGAAAGCCGCCGACGTGCGTGTAAGCAGACTGCAGTCGATCTATAATATCGTGCAGCTAGTGTGGCTAGCAGGCCGCAAGGCTTCTGCTCCTGCAGTCATTCTTTTCCCAACGAATTAGATTCTACGTGTTTGTTGTCAAGGCGGCGTCAACCTGTGAAGTGTCGTGGCTTCACGCGAGTGAAATGGATTCGTCAGACAACAATACGGCACCAGTTGTTCAGCACAGCTACGAAAATCGTCAGCGTGTCGCCGAGAAGTAGTTACTTTTACTGTCTCGCACGATGAGCCATACAACGAATGATAGTAGTTGACGACATCACTAACCTTGAGACGATCAACATTCTCTATAAACAGCGGTATTATCATGAGCTAATGGTACCACGGCGCATTATGTGGCCATCTCGCTCCAACGTACAATTTGACGTGCGGTGCATTTATGCAGATATACCACCACCCGCTGCAGTCTTCATTGCATAGTTCGAGAAAACGTACGAAACACGGCAAAAAAACGTAAAGTCACGACTTTTTGGATTTTGAAAAAAAACGTAAAAAACGTAAAAAACGTAGAAGTAATAACATATATGCCTATAGTCCTGAAGACCATGGTGACCACCCTTAATCAGTTTTGTTGTCTTTCGCACAATAGCAAGGCCATTATATTTTAACAAAAAATGAACAGTTTTAATATAGTGTTATATGTATAACATGACATGTGTGTAACTGTTTTACAGTGAAAGTGTTCGTTGGCAATTTTAAAGTGGAGAAACGTGAAAACTTGGACAATGCTTTCTACGTTTTCTACGTTTTTTTGACGTGACACTTCAAAAAAACGTAAAAAACGTATTCTCGAACTATGCTTCATTGCGATGCGGCCGAGACAAAGTCTGATAGTACGCGTACGCGTATATACAATGTACAATGTAGTGACTTGGACAGAGCACAGTGCGGTAGTAGTTTAGTGGACCAACTGAAGACTTTACCAGCATTCTTTCACTGCATCCACTATACAGTCAATGCTCTCATCAGTCATCAACGCTGTGTGTACCAATCATGATATTACTTCTTGCTCGAAGGCCTGTTAACCCTTTGACGCCCACTGTTGGGTACAGCTACAAAGCATCCTGTGCCAGACCGAGTTAAGCCGTCATTATTGTAATTTTTTGACATCCGGGCACTCTGACGCTCTGAGCGTCAGAGTGCCCGGATGTCAATGAATTACAAATGACAGCTTAACCCGGTCTGGCATAGCATGCTTTATAGCTGTACCCATATGGCAACAGTGGGCGTCAAAGGGTTAAACGACTGACTCACGTTTAGCCTATTGACTATTGCTTCACAGACACCTTATCAAAATGGTGCCGTGCGCTTGCGGCTATAACTTCCTCGTAACAATACGACATCCATATTGGAAATATTTGGGGTTTTCTAGTGACGCATCGTGCAGGTAAAGCAACTCTGATAACTCCAAGGAAAACTAGCTGCACGTATTTTCAATAACAGCGACGACAACTTGGACCTAAGACCCACGCCGCCTGCATGTGTGCAGCCACAGTGCCACACCGTTAAGCCTATCCTTCCGCCTACTCGAACGTCTAACGTGCCGACCTGCGCGATCGTATTTGAAGCTCGATAACAATTCTGACCGTCCGCCCGTCTGTCTCTACGTCACACATCTGTAGGATGTCAAAAGGGCTAAATATATCAACCAAATTCTTTTACCGCCTGCGATTCTAGTTTTCTCGGAATTATATATACGGCGTTCCGAAATTTAGGTTCAGTCCCGTTTCGCCGAAACGCCAACCCTAACCCTAACCCTAAACCCTAATTTCGGCGAATCGGGTTTCGGCGAATCGGGAAGACACCGAAATTTAACCGCGGTTGCCATGCTATCGCTAACAGATCGCTCGTCCGCTGGTATAGTCAATTTTTTGGGTCAAACAAAAATTGTAATTAAAGTCATTAGTCATGTCTGTCAATGTCAGTGTGAATCAAATATTTATAACGCCAACAGTCAAGGGTCGAATCTGAGGCGCTGGCGTATGAGTGACTAGACGTGATAGGCAGAAGAGAAAAAGTGAGATTTAAGACTTATGGGGCACGAGCAAACAATCTGACCCTTAATATTGCAAAAAGTCAGGAAATATTATTCTCAGATAAAAAGCGAAAAGAAAGATTCTCAGCACCCGCTGAAATAGCAGAACTCAACTCAAGCGGGTGCAAAGTAAAGTGTGAATTTTCAAAAAATCACTAATCACATTACGGTGGTGGCCTGGCTTAGCCGTAGCGCGTTGGTCTCGATCAACGTAGTTACTCTACGCCGGGCCCGGTTAGTACTTGGATGGGTGACCGTCTGTTGGCGGGGAAACCATCTAGGTATGTAACCAGCCACCTAGGTCAACTCAGCCTTCCATCCCTACGGGGTAGGTAAATCGACAGCCTTAACCCCAGCCGTCACTGTTGGCTGGGGTTAAGGCGGGATGTGTTCGCTTGTGTCGGGTGGCAGGTAATACTGTGTGATCCCATATGACAAGCGACACCCCGTAGTTCTGAGATTGATTTCTATAAAGAACTTAACAGTGCTACGTATGCAAAAACTTATCTTATAAAACAACTTTTCACTAATTTTCTTATGTAAGCTAAATTAAGTTTAGTTTTAGATACACTTCCGGTGTTTGTAAAAATAAGAAGACGACATAGTAGTACAGGATGGTCCAACAAATTACGCTCCAAACTCTTGTTCATATCTTCACCATATATTATTGGATTTTGCAGATGTACATTTCACAAGGTAGTGTAGCTACGCAGTTAAGGTGTGGTGATAGATTTACTAACTACTTTATTACAAATTTTCCATAGAATCTGCCGGTGAAAAAATTTTGAAAATCGGTTAATATTTGGGGAAGATATGGACAATCTTTACTTTTTTTGTGCCACCCTGTTATATATTCCACGATATTGGATTCAATAAGGTTTCGAACAGCTGGAGCCACCTTCGAGGTCATCAGAGACCAGGTGGTTCGATATAGAACATACGATTTTGGAACAGTCGACCATTGTAACTATATCACAGTCTCGCACCATTTCCAAGAAAAAGCGACTTACTGGCCAAAAATCGCGAAATTTTCATATCACTCCCGTATTTCCGGGCCTGTTTAGGGTGACTCGCAGGAATTCTGTAACAGCGATTAGTCGCAAAAACAAGAAGCCAAACCGTCGCTACGATGGATAGCCAACCGTACTGCCTCACAGCAGACTACGTAGTAATTAGCGATCGTTCTTAAATAGCATCTCCAGGCTCCAGCTGTTTCGAGATCCTGGGCCCTAAGCGTATTGGGGTCATGACCTTGACCGTTCAGGGTCACGTGACGTCATCGGTCACGTGACCATTTGATTCCCTGCTCCTATTTGCTCCTTTAGACCGATTTTCGGCGAAGACGCACCGTTTAGCAACAATACATACGTTTTTACACACGGCACGGCAGACAGCCGACGGACGGACGCAACACTGTAGCATAAACGCGCCCGTTAGTACGGCCCGCTGAAAACAAGAATGAATCGACTATCGGGCGGTGAAAGAATATCGACAACAAGTTTACCTGTTTGACACAATACTATGCGCGAGACGGCCAAACGGAACTGCTGTATGAATATCTGGCGTTATATATACGTGAATAATAAAAACAAACCGACAATATTATAGTAGAAATCGAGCTCAAGCAAACTTCCTGTAAATCAACTCTGATGATGAGTACGTAATAAAGCGAGAACGTTCGTAAATTCAACAGCAGCTCGTCCCTAACCCAACGCGACTCGAAAAACAGCACTGAAGCTTACGTCATCGTGCCAGCAGTCGAAATATCCCGACCGAGTGAGTGAACGAACGGTGTGAGTAATAATTCGTCGACGGAACACTGTTACGCGAGGACTTCACATTCTAATTCGACTCACAGTCAAGCGGTTTTCTCATTTACACGGCTGGCCCGCCGCGTGTCATTATTACCACTGTTCACGCAACGCCACCAATAAGCAGCGCTCGCTCGGTCCGTCAGATGTAGCACCGACTTAAAACAGACAGACGGGTACGGTGCGCAGTGGGGCGGCGGGGGGACGGGACGATAGGATTGCACAGTGGTAACGTTTTCGTTCACAATAATGTTACCGTCTTCTTCCCGTGGTAGTGTGACGCGGTGTATACTTCGGTGGGGGTGACCCCGGGAGTGTGGACGTCTTTGCCCAGCAATCAAAATGTTGAAAGCAGACCGTATTGCATTGCAAACTTTTTATAATACTGTGGTCCATCAAAAAAGCGTCGTATAAATGTACGTTGACTCTGTTAGCCTAAATGTTAGGATATTATAGTAGCACCGACAAAATCATACGCACTATGTTTATAGAAACTGTTTCTGTAATACATTGTTGGTTATGTTCCTCAACCAATCACAACTCAGCGTGCTGTCATCTACACACTGCCCCCGCCCCCGCCAAGTCTATATACAGCGTCAATGGGAGCATCAAAGGATGCCTAATGACGTGTATACAGCGGCACACAATCTCCCCAACTGCCTAATATTGCGCAATGCGTTACATTACCTTTCATTCGATCACCAGCGCTGACGGAGCTCAAGTAACGGACGATGGGCGAAGGGGTTAATATTCGGACATTTCTGCCAGTGCGACGTTACATGTATAGGGCGAAGCTTCGACATTCGATTTGAATTCGGTCGTTCGTGCCGACTCTGTTCGATTCTAAGGTGACAGCCCAATATTCGAAATATCAAAAGTCGCATCTCCCCGCGCCCACCCATAGTGATCATATAAACGACGCTTAGACACACTTCCCGATACTGTATATATACAGATTCGCAAATTTAGCTTCTGATTTTCAATCGCTATATATTTACAAACGCAACACGGAACTGTCAGAACGTAGCAGAACACCGTACGCCGTGGCTAGACAAATTGAATAGGTCGCATAGAAGTGTGACGGCCACGAAACACGTAAAAGATATTGTTTATGATTATTAAATAATCAAAATTTTTGCGACTCGATTTCAACAGAATTCGCAGGCCTTATAGCTGCATGATAAATCTGCGAGATAATGAAAAATAACTTTTGAAAATTATTGTGAGTGGATATGAACATTGTGTTATCATTTGGTGATGATGCTTTAAAAGTGTTAATTTTCACATAGATGTTCAAAACATTTTAGGCGCTTTTAGGGCAACCCGTAGTTTGACTTTAATTTTCATCAGTATGAATACTCTTCGTTAACCCTTTGTAGTTATAAACGATACCTTTAGTTAAGCTATGGTAGATGGTCAGTCAAAATCTAAGGAAGGATTCGAGCGTATTGTTTAGTACTAAGCGTTTGTTGAATGTCAAAGAAGATGAAGTAAAGAAGTATAATTGTGGGACATGGAAGAGTCAGGGTGTTAGGAAGCTAGGGAGAGGGGCTTCACAAGAATGGAGAGGAGAGGTGGAAAGGGTTAGAAAGAATAGGGAGAGTTGAGTGGCGCGGTGGTCTAGTGGTTAGCGCGCTCGACCAGCGGCCGCGAGGTCGCGGGTTCGAGTCCGCTGGCTGTGGGCTGTCGCGTAGCAACCGTGGGCCAGTTGCTCTTTGCACCCTGTGCCTGGGCTTACTCAACCCTCCATCCTTTCGGGTCGGTAAATGAGTACCGGCTATAGCTGGGAAGGTATAAGGCAGGTACGTGCGACGCTGCTTGGTGCGCGCCATGTACCTGAGCCTGAGCGCCTTTGTGGTGGCTATGTCTACTTGGGGCGCTATAACAAGTGTTCGACCTTTACTTTTTTAAGTGAGGGCAGAAGAAGAAAATGAGACGACAGACAGAGATGGAAAAAGAAAGTGCGCAGCGCGACAGGTTGACTCAGATGTATACATAAATCTACGACTTTGAGTTGCGTTGACACGTCAGTGTCGTTATTGTTGCCGTAAATAGCACTGCGGAGCAGGCGGCGGCCTGGCAAGCACGCACAGGCAGGTCACGCGGTGGACCCGATAAAACCGACCAACCAACAGAGGTGTGCGGATCCGTTCACGGACTATGATCCGCCAGCTATTTGATCATTGGCCGAGAGACCGTTGGTTACACTCACTTATAGCGTACAGGCTACGACTTTATGCGTAATGCGCCTACAAATAAACAAATAAATGTTGTGGATATGCGGACCAACGACGGAAGGGTCTTTGCATACAGAGACAAATCGAATCCTACATTCGACACGTTCAGTAAGTTAAGTTCCGTCTGATTTCTACAACGGTAGTTTGGATCCATTCTTCGCTAACTGGGATAAATGCCACTGCAATCGAAGCAACCGCTTCAGCCTACAACATCAACTAGCCTGCTCAGGTGACGTTCGGGACTCGCTGCACACTTTCGATCGACTGACATGAATTTTGAGGCCAAGAATACGAATCCACAATGTGGCGCCACCTAGCGAACGGCTGCGAAAAAGTCCCGTGCATTCTGTTGCACTGGAAAGAAAGTCCATGCCATTGTCTGAATTTCAAAATCCATTTTTATCGTTATTATTCATTGTGCTATTGTTATTGTTGTCACTGTCTTTATTTGCACTTGTTTCATATTATGTGTTGTTTAATTGTTGTTCAGCTATTCAGCTACTCAGCCGCAAGTGTGCGATAAAACTCAGTGTGTCAGTATCGATAATGATTAATGAACAATAATAAGATAATAATTAAAAAGTAAGTATAATTAAGTAAGTAAGTAGTTTCTTTATTAAAGACTGACAAACGCAGCCCATGCAGTTGGAAACGCACCTGCAAGCTGCAACGTTGTTCGTTTCGCTCTGTTCAGTTTAATGCTGCTGCTTAAGCTCGGGTTCTATTTGCTTCGATGTCTCCATCGATCGGTGTTCGGTTATGTATTATTCGTTTCTCATCCACGTGAATCATCGCGGTGTTTTAAATTGAATGGAATAGCGGCACGACGACAGCGGACCGAATTTCTCACGATCATCACACTATTGCCAACGAACGGACAGACCCGTTTGCTTAGTCTCAGCAGAACATGGCATCGCTCGCCGTTTTGCTCCTGTAATACTCTTCCGACGTCCGAACTACGGGCGACCGCCGTTGGTTCAATTCAGCGAATAGTTAGATCAGGCCTTTATTTCTTCCTTTCGACGGAAACAGTCCAACAAACAAGCGCAAAACGAATCGTAAAAACTGTAGCAAGAAATTCTGCTCCAAGTCCAAGCGCGTCTGATTCCTGGAAAAACCTCTCAAATAATCTCAGTACAGAAAGGCTGTACACAACTTTAGATTTTCTCCCAGTGGGTTTCTCTATCAGTTCTCTATTTTTTGCTCGGTCATTTTGGTTATTGAAAATAGACTAGAAGGTTGTATTTAGACCGTGCAGTTAAAGGCATGTAGCTAGACGTCGCAATGGTCTGGGCTTGTCCGGCGACCGTGGCGTTTATCTGGCGACTGACGAGAAAAGCTTAACCTCTCAGAGACGGATAGTAAGTAAAATTTGAATATCACTCACTTTTTGGTATTTCGAAAAACGTATTTCGCCCTTTTCAGGGAGTTTGATGTCTACATTTTTTCGCATTTTCAAAAATTGGGGGATGCTCCTCCATCGGGATTCGGGAAGTCATATCCGCGTCATTTTGGAATTTTAACAAAAGATTTTACCACAGATTTCGGCATACTTTGCAATAGATGAAATATTTTAATAATTTTTTAAATATTTAAAATTTTTAAATATAGTCTGCTGTTTGGGATTCTGTTGATCCGTGGGTCGTGGGTGGAGCGCAAGACCCCCAGATAGGCATATCGGTAAAATTATGACTCAATATCAGTACAGACTGTTCAGTTCAGTTTAACTACTTGAAAGTGTTCAGTGAAAATGTGTTGCTTCGCGCGGCTCATGACAGAGTGCGGCAGACCCAGACCCACTGATCGCGAAACTCTCACGGTCCGATAATACACGCGATCGACGGTTGCACGATCGGTCAGTGGTGGCGCAAACAAGCAATCGTTCAACAGCGCAACGCGATCGACCGGTAGCGCAAATCCGTCGATCGGGTGCAACATTTGTACTACTCATGTTAGCTGCACCGTCTGTAAATAAGTGATCAAAGAGACGCGAAATCCAGCTAATTATTATCGTCTCCCAGTCCCGCTGTATAGCAATGCGAGTTGCGAGACAGAAGGCAACTGATGTTAACCTATTTTTGGTCGATTTCTTTCTTCTTCTTTTTTAAATTTCAGACGCACTTTGTTCGACGTCGTCCCAGCGACATTCTCGAAACTTTTCAACAATGTTGAACTTTAACCCACAACAGATTATGGTTTCACGGATCTTTCCGGACTGACTTCACGGATCTTAACCTGTACTGTATTAAAGGGGCACTGGCGTTGTTTGTTTTAGTTTCTTTTTCTGGCTACGTGTGCTGCTAGATAAAGCTGAATACTCAGCTTTCCAGTCCACGTTAAACTCGCCTATCGTATTGTATCGTATTCATTTCAGTTCAGTCTCCGCCGAGTTTTTGACCGTATGTGTCAATGGGCTGACTTGAAGCAAACTGCCGCGACTTATTGCTTGATTATGTATACCAGAGAATATATAGGCGGCGAAGCCGCCTATAAAACGCATCGCCCTGATGGTCGAGACAATAAGCCCTCGCTCCTAGTAATAGCGCGCTCTATGTACTGTGGTAATAGATTCTAGCATCTGCGTTCGTAACGTTTCGATGCAAATCCGTCCGCCATCTTGAAATATCAAAATTGGAAATTTTTGACGTTCAACCGTCATTTTGCGTCGCCGTACAAAATTTCCCGCAAACTGAAATATGGCGATATGACGATTTTCACGATGGTGGTTGTCCGCCATTTAGAATTTCCATAGTTTTACATTTGTGTCATTTGACCGTGATTAATGCGTTAACGTGATTTCGCGTTAACGTACAAAATTTAACGAAAATCGGGACAATATATATGGTGCTGAGTTATGGCTAAAAAGTAAAAAACGACATTTTACAATGGCGTTTGTCGGCCATCTTTAATTTAAAAGTTTTGAGTTTCGGTCTGTTATTGTTCTAACATACTCTAGCGTACAAAATTTCATCAGATATCAGTCTGATATCATTTCACTGAAATATCGCGACATAACGATCTTCGAGATGGCAGTCGTCCACCATCTTGGATTTCAAATTTTGAAATTTTTCACATTCGACCGTCATTATTCTCGGATTTTGCATCTGCGTACACAATTTTACGAAAATCTGGCAATACGCTGGTGAGTTGTGGTTAAAAACGATGTTTTAAATATGGCGTCTAACCGCCATGTTGAATGAATTTAAAAATTTGATTTGTGGGCAAATCATTAGTATTCATTACATGATTCAGTGTACCAAATTTCGTCATAATCGGATCATTGTTCACTGAGATATGCCGATTCGACATAACGATTTTCATATTAGCAGCCGTCCGCCATCTTGGACTTGGGATTACGTCATAATATTGCATCCAGTAATCGACTTTCATAGTCCCAACGTTGTCCTAAATTTTCACGTTGATTGGTCTGGTAGTTTTCGTACAAGCCTCACGTTTGCGCGACTGGCGACAGACAGACAGATGGACAGACAGACAGAGAGACGGACGGACAAACAGACGTACATCGTCATGGTTTGAAGCCCCCTTGCCACTTCGTTGGGCGGGGACTTAATAAGACGCCGTATAGGCTATATAATTATGACTGATGTGTGTACTGCATGTTAAGAAAATAAGTAACATAATCGATTAAAGTGTCCATGTTTTACAATGGCGTCAGTCGGCCATCAGGCACTACAAAAGTCAAGGGATTAACACCTGAAGAGGTAGGTCTTCAGGCGGCTACAGAACTGAGAAAACTGGAAGAGATGGAGGTGAGATGGCGCAGCAGAGGTGTGTAGGCCTATGGGCACGATCATACACGATAACATTACTGCAGAAGACAGTCAGTATATAAGAATTGAAGTGAAATTCCAGTTATTGAGACACTGAACTGCTAATTTGTTGTACTACACAAACTGCTGAAATTATACACGCAGCCCTGGGTTGGCCCCCTCTTCCGACCAGGGTCCACCACCGCAGTCTACTCTACAGTGTGAGTCAAAAAAAAACCCCTACGGTTTTCTGAATTTTTTCCCAAACGGTTGGGAATTTTTAATCAATCTTTTACACACCTATTATACGATCATTTCTACACTAGAGTACATATTTTTATTCAAATATCTCCAACTTTGACAAAGTTATGCCATACTAAGCTCGACCACCTAGCGAAATTTTACATTTCACTAGAACTTTAACTTCTAAGTTTGCTTACTGAGCAAATGACGTCATTGTTGACGT
>Ga0056114_1001626_pt1 | contig 10509 bp, 9 predicted proteins | sample WorMetHERISLAND1_FD_77005 | JGI IMG/M metagenome (GOLD analysis project Ga0056114, IMG submission 77005) | Marine gutless worms symbiont microbial communities from Max Planck institute for Marine Microbiology, Germany - Olavius loisae HERON... ... | reverse complement strand
TGTGAATTGTCAAAAAATAGCAGGGAGAGGCGGAGTGGAGGCGAGGGGGTTGCGTCACGAAATGCCAGGAGGGAGGTGAGGTATGGAGAAGGAGTGATATACCCCACCACGCGCACGCGGGAATTAGGTCTCAAACTGAAACTCTTAGTTATTATTTTAAATATTATAGATATATCTGCGATTATCTGCGAGCAGGGGGGGGGGTTGTCAGCCCCTGAGCCGGAGTTCGATAGGATATAAATATAGATAGATAAAGGAAATACAGGATAGAAATCGGAGGATAGGAGCTTACAGTAGCAGGGGTTTGAACTTTGAAGTCTGAACCACAGGCTCACAGTTCTTCCGCCCTGCTTGATAGTTTTAAAGTTTGCATGCGACTACTATGTACAGTTGACATACAAAAATTACAGTGATGAGGCCTGTTCTTATGATTGACTAGCAGGTCTGATATTTTCCGCCTTGATTGAGCTGAGAATGACTTGGAATTAGACGTCGTCGTGGGTGGTCTTCTTTGTGTCCAGCAGACTTTGTGCAAGGACGTGAGGGCGGAGCTAGACTGACGTCTGAAGCTGTCTTTGTCTAGACACGCGACTGCTGTTGCTGCTGCTGCTGCTGATGTCAGCAGCTAGTAGGTCTAGACAGACAGCAGGCTGATGTCATTGTCGGCTCAGCAGCAAGTGCTCGCTGGCTACTGCTGGCCAATCGTTCTATCGATCTCGTCTCTCTGTGCCGTGGCCGTACCACCGGGCGAGCTGACGTCATGCTTCACTTGCTGGTCGGACGGAAAAGCAAAGCGTGGGCGTTTGCGTGCGTTGTACGATGTCGCCCGCCCGGCCCATCTACCACCATGACGACTGACATCGATTCACTGCGTTTCATTCATCAGAGCCAACTGATAACTGAGCTGTATTGCGCTAGATTACAGACGTAATCGACCACGCCCAGCCACTGTTGATCGACCAGCCGCTGGCAGCCGGCGCGGCCTTGCTGAAGCCCAACATACGACGGCTGTTGTCGATTACTAAGACTACAAACGCGCACATAAACTTCACCGTTAAGATAAGAAAAGTCTCTCTGGTCGTCGCCGTGCAGACTATTGCTTCTACTGACTCATCAATTCTGTGATTCGCAGATACACGGACATGCTTACAAACTGTACAGAAATTTTACGTTTTTAACCGCACAAGTTTAACACTCATATTGTATGTCATTTTTCAGTCAACGCCAACGCGTCATCGGCGATTCGGCGTTAGGAACAGCTTATCTGTAGTAATGTCAATTTTCTTTCGCTTTCCTTGTTCAAGAGGTCTCTTGGTATTGTAAACATCGAGGGCATTCTATCCAGTTTATATGCCTAGTATTATTATTAATTTTGTAGTGTTTAAATGTTTTTATATTTGGATTATCCTGTGATGCAGTTGTCATTTGTCAGTGTTACATGTATTACTAATACATGTAACACTGCGCCAGTGTCTATTGCTATTTTGTACTGTTTCTGCTATTATTGTATGACACTGTGTGCGAAGTTTATAAATAAATAAATAAATAAATAGCCTTTCTCTTCTCAGAGCAAATTTCTTTACTTGTCGTTCTTCAGAGAGCATCCCGGTGTATGATACTAACTGATTTTGTGTTGATATTCTTTTGTTTTGACATGTAAAGATTCACAGCACCTATATTGTGTTGGTGCAGACGTTAAACCCTGCTCAGTCAAATTCACAGCATGAACATTCTAATTGTGTTAGACCAACCGAAACATGACTTTACAATTACGTGTCATTACTTCGTATTCAGTTGATCCGAAGTAACTATCTTTCGGCGCAGTAAGAAGACTGTATAACCATAGTGCTGGAACTGGAGGAAAGGGGAGCAGGCCAAGTGCCTCAGAGTCAGACTTTGAATATGGGGGCATTGCCCCATCTTTTGTGCGTAATACCTAGTTCCGTATGAAACGTTTAACGTACTAGCAATAGCACATGCTACTTTTCTGCTCTTGCTCTTATCATCTTAGACATTTTGGCATTGTAGAACCTTTGTGCAGCGGCCTCGTGACTGAGCCGCGTCGACCTCGCTAGAGCAGCTGACGACGCTCCTTGACAGTTGCATGAGGACTCCACTTCTCAGACTGCATTGTCTTGCTTCCTTCGACAATTCGCCCACTCCAGCTTCACAAACTGTCCCGCCATAGGCCCCTAGCCCTAGTCCTGCACCTCTGCAGCAACTGTCATTCTGCAGTTTCACGGCCACAGAAATGTTTGTTGTTTCATTCGAAATTTTGTTATAATTCTGCATTTTCGCCTTCTCGCTTAACTATTGAGAACTACGATAACTGGAGTCAGTGCGCGGTCTCACTTAAGAGTACTGCAGTGGATTGTGAGACGTTCTACACTGTGCTAAGAGGTAGGCGACGAATGTAGGTCATGGAATGTGCTCAAATACATGTACCAATTGGTACATGTATTTGAGCATCATTCCATAATTAATGTATTTAAAGTTAAGAACTGACTATCGGTAAGTGATCACGATCATTTTGTAATACAGTCATGCTTATGCAACAGTATGAATGTAAAACTTGAACTACTAAAACTAACGAAAACTAATGCTACTGTGTTGCTCTGTTTAATTATTCCGCTTTGCCTACAGATTTCCCCATGTGAATGCAATCATGTCTGCAGTCAGCTCCAGTGTGTGTCTGCCTCACTATCACATTGCCTGCAGTTTCAATATAACATGATTTACATCAGTAGCATGTCGACCTGAGACCCGAGACTAGTGCGGCAGCAATGTACCAAAAGGTATTATATTACCAGAAGCTCAGCTATCGCTGACAAACTGCACACTTTATCCGTGACATCACATCCTACGTTATACACTGTGTTCAGAAAAAACACCCGCTGACATTTTGTGTTATATCTGCCAGAATAACGTGTAATCTACACACAAATTGCAGTGAATATACAAATAAGGAACAGTTTATTTATTTCGACATCAGTGCCCGGATGTCAAAAATTACAAATGACGGCTTAACTCGGTCTGGCACAGGTTGCTTTATAGCTGTACCCATATGGCTACAGTTGGCGTCAAAGGGTTAACGTCTCGACCCAACAGAGTGCTACACTTGTAATTTCCATCCGAATAAATTATACAAACTGTACAGTGTGTAGCCTACACAGCGGCGTGTTGCCGTACAAGTCAGTTACAGCAAGGACTGCGTACGATACGGCGACGGGTCGTAGAGACATGATACATTCGAGGCGGATATCGCTGCCATCCAGCGATCGAGCGTCGTATATACACAGCGTCGTTGCCGGCATGCTGATTTACGAGCGCAATCGTCGCCTTGAGAGTTGCTTGCGCCGGCTCTGTCGTACGTATAGTCGTACGTACGGTCCGGTACGAACGGTACCGTACCGTACGTCGGCTGGCTGCAGTGCAAGTGAAGATTTATCGCGTGACCGTCCGTCGTTCTCACATTAGTCGCATCGACATAACAGGCCACCCATGCCGTTGCCGTCTAGCCAGCAAGCAGCCCGCGTGTGGTCAACTGATGATTGCTGCTTGGTTGTCTATAGCCGCCTAGAGTGTAATACTCTGTGTGTGGTGACACAGGGCAGGCTTGGCAATCATTCGGTCATCTCATCACTGTGGTGACCTACAGTATGGAACACCGAATCCGGGAGAGCTCGGCCTCTAGACCATTAATATTCATGATCTCTATGCTCTAGTATTCAGTAATAATCAAGTGTGTGGCCCCGATTGGTCGAAACGATAAGCCACGCCCCCAGCAATAGTTGATTGTACCATGCTACAGCGGCGCCATCTACTGGCAGCGCGCGATCAGCTGCGCATTCATGAAGTGAACCGGGTGAACCGTTGCGTGACGGAACGCGTTAAGTTATGTAACTGGGTTTGTCTTTGATGTGGATCAGGCACGCGACACGTCGGATAACATATAGACGGCGCTTTGATTTTAGTTGACATTTAATAAAATACATAATTTAGTAGACTGTTCGATGTAGCCATGATCTGTAGAGTATGGCGTTGTTTTCTTTCGCGCTGCTGACAGTAAGTAGGCTAATAATGGATGATGGATGGTTGCGTGACGTGGTCGTAATTATAGGAGTCTTTCAGCAATCTGTGGATGATGTTGAGACGTCTGACTGTCTGACATTTGTCTGACCGCGATTGTGTATTGACGTGACGCTAAAACACATCAGTTGAAATCACTGTGATTTTTATGCATTTTGAAAAAACTACGTATATCAATAGTTTATTTGTATTTACTACGATTTATCAGAACTGCTTTAAACGAATAGATTTTTTTTTACATTCAGCAACAACATTATTCTGTCCAGTCGTTGAAGAGATAGAATTTCATATTTGATTGCTCAATTTTGAAGTTTCCAACCGTGTCATTATCCTGTAGGTGGGCCTTGGTTTAGTTCCTGTCTCTTTTAGTAAATGTGGCATAATTTCGAGCCTAATGAGGTCAAGGTCAGAATCATATTTTTGCATCAAGAGAACGTTTACAGTGCAAGAAAGTTGACTTTGTTTAAAAAGTTTTCCAAATTAACACTAGACCAACTGCTTTGTCATACAGACACAACGGGCTTGACAGTTACAAAAAGTAGTTTCTACTCCGAGGTATACAGGACTTATCTCGCCTGTTGCATAATGACAAGAAGTCCGAACATCACAGAATACATTTGCCAGACCAGAACACTGTTATTACGGTGCCGTGCCATGTTCATCACTTTTTTTAGTAATGTTAAGTTTGCTGTTTACGTCTAAAATATTTTGACTATCTGTAGTCGACGATGTTGTTGAACTTGTGACCTTGATGTACGTGATGTCAGGAGAGGCGTCAAGAGAGCTGGTGATCGTGCCAGGAGACGAGTCGTTCACGAGGCCGCTCGGTGCGTCCATCGTGCTCACGTGCAAGGTGGTGACTAGTGACGGACAACGACCACCAGCTGGATCACGCTTGCGCTGGCTCGACGGCAACAACCAAGAGATCGTCGACATCAATGGAAGGTCTGCAGTCTGCTCTGAAAAGCCGCATCGGCTGTGTTGCAACGGTGACGCTGAATATGGTGGGGGATTGGGGAGGGGAGGGAGGCTGAGCCACCTGATATACTTTGCTCATTTAATTTTTACCCTCCGTATGGCTGATAGCTCCCCTCGCTTGCATTTATATCCATGATCTTTAAAGCTAAAAACAACTAAAATACAATTTCTAGACCTCACTTCTGGTGTGGAGAGCATATACCTGTCCGCTGTGTAGGCTGCCAGTCGTCAGTGATCGAGCTTTTCCCATCTCTGCTGCTCCTACGTGGAACGCTCTGCCGCGCCATGTCACGTACGCACCATCTCTGCCAGTTTCCTGTGGCTGCCTGACGACCCATATCTTTGGGTGTTCATTCCCTTGACTTTTGCCGTGCCTGTGAAGTGACTTCGTCATTACTGGATACTTTAATCGATAGAATTACTTGCTTAGGCTGCATGCTTAATTGCTTACTTTCAGCGACGCCATTCGCCGACGTTGCTATTTTTGAAAACAATATTGAGATGGAGTTTGGGTGAAGGTTACCTGTCAACACTGTGATACACACTACTTTAGTAGGCCTCGAACCCGCAACCTTCAGATCGTTGGTCCGACGCGCTACCAGTATAGTGCCACCGAGCCGACCAAAAAAGGGAAAGTGTGTGATTTACCTACGTTTTTGCAACAGAAGGTAAACAGGAGCAGGTGGAGTCAACGCACGATTGATGTGTATGGTTGTTGCTGTAGACGATACGTGGAAGTAGGCGACTATTTCAAGAAGTTGTATATAGTGGACATTGTGCGGACTGATGCGGGTGAGTACAAGTGCGTACTGGACGCCTCGGTTCCACTAGAGAAGTCAACCACGCTCATTATTTATCGTACGTCAATTTCATCTTATACGGATGTGTATTAATTCCACTTTTATGTTGTCATGTTAAAAAAGCAACAGTGATAAGTTCTTAATGTAAATCCATCTCAGAACTACGGGGTGTTGCTTGCCATATGGGATCACACAGTATTACCTGCCACCCGACACAAGCGAACATACCCCGCCTTGTCCCAGCCAGTGAACGCTGGTAGTCGATTTACCTACCCCGAAGGGATGGAAGGCTGAGTTGACCTGACCATGTTGATCATGTAAAGACAATTATTGTGACATTGACAAAAGCAGCAACGAATGACAAGTTTGTTATAAGATTGTTTTCTGTTTTTCTCAGTTAGTATTGTATAGTGTGGTACAAAAAGTAAGCTTTTAAATTAATTATGTTGCATGCTATTTTTCACGAATTAACTTTTTGGCTCAAGATTTTTAATAACAGAACTTGCATAGTGGGGTAGTGTTTGAACCACTTTCTATATTTAAATCTGAGCTTAACTTGGAACTTTTCGAAGCCACTCTATTTGCCAAACCTATAGGCTGTTGAAGATGTAGGTCTGGACTGTTGAGCTGTTTATAATTGACAGAGTAGAATGGAATTAGAGGAGCTCAGTAATTCAGTACACTGGGTGCCAGCAAAGCTATAGCCTCGTGTATTGTAATCATTCCTGTCTCTCATGTGTGTGTCTGTCTGTGTGTGTATGCCTGTTACTATTATAAGTTTAAATAGTGTGTGTAAATCTTCAGCATGCTAGGTTTATGTTTATGTATGATGATTGAACTAAAAAGCACGGCTTTTATTTTTCACTGTTATTTTACGAATTATGTTTTACTTACAGACATTTGTTGATTTTAACCTAACCTCTATGCTTGCTCATTGTAGTATTTGCGTTTGTCATATGTCATTAAAAGGATTTACTTACTTACTTACTTACTTGGGCTGCGTCGGTGGTTTATATGTAGTGTTTGCATCTTGTCTGTCTCACGTGCTTTTTATTGGTGATAGCAGTATGAACGTGCTGCTGATTGTCTGCTTGACCAGTTGATACCATTCAATCAGTTAACATTATGATTGCTGTGGCGTTGTGTAGAGCAGATAACGTTTGACCGAGCGCCTGGTAATCAGTTCTTACGACGTCACGTGCCTGGGGTCATCCAGTGCGTCGTCAGTGGTCAACCTCAACCTATTGTCTCATGGAGGTTTCGTGGCTCCAGGATCACCACTGGTATGTAGTCCAATCAAACCATCTTTAGTCGTCTGGGTGTTAGCTCAGTACGATGTAGGTAACTTCAGGATGTTATAACAGCGGTGGTTTTATGTTGATTGAGTTATAGTTAAGTTACAGTTACCCATTTCAGCAGCATTGAACAACCTGCACTGTTTACTAATATTGAGTTATTATTCCTAATTTGCAGAGTTTATTGAGTGAGTTAATAAGTTTATCGTTATGATCGTTTTGATCGATATTATTTAGCAGCATATTCTGTGGGGCTTGTTACACTGTGTATGTTAGAGCTTGCAGTTACGTGTGGTTGGGGGCAAGATTTACACAAACTGATTGTACAGTCCATCTGCCATCATTTCTTGTTGCTGATGCTGGCGGTGGTTTTATGTGTCAGGAGGACGCTATGTGGTACGAGAAGGTGGCCTAGAGATCTCGAATGTCATTGACAGTGACGCCGGCAACTATACGTGTCGTGCAGAAGTTGATGAATTTGGAAACTACGCCGAGCAGTTTATTTCTGTTGATGTTAATAGTGCGTATTTCACATTTTTGCTTTATGTCGTGGTAGCATGTTCTGAGTTGATCCATTCTTACCTGCTGATCACATTGTAAAATATTGCGTGCTCTTCTTGATAGCTGTTGTCTGCATTAGTTCTTTGTCATCATTTGAGAACTAATATCTTTTTGCTGTGTAAATGCTACCAAATGCTGCTACATTGATAGAACTTTGCAGTGTACTTACTTTTAATATTGTGTTACACAACTTAATTATAGTTTTGTTGTAGGTTTGTTGCTATAATTACTATTGTTATCATTACTATATGAGTTGATATTTGCCCACCCTTGTTCTTCCTAACATTACAAGTACACTAACTTTGTTCAATATTGATTCTTCCATGACTGAAAGTGGTAGAAGTTTTGCACCTCAACATAGTACCCTTTATATAATACATAAACTTTTGTATACCTCTAATGTATGACTGTTACCTTGTGGTTTGGGATGGTAGAATAATAGTCACATAATCTGGAACATAAATTTCTGGTAGTCATTAAATTCATATGTGAAGAAGTTTCTGTTGCAAGAGAAATTTATTGCCACTTATTAACTGAAGTGTACTGTACTACGTTTCAGTATAGATATAGTTAAATGATGTCTTCCCGTTTCGGCGAAACCTGTTTCGCCGAATCCTGGAAAAGTACATAATATGTGTAAATGCAGTTGTTTTGTGGAAAAAATCATACTCCGTATCTTCAATTACATTTTTAGTCCGAACTTTGAGCTACTGTAATTCTGAGCCTTCCCAACATTCCTAGTATGCAGAATTAGGTTTTACTTATTTTAATTTTAAACGCGTGAAAAAAGCACGAAGGCCTAGCCTAACGCGCAAAGGCCTTTGCACGTTTTTCGCACATTTAAAATTAAAATAAGTAAAACCTAATTCTGCATACTAGGAATGTTGGGAAGGCTCAGAATTACAGTAGCTCAAAGTTCCGGCTAAAAATGTTATTGACGATACGGAGTTTGATTTTTTTCCACAAAACAACTGAATTTACTCATACTATGTACTTTTTCAGGATTCCGCGAAGTGGGATTTGGCGAAACGGGATTTGGCGAAATGGGACTGAACCAGTTAAATGAGGTTAATGAAGGCTCCAGCAATCCGTCAAAGATGATCCATCTTGTCTTATTGAATGTGGTGCTTTGTTTGTGTGCTTGAATCTGAAACATATTGAATAAACAGGTTTACTTACCAGTTTAGTTTAGTCTTTAGTCTAACAGATGCTGTGTTTTGCTCTGTCTGTCTCTGTATATTTGTGTTTTATTATGTTCACATGTACAGTATGTTGTTTTACTGTAACATGGTGAGGTGAGTCTGGTAAGATTGCGACCTGTCTGGACAACTAATCATTCTCCTTCACTGCTTTGATACTGTTGGTGGCATCGGTTCTCATGTACAAATATTGTCTTCGTAACCTATAGTGTATCGACTGGGATGTTAATCAATTGCTTAGTCAGTGTAACTGTATGACTAATTACAAATGCATGGACTGGAGTGTTGTTTTATGTGCACAGTTCCTCCAGTGTTCACACAGTCTCTGGGCAGCAAAGATGCAGTTCAGGGTGAGGAGTTCTATTTCCAGTGTGAAGCAACGGGAACGCCATTACCGTCATATCAGTTCTACAAGGTGCACTTTGTAATACTACTGAGAATATAATCACTTCACATAAACATTGCAAATAGATGGCTTTTGATGATTCAAAGAAAAGTAATGGCTATCATTCTCTATTCATAAAGTTATTTTGACATGTTTAGGGGGCCGTTTTTTTCCGGACACGGTGTACGTCATATATATTGGTCATTGTAGAATCTTAACATATCTTTCAATAAAAATTAAAAATAGATTTAAGTATGTACTGATACATTCCTTGCATAAAGCCAAACTGAATGTATTGTATAAGTTAGTGTCTAGACTGTATGTTGCAGGATGGTGAGCGGTTGCAAAGTGGTAATCGTGTACTGATCAACACGGCAACTGGTGTTGTCTGGTTTCGGACGGTGATTAAGTCCGACGAGGGAACTTACCGCTGTGTGGCTAGCAACAATGTTGGGAATGTCTCAGCCACGGCACTCGTCAATGTTCTCGGTTTGTATTATGAGTTGTAGACAGTGAGATGTTTAGTGAGTGACATTGTGACATACTTCTACTAGTTATGACATTCTCGTTTATAACACTTTCATGCTCTGCTTCTCCTCCCCACAGTTGTCGGGCTGTCAATACGGAGCTGATTGTGGATTTATACCAGGTAACGTAGTGGTATGGCTACAGAAGAGCAGCTGTCTGGTATCTGGCTCTCTCATAAGCAGTTCAGCTGTTGAAACTGCGCATGGCATCCATGGCAACTAGCAGAAATATGTATTATTGTAAGCTTTAATGACTTGGTGGAATTAATTACAATTTACGAAGCATGACATTGAGAAAATAAAAATTAAAGTAGCAAAGTGGAAAGCAATATACTACCATGTGCATGGCACTGCTGAATAGGCCCTAAATAGTGATGGCACTACTGATAGTAATATGTTGTCAACTGCAGTGTTGTTTTAGTGTCCTTCACTGTATGAATTGTCCTTTGGGTGACTATAAATTGAGGCAGTTTCTAGCAGTATGCGAGATTGTGACAGACGGACAGACAGACACTTTGTGACGGCATAGTCTGCTCATATGCATGGTATTGAGTGGTAAAAATACTTCGACTGAGGAAGTGTAAGATAAGATGCTTTATGGACATTTCGCTAGAAGTTGTCGTTGTCTTCGTAGTCGTTGTTGGTTGTACTAGTAGTAGTAGTAGTAGTAGTAGT
>Ga0056114_1001625_pt1 | contig 10512 bp, 5 predicted proteins | sample WorMetHERISLAND1_FD_77005 | JGI IMG/M metagenome (GOLD analysis project Ga0056114, IMG submission 77005) | Marine gutless worms symbiont microbial communities from Max Planck institute for Marine Microbiology, Germany - Olavius loisae HERON... ... | reverse complement strand
GAGGAAAGGGGAAGGGGAGAATGGAAGGGAAGGGGCTTAGCTCCCCCTAAAAAATTTCTGGCGCCGCCACTGGGCATCAAATTAAGAGATCGCCAATTCAACGTTAACGACCTGTCTCTATGCAACGGGGATCACATTTACATGACCTTTGTTCACTGTGTAATGAGTGTTTTCTTGCTGAAAAAGACTAGGCCTACTACACCTTTGGAATCAAGGTGTTTTTCACTTCTCTCCGACTGACGAATATCACAATGAACGTGATCACCATTGTGAAACCTTTTACTCATGTGACTTCCCATTCCTGTTACGTATTGTGCAAATGATACAACACAACATCAGATAATGTTTACACAAAAATCCCATGACTTCTAATGGAAAGTAGGGGGCTCATGTTTTTAAAAGTTGTAGGTGTGCAGCCTTATCTTGCCTTCCCGTGCTTTTTTGCGACTCCCTATTTTCCGTTCTTTCTCCACTTCACCGCCTTTTTTCGTCTCCACATGACATACCCTCTTGGCCTTCTTGGAACACCACGACAGCAGGAATCCACGGTTTCTTTGAAGCTGGGAAGATAACCCTTTGACACCCACTGTTGTCATATGGGTAAGTAAGCAAGCAAGTAAGTAAGTAAGTAATCAAGAACGATTATAGTGTCCAAAGCAACTATAGAGTCACTGCGCAGGCACTGTACAATCACAGGGGAAAATGGTAAGAAATGTTAAACAAGTGAGTTTTAAGCCGGGACCGGAAGACTGCTACGGATGGTGCGGAAGTGACAAGATCTGGCAGACTGTTCCAAACACGTACAGTGGCGACCGGGAAAGCTCGGTTACCAACAGTAGGAAGTCAGGTGCGGCTGACAATCAATGATGAAGATGAACTGGAACGGAGTCGCTGACGAGCCTCGACATCTGCCACCTGACAAAGCTCATACTTAGGGTATGCAGGTGCGGACCCGTGTAGACACTTGTATACACGAGGATTGCATGTTCGAATGCAATCCGCTCTGAAGCCTTCAGCCAGTGCAGCTGACGAAGGAGCTGAGTAATGTGCTGGAACTTTGACGAGGGAAAGATAAGCCGAGCGGCGGCGTTCATCACTGACTGCAGCCGTGGCAAGAGATAGTCCAGTGGGTACATATTTTTGACATACGGGCACACTGACGCTCAGTCATGAGCGCATGTCAAAATTTGGTCTGGCATAGATGCTTTATAGCTGTACCCATATGGCAACAGTGGACGTCAAAGGGTTGTTAACCACAGCGGGTTCGGCGTTGCACTGGCCGTAAGTTACAGGCACACGGACTACGGACCGTACGGATGGACGTCGGACTCAACAGCTGGTAATAGGGAACGAAGAGTTCCATGGAACTAAGGCTCGTTAACGTTAATTGTTCGATGTCAATGTCAATGTCACCAGACTTAAACGAGTTTGACTTAACCGGTCAACAGACGAACAGGTCAAGAAACGTGGTGCCTAAGTGGTGCTTTCATGTGCGGTTTGCAATGGCATTGACGATAGCGTTCGAGGCGTGCCATTACCAACTGACGTGCTACATTGCGTTCTGCACTCCTCGATCAAACGTTCACGACCACTTAGCTCAACAGCGCTTTATAGTCGACAGTTCTCCGATGTCGTGTGTTTTTGATTTCGGCACGATGACATGACACGGAGATGCGTAACGTGGCCAACAAGTCTGGGCGCGGCAGACTTGAGACAGCTTGGAGATAGTCTGCTCGCTGATTGAGTTGCGTTAGGTTCCCGGTGTAGGCAAAACTGTGCAGCACTCGTATTTTTACTGTTCAAGTATCGTAGGCCTACTAGAACGACTGCTTGCCAAAATTTTTGCCTAAGGGATAAATCGATAAAAGGGGTTCAATGTTATGTAACCAGAACATAAGGTTTTAGTGCTTTTTGCTTTACGGTTCTACAAATTTTCCGGTGAAGAAACCGCGGATTCTCGCTGTCATGGTGTTCCAAGAAGGTCAAGAGGGGCTGCCATATGGATGGAGACAGAAAGCGGCGGTGGAGTAGAGAGAAAGAACGGGAGATGGGAAGTCGAAGAAAGCACGGGAAGGGGAGGAAAGCTTTGGACACCTGCAACTATTTTAAAGCGTCTTGCAACCAACATTTAGCGAACGACTGGAAACATAAACCCAACAGTCTGTTGGAAACGGGCACATTGATAATATTCATAGACTCTACCAATGCTTGAAATTTTGACAAACGAATTTCGCCCGTTAAATTTTGGAGTGATCATCGCTATAGAAATGCTTATATTTCGCAAGACATAGTTACAGTGGACAACTGCTACAAAATACAAGCGAAACACAGCGACTGGTTGGCCGAAAGTCGCGTAATTTTTACACGCCTCCTGTATTTAATTTCCCAGTTAGGGGTGACCCAGCCTGAACTTGGTAATGATCATAAGTTGTGAGAAAACAAGAATAATAGAGCTAGTTGGCGGTTGCGGAATTTTGACGATAAGTTTATAGTCGCCACACCTTCACACATTATAGCAGAGTGTCATTGACGGAAGGACGGACGGACGGACTGAATTCCTGTATCAATATCAGGCGTTGCATTTATAAATAAATGCGGAGGCGCGACAGTTTTTATAAACACACACACATAAGCCAAAGTCCTCCTGCGAAGCTGCCTCCGTGATACGGAAGATGAACGTGTTTTGAACTGTTGATATTGAATTATGTTTGACTTGTCAATGTGGAGGTCTACATATTGCTCTGCTTGTTTTCACGAGTCGTGACGTCCATATAGTCTATGGTAGACAGTATGTATACTATAAATCAATGTAGATCTATACTGTAGTCTTTAATATACTTTACTGGTGTATAATATTGCAAAGTCTAATGTTAAAGTTGTGGCTTCAGATTCAAAATACTGTATAAAAACACACCATTTCGTAGTTAAAATTTCGAAGATTTCCTGGAGAGAGGCCTAGCCCTTCTCTGGTATTGTGTCAAATCGGCTATAGTCGAAATTCCTTAACCGCCGACTATAGCCCTCTCCCCGCATCTACCCTCCTTGGCGCCTTTCACGCAGTGGCGTAGCGATGGCGCGAGAAGGAGGATCGCCCCAGGCGGCATTGCTGAGTGACGGCACTCGAACAGTGAAAAATCGTATTGAAATTGAATAATTGAACGCACAAATATGCACAACTCTTGACAATGATTGTAAATAATTAAGACGACTTCAAGATCATTCGCGGATATCGAAAATCACATTGTTCGATAGATCATTATACGATTTCGTATAAGTCGTCATTGTAACTGCATGTCTATCTCGCACCGTTTCCGAGACATTTGCACATGCTTAAAAATTACAGTAGGTTTTATTTTACGTGTATAACTATGAGTAGGCCTAGTAATGGCATGGTGTAATGGGAAACCGTCAGCGCATTACCTGGTTGTCCAGCCATACTGTTTCTATTATTGTCATGTGTGTGCTTATTGTATAGTGGCGAAATGCAATGACTGATTGATTGATTGATTGATTTGGGACTAGGAGCTGCGTCATGTGGAACGACATTGGCAAGTTTTCGTTGTAATACACAATGCAGTTTGTTAGCGATATGTGCAGTATAGTGCCATCGATAGGTTTGTAGTATAGCTGAAATAACCTTACAGGGTTACGAGAGACTACGTGGTTCGTTAGACAACACATAGTGTTTCCAGTAAATGTTTAACAGCATTAACTGTGACCGTGTCTTGCACGGTTTCCGAGATACAGATATTTTATTTGTCGAAGATCGTGTTTTTATAACCCACCTGTATTTATGTATCTGTCCAGCATCGCACGGTAAAATGGCTTACGTATATCCGTATATCTACACCGTGTTCCAAAAAAGGAAGCCACCGGATCTTTGTCTGTAGTGTCCATTGCAAAGGTCAAAAGAAACGACCACAAAGTCTCCGCTTGCATTTGAAGCGACCGATCACGCTGGATGTGATACATTCAATGACGGAATAAGACAGACGGCGATTATTCGTGTAAATAATTGCGCGCGCACATGCTTGCGTTTGTGCATGCGTTCATGAATGCACGCGCCATATTGATGTAACAATTACGTCCATTTCTCTCTCCGTCCGTGGCACTACGGTACTGTGTCAAAACGGCTAAACATATCGTCGAAATTCTTTCACTTCCGGATAGCCCCGCTATTATAGTTTGCTCAAAACTAACGACTATTTTCCGACATTTCATAACTCTTCTGTAGACATGATTGTTTCATTGACAAACCACCGTGTAAGACCAGGAGAACGCATAGCTTCATCAACGAAGATAATTGTACTGCCTATACAGTCATTTAGGCCTATTATCATTTATCTGCAATTGAAACAACAGCCGTGGATAGGCGCTGTGTGAAATGATATATGATCACAATCAGGCTAACGAAAATACGCGGCACGCACAGACAATTAATTAATTATTCAAAATGCGTCGTCGCGCGCGACGACAATATAGTGCTGCACGCACTGTCTTCGGTTTACTGTACGTCACCGCTACTGCCAGTTCCTCTTCAATGTTCTCTAAATCTTATGTGGGCCCCTCATTCCAGGAGGCCCAACATGGATTGCACATGTCTGTCTGTCTTGTGCCTTTCAAAATAAAAAGGCAAACAAAATATCTCGATGGTTGCCTAAGACACGTGTAATTCTTGGACCAGTTTTGACGTCTGGCGTCAGATAATGTTTTGACAAAAATCTGATAATGGAAAGTATAGGGGATGCAACTAGGGCCTGCATCCTAGTCGGACCCTACACAACATTATTAACAGATTGACGCCTATGATGCAACGCCTGATACTGATACAGGAATTCAGTCCGTCTGTCCGTCCGTCCGTCCGTCAATGACACTCTGGTATTGTGTCAAGGCGTGGCGACTATAAACTTATCGTCAAAATTCCGCAACAGTCAACTATAGCTCCATTATTCGTGTCATCATTATACTATGTCATCATCGTCTGACATAGTGTAATGATGACAGGAAATTTTACATGCGAAAGTCCGATAAGCGAATTTTTGCCGTTTTCTACTTTTTTATTGGTGTCATCGTTACACATCTGTTAAAACGGTAGTTTTTTATATTAATATTTGTTGTTTTATTATCACTGTTCTTTCAGTGCGATTAGGCTCGGCAGTCTACCCGCGAGGCCTACTGAACGTCGCCGTAGACTGCTGTCTGCCAAAACACGCCCATAAGGTATTTGATAACGGACAATAGCCTACATCTTCTAGTATTATCTTTATGATCATTAATAATAATAATAATAATAATAACGCCGACAATTTCTAACGCGCCGTAACATGCTAGAGTCATTACAAGGGCGCGGCGTGCCTATAGAGAATTCGTAATTAGTCAACGAAGTGGAAATGTGACTTTGGTGCCGTCTTGAAGGAACCGACTGACTCCCGTGCTCGTATGTGCATCGGCAGTTGATTCCAGGCCTTGGACCGCCACTGCAAATGCACGGGTGCCAAAGTGCGTGACAGAGGAGGCGACAACAAGGTCGCCACGAGTGGCGGATCGGAGTCTTTGTCTGCTACCAACGGTTGTGACTGGTCGACAGAGGTCGGCGATGTACGACGGTGCCAGTCCGGGGAAGTTAAGTACAGGAGCCGTGTAAAAAATGCGCGATTTTCGGCCAACCAATCGCTGTATTTCGCTTGGATTTCCTATAGTAGTTGTCCACTGTAACTATGTCTCTATCTTGTACCACTTGCGAAATAAAAGCATTTCTATAGCAACGATCACTCCAAAATTAAACGTCGAAATTCGTTTGTCAAAATTCCAAGCACTGGTGGAGATATGAATTTTCAAAGTGCCCATCTCTATGTCTCTATTGGTCTTTGTTTCCAGTCGTTCACGAAATGGCTCCAAGACGCTTTGACGTAAACTGTGCTAACCGCGACGATTGTGACGTCTTTCAATACTTCTAACTACACAGATAAAAGCGTGTCTTCTGGTTGAATGCTGGTTCACAAAGCTAACGATTGCAGTTTACCATTACTGCAGGCTGTACGCTGACGATCATGTTGGCCCACAATAGCGATCAGACTGCAAACAGACAGTTCCATTATGGCGGCCGCAGTCTGCCACAGCAGGTGCCTCCTGTCCATTCCATCAATGTGCGACCGGAAGTTACTTTTGTGTATTGTATATCATACCGGTAGTCGACCACACGCATGCGCGAAGCTGGTGCCAATGCGATGTCGCCTGAACAGCAATGCTGTTTGATCGGCAATATTGTTGTTTTTTGTTTTGCGACGGTCTGGTGTTTTTTTTCGATTTTTGTAACAAACCTCTAGTCAACGAATTTATCCGGTGAAAATAAAACAACAATTATAATTGTTATTTTTATCATAACGCGTGGACCTACCTTTGTGTATTTATTGGTGATTAATGCTAAAGTTCTTTAGAATGCCTGCAATGTCAGCATTATTAGTTGCATCAAAAAGCAACGATACATTTCCCCGGAAGCACACAGAATTACATTATGTTTTATCGGCCTCAAAACAGAACACAGCTATATTTTGCGCCACAATTCAACGACTGGTAGTTTGCTTCGTCATTGATGAATTGAAATATCATGACTTGTGCTCAAAATATCCCCCATTTTTCTTTAACACAAGCAGTGGCGTGCGTCACTGTTTGATGCAAAACCACGGTACTTAGTTGTTGTAGCGTACATGTAATCATACATCGATGGTGAACGTTATCTGGTTTATGGATGGTAAGTTGTTTATTGTCTTAAATTGCAAGGAATGCACCAGCAGGTACTCGCAAAAAGGTTGTCCTGGCATCTGGCTCGCTGAAAACTCGCTCCAACTTCACCCAAGCTGTAATTGTCTTCGTTAGGGTGACGGCTCTGGGGCAAACAGCGATACGTTTCGTTTATAGTTAAAGTGACTGAATGGTCAGTATTACTGCGGGTTTCAGATATTTTTCAGGACTGTACATGCTGGCTCACAAAGCTCGCGAGGCGATTGAGCTGATTGTATGGGCAATTCGGGATTTCATCCCAGTGACTTTGGGCCCCGTTATAAACCCGATGGACTATAAAGTATGGAGTGTATTGACGAACAGAGTGTACAGGAAAAATTCAACTTTAACTTTTGACTTAGCCTTTCGCTGAGCTAAAGTTCGGTCTAAGTACAGACTTAAGTCAAAAAGTAAAGTGATTTCGCTCAGTGAAAGTCTAAGTCCAAAGTTAAGTTGAACTTTGGTCTAAGTCCGCACTTTAGCGTTCAGCTTAAGGGTTCGCTCAGCGAATCGCTGAGCGAAAGGCTAAGTCAAAAGTTAAAGCGACTCAATGTGTCGACATCTCCGTGAGCGCATGTTGTTAAACCTAACGATCTCAATCAGTTGATGATTCATTCCGCCGCACGCAACTCCAAGCTTGTGTAAAAGAGAAAAACAGATATTTTGAGCATAAGTTATAGCGTTTCAATTCACCAAAGACAGAATAACTTTCCTGTTAAGGTATGCTAAATATCTAGCTATCACTCGTTGAATTATGGTGTCACACCAAATAAACCTGTGTGTTCTCTATGAAGGCCGATATGTACAAAATAGAAACGTCTATAGATATGATGTCATACGTCTTCGGCCGTAATGGACACGTATAGTTTCACACTGGCTGCATCCGCCATTCCTCACGTTTAATAATTATCGTGTAAATCTATCTGCTAATCTGGAAGATATAGAAGAAAGTGTAAGTGGGTGTATATTTCTGATCTGAAAGAAACGATACAAAGTAAAGTATTAAAATTAATTATTAAACAAAAGGCGAAATTACTAAGTAAATCAGGTATGAGATCATGGGGCTTCTGTTATCTGTTGTCTGTCTGCACTACATAAAATGCTTCTCACTCAATTCTTGACCGATTTTAATTCTGTAGTGTTTGAGATCTAATGTGAAATGTAATAAAATTTATATTCTAAATCATCAAAGACTCTTGGTGTTAAGCTAACACTGTGATCGTGATGGTTGCTGCGAAAACACTTGTGAAGACGTTTTTATGTCGGCGGTCCGTATTTTGAAATAACTTTGACAAAGGATTAAATTGTCGGAAAGACCATTTACGATTAGTGTGCGACAGCATATGCAGAGCGCGCTATATGCTATCGTCCGTCCGTCCGTCAGTCTGTCTGACAGTGTATGTCTGTCATACGGGTGTATCATACATAAACGGTTGAAGTTAGGATTATAAAATTTTCACCACACGGTAGCCCCATCACTCTAGTTTTTGTCGGGTAAGTTTCTAAGGGGTTCTCTCCGAGCGCAGGCGTCAAATAAGGGAGAGTGGGAAAAATCAGCCACTTTCTAGATTTAAGCGTCAATATCTCGAAAACGGTAGCAGATACGGCCGAAGTTAATATTAATGACTAATAGGAAGTCGCATGTGAGCTTTCGATTGACACCAAGATCGATGACCTTGGATGACCTTGAATTGCTGTAAGATCAAATTTGGTCGGAATTTTGCGTGATTTAGCTATTTTGGGAAGCAACAACGGCTAAACGAATGAAGATAGACCCATAGCGTCAGCGACGGAATTGTAGCCCATTAAATGTGCTTTCATAGATTACGTTGATATCACAGGGCGTTCCTCCGCTAGGGGCGTCAAACAAGTAGGTGTGGGGAAAACAAGCTATTTTCGAGCTAAATGCGTCAATATCTCGAAAACGGTAAGACATACGTCCATAGTTACTATTAATGACTAATAAGATGTTGCATAATGTGCTTTCGATTGGCACCAAGATTGATGACTTTGGGTGACCTTGAACTGCTGTAAGTTCGAATTTTTGGAAAATTTCGCTGGATTTCGCAGATTTGGGTGGCAACAACTGCTAAACGAATTATTTTTCAACATTATATTCTTTGCGTTGATTTGCCGTAGATTTCGTCGCTAGGGGCCTTCATACACGCACTGCTGTCGCGCGCTTACCTTAGCGTTAGCTAGGATTTCTTGTTTTACAGTATGCACTGTAGAAGTCGTATTACATTCTGAACTCAAGTTTACTTTAAAACGGTAGCCGAGAGGCCGCTAAAAGATACAGGGAGGTGCATGCATAGACAATAAAAGGAAAACAATCAATATAGTAGAACGAACACATAGAAAAGATTGTCCCATCTGACTAAAATACCTGCTCAATTTTCGCCAAATAGGATTACAGGTGTGTACTAAATAGGATGCTAAGACATTCGATGGGCTGTAAGTTTTGGTTGTCTAGGGAGACAGGCAGCGGCGTAAGGACGACTACATGTACGCAGTTGTCACGTGTTGTTTGAGTGACTGAACGAAAGCCGTAGGCCGCACATCCGGGAAAATCCGTTGGGCTTATTATTGTCATCCGCCTCGCTACAACAAAAGTAAAGAGTAGACCAGTATGATTCGCGAATGTTTAATTTTTTATACACAGCTTTTCTGACGTCGTTAGAGTGACATTCCTAGTCTTTCTTAGTCGATGCTGCTCAGTTGTGACATGATACGCTACTGGATCCAAAATTTAGCAAAGGGGAGCACGCAAGTGCGTGAAACGCGAGTCTATAAGGGGAGTCTGGGGCGTAGCTCTCAGCGGTGTGCCCCTGGTGGGGTCAATGGAGGCGAAGGCCCCTGAAGCTAAAAGCATTTTGTACCCTCTTATACAAAAGACGGGCCCAAAGATAATGAAACGATATAAACTAAAATATTAAACCATTAAACAAAAGGCGAAATTAATAAGTAATCAGATAACTTTCACTGACGCTAATCATTGAGCCAACGATCTTGTTGACCGAACACAATCTCAGACAAAGTCTAAACACGGATTACGATGTCTTATATTCAACGTTTTGTCGGGTTTCTGTCGTGAATGTGTGTATGTGTATTTTGTGACTGCCGCGTGCTGGCGTCCGACAGCCCATGTTGTTGGTCAATGGAGGATGGGCGGTCGGCAATATTTTTTTGACTCTGCGTCTGCGGCCCATGGGCGCTAAATACACTGAATAAGCAACAAAGTACACGATAAAGTATACATGAAATACATTTTAAATTACATAAAAGTCAAACTGATTGCTTGTGTTACCGGTTGCTAAAATATGAACAAAAAACTTAGTTGCATGCGGGAGTTGAACTCGTGTCCGTGGAGCCAAAAACTAAGACGTGCAAGTCAGTCACTCTATCAACTGAGCCACAAACACCAAAGGCAGGATTTGTTTTCGAGCCCTATATATACCACACTGTATACTACACCTGCATCACATGTATATCACACCACGTTGTGGGCCGCTACAGCAGCGTCCAAAAATATAGCAGGCGGCCGCTAGGGTGTCCTGCATCAGCTTTTACCTCCACTTCGTCGGCCTCAGAACTATAGTTTGCGTCATCGAACTTATCAGTTCCGCTTGCCGAACCACACAGGACGCCTTATGGATTGTAACTTTCTTATTAGGTCCTTGTTCAAGGATGTTTATTAATTCGTTTTAACACTCTTATTCAACTCACTCACCG